>TARA_Y100000385_G_C13108336_1_pt1 | contig 10350 bp, 8 predicted proteins | sample TARA_Y100000385 | Tara Oceans TARA_Y100000385 (sample SAMEA2620980) | marine metagenome | biome: marine biome (ENVO:00000447); feature: surface water layer (ENVO:00002042); material: "saline water (ENVO:00002010), including plankton (ENVO:xxxxxxxx)" | depth 5 m
TTGTTCCTCAATAGCTAGAGACCATGTGTGTCCTAACTCAGCAGTGTAATAAGGGTTTGGTACAAAGTTGTAGACATAAAACATGGAGTAAGCTAACCCTACTCCGCTCGAACTAATTACTCCCTGCTGCATAAAAATTGCAGTAGCAACAAAAAAAATAACCAGTGGAGGGAGTAATCTTAAGAAGCGACGAACATAAAAGTTCTTAATACTGATTCTACTATTTTTTGCTAACTCAGCTAATAGGATTGAAGTGATTAAAAACCCACTTAGTGTGAAAAAGATGTTTACACCGGTCCCTCCTGAAATAAGCCCCCAGAATCTATCTTGAACAAAATCACCCTGTGGTAGTAGTGCTTTCAATCCAAGATGAGAACTAATGACAAGGATTATCGAGTATGCTCGTAGCGTATCAAAACCTTTAATCTATGTCATCTGCCCTACCGCTAAATTTGATTAAAGTTGTTCTAGGCGGCTAAAGTAGCGATTTACTCGATAATATGAATTTCCGTACGGCGGTTCTTCGCCTTACCATCAGGAGTGTCATTTGAAGCGATTGGATCTAACTCCCCCTTACCAACTGTCTTAATTCTATTCGCGGAGACACCTTTATGGACTAAGTATTTCTTCACTGCACTCGATCTGTTTGCAGAGAGTGTCTGATTTGAACTTTCGCTACCATCACTATCTGTATACCCCTCGATTCTGATATTCATAACTCGCTTTCGAACCAGATAGTCCGCAAGTTTGTTTAAGCCATCATAGCTCTTCTTTTTGATACTGTATTGACCACTTTCAAAGTACAAATCTTCCAAGACAAAAGAAGTGGGAAGTTCATAGATTATCTCCAATGTCACGGGTTTAAAAACCGCTCCTGGTGGCGGACTTGGCACTCCAAAGGTATTATAGTCGAGCTCCTCGCCAATCATTTCTACTTTGATTGCGTAATCATCACCTGCAGGAAGTTGAACTACAAATTCTCCGTTCACATCGGTTATTCCAACAACTTCTAATCTCGATTCTTGGCCGATAAAAGTGATTTTATCATTGGGGATTCTTTCATTACTTCTATTCTTTACAACAACATCTAGTGTTGCCTTCTGGGTTTGGCCGAAAGTAGAAATCGCTAATAATAATACTGCAGTAAGGGAGAATATCTGTTTAGTCATAGCTGTTGTTTATACAACTATAATAAAGAATTACTCAATAAGTAACAGTTCGAAACTAATTCTTGCTGTATAGTAGAAATTCTTCCATGGAAGAATTTCTACATCACAATATTCACAATCTTCCCAGGAACAACAATCACCTTTTTCGGACTACCACCTTCGAGCCATTTATGCGAAGTTTCATGAGCCAACACCTCCTTTTCGATTTCCTCTCTAGAAAGAGTCGTTGGTAGTTCTATTTTGAAACGCATCTTACCGTTAAATGAAACGGGATACGCATAATTAGCTTCCACCAAGTGAGACTCATCGAATTTAGGGAAAGACGCCTTTCCGACGGTTCCAGCCTCGTTACCAAGTTGCACCCACAGTTCTTCAGCAATGTGAGGAGCGTATGGAGATAAAAGAATAACTAAGTCATTAAGAATAGCCCGATTATTACACTTCTGCTCCGTCAACTCGTTCACACATATCATGAAGTTCGATACGCCAGTATTGAAAGAAAAACGCTCAAGATCATCTTCCAATTTTTTGATCGTCTTATGTAATGTTTTTAGGGCATCTTTAGATGGTGCTGAATCATCAAAAGATATGTTTCTATCTGCATCATGAGTTAACCTCCAAAGCTTGCGCAGGAAGTTATTTACACCGTTAATTCCCTTTGTATCCCATGGCTTACTTTGCTCAAGAGGGCCAAGGAACATCTCATACATTCTTAAGGTGTCTGCACCATAGTTCTGGCATAAATCATCAGGGCTCACAACATTGAACCAACGCTTGGACATTTTATCAACCTCACGTTTAACAACAATTTGACCATTTGAATTTGGCACTAATTCGATATCCTTGAATTGAGGTTGCCACTCTCTTAGTTTATCGATAAAAATTGCCTCGCTATCGTCCACCAAATCAATCAAGATTTTCACTTGTCGATGATTTCGGACATCACTTTTAATGTCATCATAAGAGTAAAGTTTTCCGTCTTCCTTTCCAATATAGGCAATGGCAGATTTACCCAAAATCATCCCTTGATTTATCATTTTTTGAAATGGTTCGTCAAACGGAATGAAATCCCTATCGTGTAAGAACTTTGTCCAAAATCTGGCATATAATAGGTGACCCGTTGCATGCTCAGCCCCCCCAATATATAAATCAACGTTTTGCCAATAATCAACTTTCTCTTTTGCTACAAATTCATTCTCATTTGTAGGATCCATGTATCGCAAAAAGTACCATGAGCTTCCTGCCCAACCAGGCATCGTATTGTATTCCATACGATCCCCTTCGAAATGATTCCAATCTGATGCATTCGCTCTCGCTAAAGGCGGTTCACCATCTTGCGTAGGCAAGTATTTATCTACGTCCGGCAATGTAACGGGTAAATTTGCATCCTCGACTAAATAAGGAAGATCATCTTTGTAATAAACTGGAAATGGTTCCCCCCAATATCTTTGGCGTGAAAAAACAGCATCTCGTAATCGATAATTTGTTTTTCCTTTACCATATCCTCTTTGCTCTATCTCGTAAATAGCGAGCTTCATCGCTTTCTTAATTGGCAACCCATTCAAAAAGTCAGAATTCGCAATCTTTCCAGTCTTCTCAGTATAGGCCTCTTCAGATATATCTACATCTTCGAAAATGTTGATTATTTCTATGTTAAAATGCTTCGCAAAGTCCCAATCACGTTGATCGCCACATGGGACAGCCATAACCGCACCAGTGCCGTACGATGCTAGAACATAGTCGCCTATCCATATTTGGATTTTTTCTCCGGTAAATGGATGAATTGCATACGCTCCTGTAAATTGTCCAGAAATGTTTTTGACATCAGCCTGACGATCTCGCTCAGACTTCAGCGATGCTACTCGTTTGTACTCGGCAACACCTTCTACATATTCAGCTGTTGTAATTTCATCAACAAAAGGATGCTCAGGTGCAAGAACCATAAATGAAACACCATAGATAGTGTCAGGTCGAGTAGTGAAGACTTCGATCTTATTTTCCGATCCATCGATTTCGAACTGAACCGATGCACCAATTGATTTTCCGATCCAATTACGTTGAATATCCTTAATAGAATCCGTCCAATCTATCGTTTCTAATCCTGCTAAAAGGCGCTCAGCATATGCTTTAATCCTCATTGACCATTGACGCATCAATTTTTGTTCAACGAGATGCCCACCACGTTCGGAGACTCCATTTACAATCTCATCGTTTGCGAGAACCGTCCCAAGCTCTGGACACCAGTTCACCCATGAGTCTGCCAGATATGCTAATCTATATTCTTGGAGCGTTTCTTCCTTTCGTTTTTCTGTGAATGAGCTCCATTCCGACGGCGTGAAAGTGCCTTCAAAATCAGTGCAAGCATCAACCCCCTCTGTTCCGTTTAATTCGAAAGATGCAATCAATTTATCAATAGGACATGCTTTGTTTAGCGTATTATCGAAATAAGAATTAAAGAGCTGCTTAAAGATCCATTGAGTCCATTTGTAATACTCAGGAGATGATGTGCGTACTTCTCTATCCCAATCGAAGGAGAATCCAATTTGATCCAACTGATCTCTATATCGCGAAACATTCTCTTTTGTCGTAATTCTTGGATGCTGCCCTGTTTGAATCGCATATTGCTCCGCAGGAAGTCCAAAAGAATCATATCCCATTGGATGTAAGACATTAAATCCTTTCAATCTCTTGTATCGCGCAAATATATCTGAGGCAATATAACCCAGAGGATGACCAACGTGAAGCCCTGCCCCAGAAGGGTAAGGGAACATATCCAAAACGTAATATTTCGGTAAGTCAGAGTTCTCTTCTACTTTGTATGTCTTGTTATCAGCCCAGTGCTTTCTCCACTTAGCCTCTATTTCTCTAAAGTTATAATCCATAATATCCTGTAATCTGAAGTCGCAAAGATAGCGATTTGTCTTCACACCATTCGAAGGATTTTATAGTTCTAACATCCCGGAAATTCTTATTTTTACAGGAAGTGACAATTAAATACCCGCATATTGCTCGATGCCTTTTAACATTGGTCTTTTTACTAGTGGGAATATTTGCATTTTCTCAAGAATCGCACGAAGCTCAACTCATCAAGTCACATCGAGCAGAACAAAATCCTAAGACGAAATTTTTAAGACTGTTAGCGTTAGGGGAATATTACAAAGAGAATAATATTTATCGCGCAGATTCAATTCAGGAGGTTATTCTAAGAAAGAGTCGAAATTTCGATGATTCATTGCGATTTAACGCACTCTTCTTTAGTGCTGAAGTAGCCCTTATTCAAGGAGATAATCAGGAGTATTTTAGGAAAATCCTTGCCTGCCAACCCTTTCTAAATCAATTAAATTCTGACGATGTTCTCTTTAAGGTTTATCGTCACCTCGGGTATTATCATAGTACTTTGTTAGAAATTGAAACCGCTGATTTTTATCTGAAGTACGCTTTGAAAATTGCGAAAAGGAATAAAAGCAATGCTAAGATTTCTGAAGCGCATGGTCACATTGCCCTCAACTTCATGCAGGTCAATCAAAAAGACTCAGCGCTCTATTATTCTAATATGGCCATTCGCTATGGTCGGCGATCAGCGGACAAAACTATACTCGCTAAAGCTTTTAATATTCAAGCACAGATTTATGATTTCTTCGGCCAAGTTGAGTTAAGTGTAGCTAAAAACTTCATTAGTCTTAGATTGGCTGAGACGGTGCAGAATACTTACCTGATGGCGAAGTTTTCTCGTGAGCTTGGACAAGAACAGACAACAATCTTAAATCTCGATGATGCCACCGGTTATTTTAAGCGATCATTTCAGTATGCTGAGAAGGTTCATGATCGCCGTCAGATGGCCCTATCACTTACTAATCTTGCTCAGGTTCAATTGGAGCGAGATCAATTCCAACTTGCTCAAGAAAATACCGATCGAGCAATCGAGTTTTTATTTCCTTTGAATGACTTTAATGGTCTTGGAGAATCTCATAATGTACTTGGGATGATTTACAAAGAACAAAAGAAATATGATTTAGCATCCACCAATCTAAATACTGCCCTCGTATACTATGAATCAACGAATAATCGTGAGAAAATTGCCGGTGTCTACCACAACGTTGGAACTGTATTTCAGAAGCAGAAAAAGTATCGAAGGGCTTTAAATCACTTGAATCATTCGATTGAAATCCGGGAAAAATTTGGGGCTCAAAATCAAATATATGGCACCTATAGGGTCATCGCAGAGGTATACGAGGAAACGAATAATACTGAAAAAGCCCTAGAGTATATGCAGTATTACCTCGATTATGTTGATAGTAATACCACCCTGCAGGCAGCGACAAAGATTGCCGAATTGAGTGAGTCGTATAGGTCAGAGCAACGTGAGCGTTTAATTACATCACAAGCCGATTCGATAGAAAGAGCTAGTCAAGAAAGGTACCTCTCTCAAACAGAATTAGAAAACAGTCAGCTAAGAAACAATCTTCAGACCTACATTATCATTGCGTTCTTGATTATTATAATTCTTGCAGGAATTATATTATTCTATCGTTGGAAGCAAACAAAATTAAATCAAGAAAGGAAAGAAGCAGAGATGTCACAGACTCTACTTCGGACTCAGATGAATCCGCATTTTGTCTTTAATGCAATGTCTGTGATCCAGAGTTACATTTATGAAAATGACATTACCAACTCCACGAAATTTCTAGTAAACTTCTCACGATTGATGAGATTAATCTTAGAAAATTCGCCGAAAGAATTCATTCCTATTCAGACCGAGATTGAAATTCTGAACAAGTATTTAGAAACTCAAAAGTTGCGTTTCGAAGATCGCTTCCAGTTTTATATCGAAGCTGAAGACGACGTATTAGACGAATTTTCGATCATCCCACCAATGATCACCCAGCCTTTTATTGAGAACTCTATTGAGCATGGCCAACTGCATACAGTTGATGGCGGCTTCATAAAAATAAGTTTTGCCAAAGCCGATGGAATGCTTACTATTACAATTGAAGATAACGGAATTGGTAGAAAAGCGTCTAGAATAAACAAGAAGAGCTCTGCTCATAAGAGTATGGCTATGTCGATTACCCGAGAACGAATAAATAACTTAAATAAAAAGTATCGCACTGAAGGCTACATGCGAGTTGAAGATTACGATAACGAAGCACAGACAGGAACCAAAGTGTTAATAGCACTACCATATACTGTAGGTACTAACACTCAAAACTAACCAAATGAAAAAAGTACTAATTATTGACGACGAAAATAGAACAAGATCTCTCATTGCTAAAATGATCGATTCATTTGGGTTTGACGTAGAGACTATCCCAGAGGGTGAAAACGTACAGTCTGGAATTAAAGCAATAGAGAAGCACAATCCCGACATTGTCTTCCTTGATATACAAATGCCAGATGGAACTGGTTTTGACGTAATTCGATCTATCGGGAATAAAAACTTCGAAGTAATTTTCATTACCGCTCATGAGGAATTCGCAATTAAGGCCATTAAGTTTAGTGCCCTAGATTACCTGCTGAAGCCAGTTGATGCCAGCGAATTAAAAGCTGCATTAGAGAAAGCATTAGAGCTTGTGGATTCTGAAAAGAGTAATGGCCAATTCGATGCCCTTCATTCGAATATTCAATCGAACGAGAAAAGACGCTTAGTGCTTAAAACACAAGAAAGTGTTCATGTCGTAGATCTGGAACAAATCATTCGATGTGAGGCTGATAGAAACTACACCTCATTCTTTCTAAAAGACAATAAAAAAATCTTGGTTTCTAAAACCTTAAAGGAGTATGAAACACTTCTTGCGGCGCATAATTTCTTGAGAGTACAGCAATCGCACCTCATAAACATAGATTATGTAGATCGTTATGATAAGAAGAATGGCGGAGCAGTCGTTATGAAAGATGGCTCTGAAGTGCCTTTGTCTCCTGCCAAAAGAGAGGTGTTTTTTAAGCGATTGGAGAATCTCTAAAATGAAAATTCATTGAAAAAGGCAATTTGTTCAGTTAAAAGAACTCAATATTCATCTAGCGCCAGAAATCGAAAATGATGCCTTACATTGGTCATAAGAAATAAGGAGAGATATCAGGCTATTTTCTCTCAATTTAGATTCTTTGACATATACGGTTGGATACGCTGCTTGGAGAGGCAGCTCATTTTCTAGTTTGATTAAAAGAGTATAACAGTTCTTAATATCTTCCGGTTCGAAGACGTGCTTGCACAAGATTCAGAGAAAATGCCTGATTTTTTATTTCTTAAGTTACTACATGGTTTTATTCTTCACTAAATTGAAGAAGTTGTTGTTGAAATTACTACTAAAAAAATTAAACTACTACTACTAAAAAAAGAGTTGAGAGATCGACTCTTTTTTTTTGTGCCTTATTTTTTCTTTGGTAGATATAGAATTGGTCTACTAGGAGACGCATCATTTTGAAAAGGCGCCATTTGAATATTTAAGATGTAGTCACCGTCTTCGATTGAATTATCGACAAATATCAGCTCAGTGATCGTACGCTTAAAATTGGGATTACTTGGAACTTCCCAAAAAGCATGGTGAAATGCCAATTCGCCTTCATCTGATTCACGATCAACAGACGGTACATCGACTAATAAATGAACAACACCGGCTGTAATCAACTTTGATACACATCGAACATCGAAGTAAGGTGGGTTAGTTGTTGAATAGTGTCGATTCATCTTGCTCGAGTCATTAGGGAGTGCTCGAATTATTAGAGCCTCGGCCTCAAACGTATCAAGATTTAATTGATCGGGAGTGATAATAAAATCAATATCCCCATTTTTTTGAACGATGCGTTTCGGTAAAATTGAAACTAGCTTGGCTTTAAAAAAATATGTTGAGAGAACAGTATTAACAGAATGAACCTGTTTTGTTATATGCCCCAAGCATTCGGTATGTGTGCCGTGACCATGCGGATTAAAGAACACATTCCTAAAATTTACACTTCCCCCTTCCTGAACTGAGCCGATATAATTCTCAGTACGAACTACCTCAAACTTTGGAGCCTCAACATACCATGCTGTAGGATTCTCTTCTGAGTTAACGAGCGGAATCGATAAATCCAATGGTTCATTCGTGTCAATATAAGTAGTGTCGTCAAGGTGCAATTTCATTGGTTCGAAGATAGTAGTTTAGAAACGGATAAATCAGTGATATTGAAAATAAATTTACTTTATTTACCGTGGTATATATATTATTCGTATGTTTACAGAAACAAACAAATACAACGATGAAAAGAAAACAATTTTTACTGTTTGCTGCGTTCGGATTATTTGCCGCTTCATGTTCAACTACAGATGCTGAGACAGATGAGAGCAACGAGGAAGTAGCAGTAATAGAATACGAGCTAGATACAGAAAACTCATCATTACAATGGACAGGGCGTCATGGTGATGATTCACATATCGGCACCGTTAGCTTCTCTGAAGGCGCGCTCTCAATGAAGTTAGACAAGCTGGAAAGTGGATCATTCGTAGTTGATATGACTTCAATTATTGAGCCAGGAGGTCAAGGTCTGGTTGAACACTTGATGGGGCTTGATGACAATGAGTATCATAAACCAGAAGACTTTTTCCATACTACTAAATTCCCAACAGTTGAGGTTTCCTTGGGAGAGTATAACGACGGCACTTTATCGGCAGAACTCAATATATTAGGCCAAACAATGCCAATTGATGTTGAAGTAGATCTTAAAAATGAAGACTCAAAAGCATCAATCTCTGGTTCGTTCACCGTAAACTTCGAGGACCTTGGAATTCCAGGATTTCAGAAAGATCCAGAATCAGGAGATGGTATATCACCAGCTGTAGAATTCGAGCTGGATCTAGCGTTAAAGGCAAAATAAGAAGAGAAACATTATTTGTAAAAGGAGTTCCAAACGGGACTCCTTTTTTGTTTCTTTGAAGTATGATTGATTCTAAAATAGAAGCTATAATTTTCGATTTCGGAGGTGTTCTAATAAACTTGGATTACGAACGTACTATAAAGGCATTTAAATCTCTTGGCATTGAAAACTTCCACCAACTCTATTCTCAGGCAACTCAAGAAAACTTATTTGACGACATAGAAACTGGCGCAATACAATCAGCAGAATTTATCAGTGGAATAATGAAGTACTTACCTAATGATACTAGTACAGAACAGGTAATAGAAGCATGGAACGCAATGATTCTAGACGTTCCGCATTCAACTATCGACTTACTTCAATCAATCCAAGATAAGTACAGGATATTTCTCTTAAGCAATACGAACGAAATACACCTTCCATATGCCCTAGAAAAATGGTATGAAACAACCGATACTAGGTTCGAAAAGTACTTCGAAAAGACTTACCTCTCCTATGAGATGGGAATGCGCAAGCCAAACAAAGAAATCTTTGAATTTGTGTGTAATGAAAATAGCTTGGATCCAAGACGTACCCTTTTCATAGATGATTCAGCACAACACTTGGAAGGCGCAAAACAGGTTAACCTACAAACACATCACTTGGATTCGATTCAAATGCTATCTAAGGTCTTTTCTTGACATAGCTCAACGAGTAATCCTTTCGTTGATTTTGGGTGCAAGAACGCGATTCGCTTATTATCTGCACCGTCCTTAGGTGTTTGATGAATAAGTCTGAACCCTTCTTTACTCAGTCTAACTAATTCTTCATCTAGATCATCAACTTCAAATGCCACATGATGGAATCCTCCTCGGTTTTTTTCCAAATACTTCGCGATAGCAGAATCGGAGTTTGTCGCTTCCAATAACTCAATCTTCGATTCACCAACTTGGATAAAAGCAGTTTTTACTCCTTCCGATTCAACGACCTCCTCTTTATAGCACTCGGATGAAAACAATGTCTCAAACATAGGCAAAGCATCCTCTATACTCTCAACCGCTATTCCTAAATGCTCTATTCGTTTTACCATAAATCACATTAAAAAAGCCTTGCTCAACTAAGAACAAGGCTTACAAATATCTATTACGTATCTAGTTCTTAATGAACTTCTCGTTTACGTTATCAAAATTGATGTAGTAAACACCTCTAAGCAGGTTAGAACAATTTACTTTAGATCCAACTCCTTTCTTTACAATATTTCCATAAGCATCGTAGATCTCATAACGAGTCTGAACGCTTGATCCATTCGCAAGGAATTTAATTTCGTTTTTAACCTTAGCCGGAGTTTTCG
>TARA_Y100000385_G_scaffold134942_1_pt1 | contig 10343 bp, 4 predicted proteins | sample TARA_Y100000385 | Tara Oceans TARA_Y100000385 (sample SAMEA2620980) | marine metagenome | biome: marine biome (ENVO:00000447); feature: surface water layer (ENVO:00002042); material: "saline water (ENVO:00002010), including plankton (ENVO:xxxxxxxx)" | depth 5 m
ACAAGTGGCTCTTCAGGTACTTCTGGATCTGGTACTTCAGGAACAAGTGGAAATGGAACATCTGGTTCTTCAGGAACTTCAGGGTCGGGTACATCAGGAACAAGTGGTGAAGCAGGCACTAGTGGCTCATCAGGAACTTCAGGATTTGGTACATCAGGAACAAGTGGTGAAGCAGGCACAAGTGGCTCTTCAGGTACTTCTGGATCTGGAACGTCAGGTACTTCTGGATCAGGTACTTCTGGAACAAGTGGAACAAGTGGTTCTGGTACAAGTGGAACCTCAGGAGAAGCAGGAACAAGCGGAACAAGTGGTTCAAGTGGAACTTCAGGTGAAGCAGGTACAAGTGGCTCTTCAGGTACTTCTGGATCTGGAACATCTGGTACAAGTGGAGATGGTACTTCTGGTACTAGTGGTTCATCAGGAACATCAGGCGAAGCTGGTACAAGTGGAACATCAGGAAATGGTACATCTGGTACATCAGGTGAACAAGGAACTTCTGGAACAAGTGGTACATCAGGTGGTGGTGGAGGTGGTATTTCTACTATACCTAATAATACTGTTAGATATATTGCTGTAGATAATGGAACTCAAGCATCCCAAATTCTTTCCTCAGGTAATTTATATGCAGGTTTAGACTGGGATAGAACAGGAACTACTGTAACAGTTGAATCAACATCTCATGGTTTATCTAATGGAGATTATATTGTAGTAAGAGGTGGAGCAGATGATTATTTATATGTAGCAATTTCAAATGTTCAAACAGATGAATTCGATTATACATCAGCAACTTCTGGAACAGCAAATGGTACAGATGGAGCTTATATTCCTGCCTTTAAATTATCTAGTGTGTTAAAATCAGGATGTACAGTTGAATCTCCCGGAAATGGTGATTGTCAATTATTATCTATGACTTATACTACAGGTACTGGTTTAGGTGCTAGTGTATGTACGTTTACAATGCCTAATACTATAGAAAATGGAGCTGGTGCAAATTCTGGTAATAAACGATTACAAAATGCTCCTAACGTTACTATAGCTAACCTTACAAGTGGAGCTTCTACTAATGGTGGTAAGGTACAATTAGCAACAAGTGGGACTAATTTCCAAACAGTAACAGTTGATGGTTTAAATGGAGCTGCAGATAACTATATAAAAATGAATTTTTAAAAAAATAAAAAATTATGGCAAACCAATTATTTTTTGGTAAATTCATAGCGCAACAAACTGTAGGTAATGCTTACTTTACTAACATTAACTCAGCAACAACAGTAGCAGGTTCTCCTCAAATTACTAATATTGTAACTTCAACAGGTACTGGAACTACATTATTAATATCGGGTTCTACTATAGATGATTTTGGAGCTGTATTTTCATCACCTCCAGGAATTATATCTGTAGATAGTCCTACACAAGTAACAGTAGATGTTAATGCTCCTTCTAATTCTTCAAACACTTTTTTTGGAGTTAATACTCCTCCTCAAACTTATTATTTATCCGGTTCATTTACTGACCCAAATTCATTAATATTTAATAATAGTATTACAGGTAGTGATAATACGGAGTTTAATGGGATAACACAGTGGTCTATTATAGCTCCATCAGCTACTATTGGTGGTACAAGTTTAGCTGGTGTATTTCATTCATATAATGTTATTAATGTAATATCACAAAGTGCAAATTTAAATGACTTAGATTTTTTTATAAAATGGGCGGATTCAGGATCTGAAATAAGTACTGGTCAATATCTTGATGAGGGTAATGGTGCTTTTGCTATAGTTGTTAAATCAGATAAAGAACAACTATTACCATCTGTAAGTAATCTAGTTTCAAATTTAGGCGATTTACAAAATGATATAGATATTGCTTCCTTTAATATATCAGTTTCTGATTTTTTGGATGACTTAACAATTTCAGATATATATGAAGATGATGTCTTAATAAAAAGAAATACTAGAGGTATAAACTTTACAGGTGATGTAGAAGTAACTCTTGATGCATCAATAGATGATACAGTAAAAGTAAATATAGTAGGCACAAGTGGTGCTGGAGGAACAAGTGGTTCTTCGGGAACATCAGGCTCAAGTGGAACATCTGGAGAAGCTGGTACAAGTGGCTCTTCAGGTACAAGTGGCGAAGCAGGAACATCAGGTTCAAGTGGTACATCAGGAAATGGTACAAGTGGATCATCTGGTACTTCAGGATCATCTGGCACAAGCGGAGAAGCAGGAACTTCTGGATCTTCAGGAACATCAGGTGAAGCGGGTACTTCAGGCTCTTCAGGAACCTCAGGAAATGGAACTAGTGGTTCATCTGGGACAAGTGGCTCTTCAGGTACATCAGGTACAAGCGGAGAAGCAGGAACATCTGGTTCTTCAGGTACATCAGGTTCAAGTGGAACATCAGGAAATGGTACATCAGGTTCAAGTGGCACTAGTGGCTCTTCAGGTACATCAGGCGAAGCAGGTACATCTGGTTCTTCAGGAACCTCAGGAAATGGAACTTCAGGTTCAAGTGGAACATCAGGCACAAGTGGAGAAGCGGGTACATCTGGTTCTTCAGGAACCTCAGGAAATGGAACTTCGGGTTCTAGTGGTACTAGTGGCTCATCAGGAACTTCTGGTGAAGCAGGAACATCGGGATCAAGTGGAACATCTGGTACTTCAGGAAATGGTACATCAGGTACAAGTGGCTCTTCAGGAACAAGTGGTGAAGCGGGCACAAGCGGTACATCAGGTTCAAGCGGAACTTCGGGTGAAGCAGGAACATCTGGTTCCTCAGGAACTTCAGGAAACGGAACATCTGGTACAAGTGGAACATCTGGTACATCAGGATCAAGTGGAACAAGTGGTATAGCTGGAACATCAGGTTCAAGTGGAACATCTGGGAATGGAACGTCAGGTTCTAGTGGCACTAGTGGCTCTTCAGGTACAAGTGGTGAAGCAGGCACAAGCGGTTCTTCAGGTACATCTGGTTCAAGTGGTACATCTGGAAATGGAACATCCGGAACAAGTGGTTCCTCTGGAACCTCAGGATTAGGAACATCTGGTTCAAGTGGTACAAGTGGTTCTTCAGGTACAAGTGGAGAAGCAGGAACATCTGGTTCTTCAGGAACTTCAGGTTCTGGTACCTCAGGTTCTAGTGGCACTAGTGGCTCTTCTGGAACATCAGGAAGTGGAACAAGTGGCTCTAGTGGAACATCAGGATCGGGTACAAGTGGTACATCTGGTACATCAGGTTCTTCAGGAACAAGTGGTGAAGCAGGAACATCTGGTTCATCAGGAACTTCAGGAAATGGTACATCAGGTACAAGTGGAGAAGCTGGTACTAGTGGCTCTTCAGGTACATCTGGAAATGGAACAAGTGGCTCAAGTGGCACATCAGGTTCAAGCGGAACTTCGGGTGAAGCAGGCACATCAGGTTCTAGTGGTACATCTGGAAATGGGACATCTGGTTCTAGTGGTACTAGTGGATCATCAGGTACTTCAGGCGAAGCTGGTACATCAGGTTCTTCAGGAACATCAGGAAGTGGAACAAGTGGTTCTAGTGGAACATCAGGATCAGGCACAAGTGGCTCTTCAGGTACAAGCGGCTCTTCTGGAACATCTGGATCAGGTACAAGTGGCTCATCTGGTACTTCTGGATCAAGTGGAACAAGTGGTTCAGGAACAAGTGGTTCATCTGGTACATCTGGATCAAGTGGCACATCAGGAAATGGTACTTCAGGTTCATCAGGAACAAGTGGAACAAGTGGTTCTTCTGGAACTTCTGGATCAGGAACAAGTGGTAGCTCAGGAACTTCAGGTTCAAGTGGAACATCAGGAAGTGGAACAAGTGGATCAAGTGGTACTTCTGGATCTGGTACATCTGGTTCTTCAGGTACATCTGGTTCAAGTGGTACATCGGGATCAGGTACAAGTGGAAGTTCTGGTACATCCGGTTCTTCAGGTACTTCTGGCTCAGGAACTTCAGGTTCTTCGGGAACAAGTGGTACATCTGGTTCATCTGGAACTTCTGGTTCAGGAACAAGTGGTTCCTCTGGAACTTCAGGATCAGGTACATCTGGATCAAGTGGTACAAGTGGTAGCTCAGGAACATCAGGATCAGGAACATCGGGATCTTCAGGAACAAGTGGATCAAGTGGTACTTCTGGATCTGGGACCTCAGGATCAAGTGGTACAAGCGGATCAGGTACAAGTGGCTCATCAGGAACATCAGGATCATCTGGAACTTCAGGTTCAGGTACAAGTGGTAGCTCAGGAACATCAGGAAGTGGTACAAGCGGTTCAAGCGGAACTTCTGGATCATCTGGTACAAGTGGTTCAAGCGGAACTTCAGGAAGTGGAACTTCAGGTTCAAGCGGAACTAGTGGATCATCAGGCACAAGTGGAAGTTCAGGTACTTCTGGATCAGGTACATCTGGTTCAAGTGGTACATCAGGAAATGGTACTTCAGGTTCATCAGGAACAAGTGGAACAAGTGGTTCTTCTGGAACTTCTGGTTCAGGAACAAGTGGTTCTTCTGGTACTTCGGGTTCATCTGGTACATCAGGTTCAAGTGGAACATCAGGAAGTGGTACAAGTGGATCTAGCGGAACATCAGGTTCTTCAGGAACAAGTGGTTCATCAGGAACTTCTGGCTCAGGAACTTCAGGTTCAAGTGGCACAAGTGGTAGTTCAGGAACTTCGGGATCTAGCGGAACATCAGGAAGTGGAACTTCAGGTTCAAGTGGTACAAGCGGCTCAGGTACAAGCGGAAGCTCTGGTACATCAGGTTCTAGTGGTACATCTGGTTCATCAGGAACAAGTGGCTCAGGAACTAGCGGTTCATCAGGAACTTCAGGATCAAGTGGTACAAGTGGTTCATCAGGTACAAGTGGCTCTTCAGGAACTTCAGGTTCTGGTACATCAGGTTCTTCAGGAACAAGTGGCTCATCGGGTACAAGCGGCTCTTCAGGTACTAGTGGTTCGGGAACATCAGGTTCAAGTGGTACAAGCGGAAGCTCAGGAACTTCAGGTTCAAGTGGAACATCAGGAAGCGGTACTTCAGGTTCTAGTGGAACATCTGGTTCAAGTGGAACTTCTGGTTCTTCAGGAACAAGTGGTTCAGGCACAAGTGGCTCTAGCGGAACATCAGGTTCATCTGGAACTTCTGGATCATCTGGTACATCAGGCTCAAGTGGAACATCTGGATCAGGAACTTCAGGTTCAAGTGGAACTAGTGGATCATCTGGAACTTCGGGTTCAAGTGGAACATCAGGTTCATCTGGAACAAGTGGTTCAGGAACATCTGGATCAAGTGGAACAAGTGGCTCTTCAGGAACAAGTGGGTCAGGAACAAGTGGCTCATCAGGTACATCTGGATCAAGTGGTACAAGCGGTAGTTCAGGAACATCTGGGAGTGGCACATCAGGTTCTTCAGGAACTTCAGGATCTTCAGGTACAAGTGGTTCCTCAGGAACTTCTGGTTCAGGTACTAGTGGTTCAAGTGGCACATCAGGTTCAAGTGGTACTAGTGGCTCATCAGGAACAAGTGGCTCAGGCACAAGTGGTACATCAGGAACATCCGGAAATGGTACATCTGGTACATCTGGTGAACAAGGCCCACCGGGTAATAGTCGCCCAGATGGTCCTTATGAATACTTTAATGCAAGTTCTCAAACATCGGGAATACAACCAGTTAGTGGGTCTAATAAATCCAATGGTAACTTCTCAAGTATAGGTGGAGGTACTTTAAATACATCTTCAGGAAATTGTAGTTTTATAGGAAGTGGAACTAAAAATACAGGCTCAGCACCATGTGGATTTATAGGAGGAGGTAGATCTAATTATTTATCTGGTGGTAACAGTTCAATTGTAGGAGGGGTATCAAATACATCTTCTGGTACTATAGCATTTATAGGAGGGGGAAAACAAAATTATATATATGCGGGTTCAGGTTATTATGCTGGTTTTAGTATAATTGGAGCTGGATTTTGTAATACAATATGCCAAGCTTATTCTACAGCTATTTTAACAGGAACTTGTAATTCAGTATTAGGTTATAGAAATAGTAATTCTGTTATAGTAGGTGGTAGACAAAATGAAATTTCTGGTTATGGGTATAGATCATTTATAGGAGGAGGACAAATAAATTGTATAACCCGACAAAATTCATCAATACTTAATGGTTGTAAAAATACAATTAGTACTATAGCCACTAATAATGATAATAATTTTATAGGAGTTGGGGTATCAAACGAAATAAAAGGTAGTGCAAAACATAGTACTATTATAAATGGATCACAAAACACTTCTTCAAGACGTTATAGTACTATAATAGGAGGAGCTTGCAATACAAGTAATGCAATTTATGGTTTTATAGGAGGTGGTAATTGTAATAAACTTTATTGTTTTGTTTCTCAAGAAGCTTGTTTTAGTTCTATTTTAAATGGTACAAGTAATCAAATAAGTGGTTCATATTCTTTTATTGGAGGTGGATGTAATAATAAAGTTGAAAATGATAGTGCAAAACAATTTTCTACAATTGTAGGGGGTATTCTAAATACTTCATCAGGACAAAATAGTTTTATAGGAAATGGATGTAAAAATACTATTGGTACTGATTATACTTCAGGAGTTTCACTAAGAAATTTTATAGGAAACGGAAATAATAATAACATCCGTGGTGCTTGCTTATTAAATAATATAATAGGAAATGGAGATCAGAATAGTATAAATACTTACTACAACACTTCTGGGAGGATTTGTAATTCTGTAATTGGAGGTGGTATATATAATTCAATTGTATCTAAATATACTACCTGTAATATATTTATAGGGGGTGGAAGTAATAACTGTATTAGTCCTGGTGGAGGTAATAGTGGTTGTAATCATGTTATAGTTGGTGGTAGATTAAATTGTATATCTGCTCAGCAATTTAGTACTATAGGTGGGGGTTGCTCAAATGCTATATCAGTGTATAATAATTACACTTTTATAGGTGGAGGAAGGAACAATCGTTCAGAGGGAGCATATTCCTTTTCAGTAATTGCAGGTGGTGATAATAACCTTAATAAGGGATCTCTTGCTTTTATGGGTGGTGGGCAAAGTAATTATATATATGGCTACAATTCTCATAATAGTATAGTTGGTGGTTGTACTAATTGCATAAATACTAGAGGTCGTGGACATTTAATAGGAGGTGGAATTTGTAATAACATTGTTTCTGGCTATGCGGGGTATTCAGTGGATAATAGATCATTTATAGGTGGTGGGTTTAAAAATATAATTTCAAATTATACCTGTTGTAACTTTGGTTGTTTTAATGATAATGTTTTAGTAGGTGGATGTCGAAACAAAATAACTGGGTTTGATTTAGGTACTAAAGTATCAGGAAGTAGTAACTTTATAGGATCAGGACAATTAAACACGGCATCAGGAAATTTCAACTTTATAGGATCAGGATGTAAAAATGTATTAAAAGCATCTAATACTGTAATTGTAGGTGGTTTCTCAAATACTGCATCAGGTAATTTTACATCAATAGTAGGAGGCTTTAAAAACACAGCATCAGCTAATTTTTCAACAATTGTAGGAGGTACTCGAAATATTTTTGAAGGAGGTACTGATGGTTATGGATGTAGTATATCACATAAATTTATTGGGGGTGGTTGTCTTAATCAGATAGGAGCTAATAGTAGAAACAACAATTACAGTAGTGGAAAATTTTCATCCATAGTAGGTGGAGCAGAAAATAAGATATGCCAATGTTGGGCCTTTATAGGAGGGGGTTGTAAAAATTCAATTGATGGGTATGGAAATACTTTTGGAGTTATTGTAGGTGGTCTGCAAAATTGCGTTGGTGCGTATTTTCAATCAACTTTTATAGGAGGTGGTAGATTAAATTATGTTGGTAGTGGTTATGCAACAATTGCTGGTGGTACAAGGAATTCCAATTCATCTTGTTCAGGTTTTATTGGAGGGGGTCATTGTAATCGTATGAGTGGTTATGAAGGAGCAGATGTTATTGGAGGTGGTAAACTTAACTGTATTACTTATGAATCTAATCAACAAAGATTTCTAGGAGGTGGATGTAGAAACTGCATTTCAGGAAATAAAACATCAATTGTAGGAGGTGTACAAAACACAGCTTCTTCAAGTAATTGTAGCTTTATAGCTGGTGGTTGTTGTAATATTTTAGAAAATAGTATTGGATCATCTATTGTAGGTGGGGGCTGTAATCGTATATTAGATGGATGTTTTTCTATAATTGGAGGATTCCGTAATATAATTTCAGGTTCAAGTAAATTAAATTGTGAATATGGAGATTATAATGTAGTTGGCGGTTATTGTAATAAAGTAAGTGGTAGTAATACAGCAGTATTTGGTGTTAGTAACACATCTTCAAACCACTGTGCTAACTTTATTGCTGGAGAAGGAAATTCAATACAATCAATTTTTGGTTATTATGGTTTTACTAGCCCAAATCAATCTACAATTGCAGGAGGGTTTAAGAATAGAATTAATGAAGCCCAAGGATTTATAGGTGGGGGTGCGTGTAATACAATAAGTGGTTACTATTCTGGACCTGGAAATGTAATAGGTGGAGGTACTTATAATTATGTAGACTCTCAATTTTCCTCTATATTAGGTGGAATGTATAATACTGCATCAGGAACCAGAACTGTTATAGGGGGAGGATGTAAAAATTATATTAGTAAGTTTGATAACCATGCTGCTATTTTAGGTGGAAGACATAATTGTATAGATTTACAAAATATTGCTGGTGGAATAAGTAATGATATATTCTTAATAGGTTCTTACCTTACTGCAAGTGATTCTGGTGCTGTTTGTCAAAAAATTGCTTATATGAATAATACTGTTGTGACAGGTTCATTAACAGTAGGATCTCAAGACGCTATAAATGCAACAGTAGGTAGAATTGATGCAACTAATGATATTGTAGCTTTCTCAACATCTGATAGAAGATTAAAATGTAACATTCATCCAATTGATAATGCTTTATGTAAAGTAATTGGTGTAACAGGAAACACATTTGATTGGAAAGAATTAAATGAAGAAGAAAGAAAAACAATACATGGTAATACAGGTAGGGATGTAGGTGTAATAGCCCAAGAAATTGAAAATATATTACCAGAAGCAGTTACTACAAGAGATAGTGGATATAAGGCCGTTAATTATGAAAAAATTGTACCATTATTAATTGAAGCAATTAAGGAACAACAAAAACAAATTGACGAACTTAAATCTAGATTATAATGGCATTACCATCTTCAGGACCAATTAGTGCATGTATGATAAATGTAGAAGCGGGTTTAACCTCTACTACTTGTGCCTTTCTATCTGGTCCAACAGCAACACCAGCTACAGATTCAATGGTTAAGCTTTACGCAAATGTATCTCCTTCCCCTGTTGGTCAAACAGCACCACACGCATACTCAGAATTTTATGGCAAAACGTTTGCAGGGTCTACTAATTTTCCAGCAGATATGGTAAATGGGTTTGAGGCAATTTTAGGGGGTAATTCAAATTGGTATGGGTATATAAATACAAGTAATTTAAATATTTCTAAAACCAATACAGAAGCTGCAACTTCATTAACTGTTCCAAATTATATATTAACTAGTTATGGAGGTTCTCCAAGTTTAACAGTAACACAAGATAGTAGATTAAATAATAATACAATTACTAATCTTGGTTGGAGTGATAGTAATGGGAATAAAATGTTTTTAGTTTTAAGAGGAACCTCTACTGCTATAACAACTTGGGCTTCAATGACCCTTACTGTTGATGTTAGTAAAGTAGCATCCATTTCATCAGTATACAATCCTGGTAATCAAGCTTTTTTATGGCTAACAGCAACTTTAGATGGTAATGGGGATCCAACAAATGGGTATGATAAAAAACCTGATGGAATATTTTCAGGTATGACTGTTACAGGACCTGGTTTAACAGGTGTAGTAACTGTGGGGGATGCTTTTTATTATACTGTTTTTGGTGCTTGGGGAGTCGCAATTAACCAAACTGTAACAGTTACATCCGGTATTAAGTATGTTTTTGCTAAAACAGGTTATGTATCTACGTTTAATAGAACTGATGCTACTCTTACTACATATAATAATGCTAGAGATGCACTTAATAACACAGCAGATTTTCTATTATATGATTGGGATACTACTAGTGGTGATGGATCACCTATTTTACAAAATGCTGCTGATGTTGAAGTTAATTTTACTTCATAAAATTATTTGTATATTTAATGGTTTTTAGTTATATTTATTATTAACTTTAAAACAAATACATGAGTTGGACCTATAAAACACATAAAATAGGAGACATTACTCA
>TARA_Y100000385_G_scaffold187269_1_pt1 | contig 10336 bp, 8 predicted proteins | sample TARA_Y100000385 | Tara Oceans TARA_Y100000385 (sample SAMEA2620980) | marine metagenome | biome: marine biome (ENVO:00000447); feature: surface water layer (ENVO:00002042); material: "saline water (ENVO:00002010), including plankton (ENVO:xxxxxxxx)" | depth 5 m
ATGTGCCTCCTCTCGCTCATCCGTTGTCGAATCAGCGTTTACAAAAACAGCTATTTGCTGTTCTGTAATTTCTTTTAAAGCTAATTGAAACATGTCATCAGCCTGTAATGTCTTCATTCTAGCAGATTTCTCAACAATTGAAAGTTTCTGTGCCACTAGAACCTACCTCCTAAGACTGCTTGTGCAGGCGATTCTTGTGGGTATCTAGCTTCTTGTTGTGCCGCTTTAATATTTTCTACATCGACCTTAGTACCATAATTACCTAATATTTCTGCCGCTTTTATAATAAGCTCTTGGTCTAACTTGTCGCGCTCTCTGTCATCTATTGCGATAGCTTTTTGTGCTTCAATTTGTAGTTTTAGTTGTTGCATTTCCATTTGCTTATCTGCTTTGTACTGTTCTGCTTGTACTAATGCTTCAGCTTCAGTAATTTGTGGTGACTCAGCCGCCATTTCTTGTTGCTCTTGGATTAACTGAGCTTCTATTTCAGGATTTATAGGTTGGAAATACCTGTCAACATTCTTAACACCTTGTAAAGCTAACATATCTCCAAGTGTATTACGTATTCCTGTCATAGTTACTAAACCATTACCATTGCCATACTGTGTCCATATTTGCATTTGCATTTGTAATGCTTGATTAAGTGCCGCATGTCTTTCTGCTTCTTGACCAGTACCTACACCTACATTGACTTGTATATCCATGCCTGTGTTCCATACTCTAGGGTCAACAGGTTGAAAATTGCCATGTAAACGCATCAGAGTCTCTTCACAGCTATTTTCTACTAATACATTAAGCATTAACTTAAATAAACGTTTCATGCCGCCCTCGGCAATATTTCGAGCCATAACCTCTATTTGTGCTGAACCTTGTTGTGCTTGCAGGCGAGCCGCAGTAGCTGAGGTATTTTGTAACGCATCAGGGTCAAGACCCATAGAAGCTCTTGTTACACCAGTTTTAGCTTCAACAGCATCGTCCATGTATTGCATCGCAGTTAATACCTGACCTGCGACAAAAGGAGTTGCAATATCTACAAGCGCTTGTGGTGACTTCATTCTAACTAATCCACCTATCTCGTTGTTCATTAAATCGTCAACATTAACTTGTCCTTGAACATAACCTTGCCTTGGTGAATTTGTTAATGCTACGTTGTCCATCATTCCTCTCAGCATAGCTGTAGAAGAGTCTTGGTCATTCATTACTAAGTCTGCAACACTACGACCAAAAAATGTGTGAGGTTCAGGGTCTACTTCAAAAACTGCAAAAGGTACATCACCGTATGGTTCACACTCTAAAACTGTGTTATCACCACCTGCCATAAGTATTTTGTACATCATAGCTACACCAGTACCTTCTTTATCCATCTTCATGTAAGCTTCAGTAACAGCTACTTTCTTCATAGATACGTCTTGTGTGTTTTGCTCTTCGTCTTGCTCATAACCTTTGCGTTCAAATGCTTCTGAGTCTGTGTAAGTATCATCTGAAGATAACCCTGATAAATTAGATATTTCTTCAAAGTCATAACCCATTTCAACTAGGTCACTTACTCTCATTTCTGTTCTGTGCGCTACAATATATGCATCATCAACGCTTTTTGCGTTTCTGTCTACAATAAATTCTTCCGGTGGTACAGCTTCCATTTTTAGTTCACCATTACGTTTTTTATGGCTAACTTTAAGTGAATGCATAGCAGATTGCATTTGATTGCCCATATCATCTACTTCTATTTCTGTTTCTTCTGTGTGTTCTATAACTTCTACATCGTCTTCATTGACAATAGCCGCCATTTCTTCTTCTGTTACGTTTGTGTATGTGTGTATCGTTGCAGAAGTGTTTTCTTCCCACCATATCTTCAAAACACCAGTTTTTTTAACAAGCGCATCATGTATAGCGTTATTAAGTAGTGTGTAACCTCCTAATTGTTGAAACTTCCAATGTGCGTATTTAGTAGCTTGTTCTGCGCCTACAACATCTTCTTGACTTGTAGGTATGTACTCTACAGGGTTCTCAGAAGATAAAAACACACGCATTAGGCTAGGTTTAATAGCTCTTATAGTGTCTCTGACTTTAGTTGCTACAATTTTAGAACGTCCATCTTCTTGCCCTATGTCTGTTTCACCTTCAAAGTAACGTTGGGATTTAATTCTGTCTTCAGCTATTTCACTTTCAACAAAGGATATCGCAGAATCTAAAGCATCTTTAGCTATGCTTTGTACATCATCATCTGTCATTGCTTCTTGCTTCATTATTGCTCCTCTGATAAGTAATCTCTTATTTCTCTAGCTTTAGTGACTGAACCTGTAATAAGTTGTAAATTAATACCTGTATACATAAAGTTAGATATATATTCTATATCTGCCATAGTTTGTTCACCTTTTTTAACTGCATCATACACCTGTCTAAGCTTTGCAATAGCGGCTTTTCCACGTGTGCCTGTCATTGCTCCGGCTAATTCTTTAAGTATTAATTGTTTATGTTTTCTAGATACAGCTTCTGTTTCATTAATTCTTTGTATTATTTTTCTTGTAGCTTCTACACCTCTACCTTCAGCTAGAGTTTGTCTAATAGATGATGCTTCGTCAGTCGCTTGGTCTATATTTCGTAATACATTGCCTCGTATAGCTGTTTTACTGTTTTCTGCTACTGATATTCTAAGTTTAATAGCTACTTCTGCCTTATCTAAATCTTTTATTAACTTTTTATATTCTTTACCGCCTAAAACTGTTTCAAGTATTTTTCTGTTATCTCTAGATGACAATAACTTAAATGTTTCATCTAATTCTTTACTGTCAGGCATTCTTGATGGTGTTGGTCGCATTTCACCTATTACTCTTTCAAGCTTTGCTCGTATTCCTAATCGCATAGCTATTTTTTCGTTTTCGCCTGCATCTTTAAATATGTTAGCTACCATATTAGGTGTAACTTCAGGAGTTAGCATGTCATATCCACTTGCTAACGCGTTTTCACTTGTTATTTTGTCTTGACCTAATTTGACAGCCTTTTTATAGTCAGGGTTTGCATCTTTTAAAGCATTTGACAATGTGTAACGTAAATGCAATGCATCTTTTGCTTCTTGACTTAATACTGGTAGCATTTTGTTTGCCGCCGGTACACCGGGAGAATTAAAAGCAATTTCACTTAACTCACGTTTAATAAAGTCAAGCTGTTTCATAGTAGGCATATCAATTAACGATAAATACTCTGCTCCATCTTCTCCGACATTTCTTTTAAATGCAAGCTCTGTAGTATCTCCTGTACTCTTTCTTATTCTAGAGTTAATGTTTCCTAATATTTTTGTAAGCGTAGCTTCATCTATTTCATCAAGCGCTTCTTGGACTTTTTGACCTTTAGGAGATAAATAATCTATTTGAGTTTTATAAGCTTTGTCATATGCTTTTTCTCTAGCAGGTCTCGTTTTTTTAGCATTTTGTTTAGCTATTTCTAATGGGTCTTGCCTAATAGTAGGAAAGTCTTCCATAAATGGTAATTCAGCAATATTTTTATCAAGACTTGTTGTGAGTCCTTGAAAGTTACTAGATACTCTGTCTTGTAATGCACGATTTATTGTTGATGCACTTTCACCACCTGCCGCCGCAACAGCATCGGTAATAACTTGTGTTGCAATATCTGCATCAGCAATCATAGCACCATCTTTGTTCACACCGCCTCGTCTAAGGTTGCTTACCATTTCTTCTAGTGATGCACCGCCTGCTGTAATAGTTTCTTTAATAATATTTGCGGCTTCTTTGCTTATTGCAAATAATGAAGCAATTGTTTCTGAGCTTGTATCTTTTAAACCATTAGCAAGTCTGCTATATCCATAAGTTATACCCATTAAAGCCGGGTTTGCTACTGCACCAATACCTGCTCCAAACATACCTTGGTCTATTGCTTCTCCTAAACGATTCCCTTCTTCACCTGCACCAAAACCATATAATAATCCTTCTGTACCGCCTATACCTGCACCTGTACCAGTAAGTGCCACTCCTTTCCATAATTTTGGTAATCCTTGTATCCATTTATATAATTTTTGTGCGGTTTTTGTTGAGCCTGCTAAATAACCAGTTAATAAACCTCCACTAAGATTAGCCGCTATAGCACTTTTAGGATAAGCAAGGTCAAAATCTTCGTCTATATTTTTTGCTTTTTCTGCAATTTCTTCACCGGGCATAACTAAATTTTCAGGCAAACCGGGTTTTGCGAATTGACCACCTGTAGCCTGTTGATACAAAAAGTTAATACCATCATTCATAGCACCCATTGTTTCATCTCTATAACTACCAACACCAACACCGCCCTCTACAATATTGCCAGTTAATCCTGCAATATAATTAGCAGGTTGGTTTGTGAATGTTTTCTGTGCTTCAATTTGTGCGTAGATTTTGCTTGGATGTTCCGTCTCTTGACCTTGTGACATTGCCATAGCCGCCGCTACTACTGCTTCATCATTAGAAACAATACGATTAGCTTGGTCTATGTAAGCCATACCAGTTTCTGTTTTTACAATTACTTGCTGTCCTGCCTCATCAAGTGTAGCTATCACTTCTTCTTGCGGTCTAGTTGATTGCGTTATGTTTTCTGATGCCGAAGGTTGTCTAATTACACCATCATTAGTTAAAGCGTTACCCATTTGGTCTGTAGTAACAGTTTCTTGCATAATTGGCTGTGTTACAGCAACGTTATCACCTTCTTGTGCTATGTAAGCTTGGTCTATAACTTCTTGAGGTGTTACAGCTTCTTTAATGTCACCATTTGGATACAATTCTTTAATAAGAGCCGCAATTTCGTTAGCATCAGAAGTATTATTTGCTTGGTCTGCTTTACTTAACGCTAAAATTAATTCTGCATAAGTTGGCATTATTGACTTCCACTCAAATTATATTTATTATTAAGTTCTGTTGCTCTATCTGCGCTTACTGTATTTTCTACTTGTGGCGGTTGATATACCGGTAATGGCGCAACTTCAATTCTTTCTAATTTTCTGCTTCTTTTATAATCGTCATAATATCCGCTATCTAAACGTGAGTTGTACTCGTCAATAACACGTCTTGAATATTTACGTCTGTAATATGTCATTTGTTTTAGAGCTTCAGGAGTCATTTCTAATTGACCTGTCATCACTTTAATTAAGAAATCTCTTTCTGCCGGTGTATCAATACCACGTGCGCCAATACCCAATATAGCAATCATTCCAAATACATCACTACCAAGCAAAGCTTCTAGTAATTGTGTATTGGTAGCTTTTTCTGTAGCTTCCTTCATATTAGTAAATTTTGCAACAAGTTCATTCATTCTTTGTTGAACGCCTTGCAATGCACCAAGATTTGCTTTACCTGATTCTACTAATCCTAAAACTTCATCTAGTTTTTTGATATTTGTATGAGCCTTTCTTACAGCTTCAATATCTGCTATATCTTGTGTTACAAGAGCCGCTTGCAACTTTTTATCATATTCAGCATTTGCCGCATCGTCAGCACCTAAATCAATATCAATAGTTGTGTTACCCTGACCATGATTTAAGAAAAAGTTTTGATAATCTTCAGTACCCGGTTCAAGTCCTGCTTGTTGCGCTCTGTAGTCCATAAGCTTCATAGAATCAGTCTTACCATCATCCGGTGTGAAATTAGACACAAGCGCAATCTTTCTATCCATTAATTCGGTTGGTTTCATGCCATTTTGTTCTGCTAACAACTCAAGCTCATTCATTTTCTTTTCAAATTCTGCTTGTTGTACTTTAGGAATACCAAATAGTTCTAACATGTCAGGTGTTAACTCACCTTTTTTCTTCATTTCATTGTACAGTTCTACTTTCTTTTGAAAAGAGTCTTTTGTTGTACCTACACCTAACAAGGTTTCCATACCTATTGCTCTTTGTTCAGCAGTTAAAATACTATCTTTACTAGTGTCTGAGAAAAGTTTAAATTTTTTGTCAAATTCTGTTTCAACAGCAGTTGTAATACCTGCCAATGCTTTTTGTTCAGGTGTGGCATCCGGATTATTTTTGAGCCATGCCATTTTTTCTGCAAATGCCGACAAAGGCTCTACTTTTGTTGCCATTGTAATTGCCTCTGCCGCAGGTAACACTCCTGTCTTAACCATTTCTGCTAAATCTGTCCTGCCATTAGGATACTGTTCTGATTTCATACCTAGAAGTGCTGTTACAGTTGCACTTCTGTTTTTTGTTTTAGCATCACTATCTTGTAAATTAGTAATTCGGTTCTCAAAACTAGTATGCATGCTTTCGTCAGGCTCTAAACGCATAGAATTAAACCCTTGTCCTAGTCTGTAGACTTGTTCTTGTGACATACCGGCAAATAATGAATTACTAACATTAGAAATGCCGCTCATAATGCCTTGTTGCTCGTCATCGTCTTTACCACCTAAGAGACCACCACCTAATATTGCTCCTCCTAGTATTTGTCCTAATCCTAATGCCATTTTTATCTCCTAAGCCGCATTACCGGTGTATGCGTTAGCTCCTAAAGTTAGATAATCAAACAAACCCGGTGTTTTAGTTTGTGTAACTGTTTGTGGTGTACTCACAGGGTTAGCATTTAATGCGCCTGTTACATAACCAAGACCTTGTGCAGGTTGACCAACAAATCCTTGAAACTGTTTTCTAGCCGCATCAAACAATGCTTGCTGTAGTGCTTGCTGTTGTGCGCCTTGTGTCGCTAAGTTTCTGTTTACTTGCTGACCCATACCAAAACCTAAATTAGACAATTGACCTAACTGGTTCGCCGCTCCTAATCTTTGTTGTGCGCCTGAAAGTCCTGCTTGTTGATTTGCTAGACTAGCCTGTAGTTGATTAGATATGTCACCTATACCTGCTTGTTGGTTAGCCAACTGACCCTGCATGTTTGCAGATTGGTTTGCTAGTCCTGCTTGTAATGCATTTCCTTGGTTAGCTAATTGTGCTTGTAGGTTATTACCTTGGTTCATTCCTTGTGCTTGTAAATTATTAGCTTGATTAGCAAGTTGACCTTGGAAGTTATTGCCTATATCTTGGAAAGCGGCATTTTGTGCGTTTTGGTAACCTGCTTGTCTCAGTCCTGCTGAAGCTTGTGCTAATTGACTAAGAGTATCTCTACCTATTTCACCCATTGCAATACCATGTCTGCTACCACCAAAACTACCTGCGGCTTGTGCTTGACCTTGTAAAGTATTTAAACCCATATTAGCACCACGTAATATATCTGCCTCATTTGCTTTTACTACAGCATTATCAAAAGGGTTTGTATATGCACTTAAATTAGTATTTGCTAAAGATTGTGGAGTCACATTTGTACCTGTAACATTTGTACCTGTGACGTTTGTACCTGCAACATTAGTTGGTGTTACTGATGCACTAGTACCTGCTACACCTACTTGACTAGGATTGTATGCCATTCCTGCTACAGTACCCATTCCTGCACCTTGTATGCCTTGAGCGGCTAGGCTGTTTATGTTTGGTGGAGTTGTTTGCCCACCGGGTAGTCCTTGATTAGCCATTATCTACCTCCAGTATAGGATTTGTTGCTTTTATTCGTGTACGTACCACCTTTGCTCTTATAAGTTCTTTGATTAGAATATGTTTTTGCTTTAGGTTTATCTACTTGTACATTGTAATTGTATTTAGGTGCTGATGTGCCTGACCTAATACCTGCTCTTGACATATTAACACCACCAGTAGCACTTTCATCTTGACCTGTATATCCATAAATTGGTTTACCACTTGCATCTGTTCCTACTCTAACGTTTGCATAGGTTTGTGCCATTCGTTCTGCTTGTGTAAGTTCACGATTACCACCACCAAAGTTAATACCTCCTCCGCCTCGTCCACCGCTACCACCTGATGAACGTGCTACATTAGCAGGCACAGCATTACCGAATAGGTTGTTATATGCATTCATGTTTGCAGGGTCTCTAGCTGTAAGTTCTTTAAGCGCTTGGTCGTATAAATCAATAGAGCCATAGCCTTTCATGCCATTATCGTATGTAGTTGGAGTTGGCATTCCACTTGTTGCAGTCAACGTGCTGTTAGGGTCTAATAAACCAAATGCTTTTGCCGCTCCAATGTTATTATTCATTGCCGCATTTTGTGTTTCATTAAAAGCCGCAACCTCTGCGCCTGTGTATGGCATGTATTTTAATTGCTGTACCTGTTCAGCTCGTCTAATATTTCTTTCTGCCGGTTGTTGTATCCAACTAGGTATAGTTGTTTCTGTTTGCTTCTTACCGCCTTTACCGCCGCCGCTACTCATGTCAAAACTCCTTTAATAATGTTGTAAACTGTTCTGACCAACCTTTAGGTTCAAGGATTTTTTTCCATCCTCTCCGACCAGTAACAGTCATCCCTATACATCCTTGGTGTTTGCCCCAAGTTATTGCATCATCATGCATATCTGTAATTTGATGTATTCCGTAACCTTTATCGCCGCCTGCTAAGAACACATGTAACACTTTCTTATTAGGATACACTACAATTTCAGTTACTGCACATCCGTTTGACCCCATCCACAATTGGAAATCACCACTCATAACACCATCTACAATGTCTTTAAAATTATGGGTATTGCCGCCTTTTTTAAGTGCTGACTCTATCCATGCTTTACCGCGCATTAAATCTTCTGTTATGCTCATGGGTCTAATTTTATCCTAATCCAAGCTCCATTTTTAGAAACTACAGGGCAGTCCTGAGCTTCATCCCACATAATAATGCCATCTTGTGTAGCTTTACTATCTGCATTATAAAATTGTAATTTGTTTCTTGTAGTTGTTATAAACGCATTAAGTCGCTCACCCCAAGGTTTCCAATCTTTTCCTAGTGGTGGTGGAGGATTTGCAACACTCATCGCCTACCTCCTGCATTTGCTTCTATACGCATAACACCTGAACGCCAGTTGTCATTGCCTGTACCTTGTACTTTAATACGCACTTGTCTACCCTGAAAGCGAACATCTGTAGGATTACCAAGCGTAAATGCACCATGTGAGGTCTCAGTATCATTAGGATGGAAACGTGTCTTAAATGTAACTTCTACTTGTCCTTGTGTTTTTTCGTCAGGTATAAGCTGTGTTACTTTCATTATGCTATCACCATTACCTAAACTAATTGAGCCTGACTCAGCGTAAGGTTTTGTTGTGCCATGTGTGTAACCTGTCTCTTGATTGTAAAGATTACCACTAGCATCTGCCCATATAGGGTTTTTAAATACACCTTGGTCGACACCTGCTGTTCTGTCTAATTCACCAGTTGTCCAATGACCTTCTTTGTAGTCTAATGCCACATATCTATCGTTCTCCGTTGATGTTCCTGAAGGATAAAACCACCATATCTCTCCATGTTGTGAGTTGTGTACTGCATACACTTTAGTTATTTGCGATGGGTTCATGTCATCAAATACATAATCAGATACTTCACAAGGTATTTCACTTGCTACTGAACCATCAAAAGTAAAGAATCCATTCTGCCCCATCCAAAATGCACCTTCATCAATTGCTACAGCGCCACGTCTTGATGCAACACCACAAGCTGTACCTACTCTTTCAAAACCATATACAAAAGGCGCACCTGAATATTGTGCAACGTGTGCATCGTTATCAGTAAGAATTAATGTTCGACCTCTCATGCGTAACCCACACATTATTTGACCTACTGTCTGTAACTCAAAATCACCTGCTTGATTAGTGGCGGCAGGTGTCCATGACGTATTGTTTTCTTGGTCACACCATGCTATTTTTCTAGGATTACCTCCTGCACCAAGTGCAAACACAAATCGCTCTTCAGTAACAACTAAAGCTTTATTATTAACTGGAGCATTAGCTACTACCTGTGCTACAACTCCTGTGTTTAATTGCCATTCATATATCTTGCCATCTTTAGATGAACAAGCCATAAGGTATTCACCCCATGTGTCTAGTGACCAAGTTGTAGCTTCTGCATATATACCTGATGAAGTTGGCGCACGACCATAATTAGTGTAACCGTAAAAACCACCACCAAAACCTACATTTAACGCACCGTTTAAATTACCTGCTGTCAGACCTGATGGTGTTATATCGTATACTGTCTGTGAAGGATTTACATAATAGAGTTTGTTATATGTTCCACCTGCTAAATAAGAATCACTAGAGTTATCTAACCAAGTTAACATTGCTCTAGGTGCTGATGCAAAGGCACTTGTCTTTCTGCTTGTCCATCCACCTACTGGTCGTAAAGAGCCATCAAGCCATCTAACAAGACTAGCATCTCTCCATCTGTTAGAAGCATCAAAATCAGTACCGTTTCTGTATTGACCCGGTGGTAATTGTAAAGGTATTAATGCCATATTAAGCCGCTATTTGTGTCCAAGTTA
>TARA_Y100000385_G_scaffold288984_1_pt1 | contig 10336 bp, 7 predicted proteins | sample TARA_Y100000385 | Tara Oceans TARA_Y100000385 (sample SAMEA2620980) | marine metagenome | biome: marine biome (ENVO:00000447); feature: surface water layer (ENVO:00002042); material: "saline water (ENVO:00002010), including plankton (ENVO:xxxxxxxx)" | depth 5 m
TCTTCTCCATAAACTTTTATATGCTGAGCACGGTATTCGTCGTGCAAATGTCCTATTAACATTCGCTCTTCTACATTTTGTCTCGTAATGGTATCCGTTAGATAGAATTCGGTTAATAGACTAGAAATAGGTGCCGCCCATCTAGAGCCCCAATAGCCATTTTCTATTATGACAGCTATGGCTATTTTAGGATTGTTTTTTGGGGCGAAGCTTACAAAAATGCTATGGTCTTGACCATGTGGGTTTTGTGCTGTACCGGTCTTTCCACATTGGGCGATATTTTCTAATTTCATGGATCTTGCCGTGCCAGTCTCAAAAACTGCAAGCATCCCACCAATTACAGTCTCAAAATGCGTGCTGTCAATAGTGGTGTATTTACGAATGGTAAATGAGCTGTCTAGATTACTTCCTTGAATTTGCTTTACAATGTGAGGCGTATAATAGTAACCACGATTTGCAATAGCAGCGGTCATGTTAGCCAGTTGTATGGGTGTCGCAAGTAATTCTCCTTGTCCAATACCATTGCTTATAGAAGTGGCTCCTTTCCATGAGGTATAACCCAAAAAATCATCATAGAAAGAGACGTCTGGAACTAATCCTTTTTTGCCCGTGGGTAAATCATTTCCTAAATATCTACCTAAACCAAAACTTTTGACGTGGTTAGACCAATTCTGCATTCCTTTCCTAGAATTACCTCCTTTATCCACTGTACGCTGGTAAACAGAACAGAAGTAGCTATTACAACTCTCAGAAATCGCGTTTTGCAAATTCAATTTACCACCTTTACAGTGGCATGCGACTGTAACAGAACCAAAGTGCCATCCGTGTGTGCAGGTTAAAGTAGTTCGCGGTGTAATCACTCCCTCTTGTAATCCAATCAAAGCACCTAGTAATTTAAATGGTGATCCTGGAGGATATTCTGCAAGGATGCCTCTGTCAAATAACGGTTTATTGATGCTATCGTAGTAAAGGGCGGTATAATTTTTACTTCTCATTCTCCCCACCAATTCGTTTGGATTGTAATTAGGTGCAGTTACTAAGGCGAGTATTTCTCCTGTTGAAGGCTCAATTGCGACAATACTTCCCCGTTTACCCTTCATTAACTGTTCTCCGTATAACTGAAGATTTAAATCAATGCTGCTGACGATATCCTTGCCCGCTTCTGGAAAGACATCATGTTTGCCGTTTTTCCAATTACCTATCCTTCTATTTCTGTGGTCAACAGTATAAAAGCGCTTACCATGTTTGCCTTTGAGTGCACCCTCATAACTTTTATCAATGCCACTTTTACCGGCTAGATCACCACTCGAATAGCCTTCGTTGGCTATGATGAATTCGGTATTTACTTCGCCAATAAAACCGACTACATTGGCAGCACCTGGCTTTGGATAGTTTCTTAAAATTCGTTTTTGAGAATAAAAACCAGCGAACTTTTGCAGTTCTGTATTGATCATAGCATATTTCTGCTTAGGCAGCATTTTCATAAACATGCTGCTGCGGAAATAGCTATACTTTTTTGCTTTTACTAACCGATTATAGATATCATCATTAGTTAAGTTTAAGAGCTCGGCTAACTTAACTGTATCTAAGTTTTTAACTAAATAAGGGCTAACCATTAAATCATAGGTAGGACTATTACCTACTAATAATTCTTTGTTTCGGTCATAAATATACCCTCTAGGTGCATATAATTTTTCTGCTTGTGTTGCATTGCGTTCTGCTCGTGCAGCATATTCATCATTCTGAATTTGAATATTGAAAAGACGTGCACCGAACACCAGTACGATGACCAGTATTACCGAGAAAAATACGGTTTTATGCTGCATAGCGTTTGGACAAGAGTAAATGTATGATGGTTAGTAACCCAACAGTGCTGAGGGTTGAAACCAAGATACGAAGTCCAAGTGCAGAAAATTCCGAAAATCCGCTGTTTTCTACAGAAAATAATACACTATGATGGATTAACACTATAATGGAGGATAAAGGCAAAAATTTAGCCAATGAAAGTGAACTGAGCGTATCTGTAGAGTTTTCTTCTTTAAAGCCATAAAGGAAATTTTCTACGGATGGCTTTGCTACAATCGCAGTCAAACATGCAATAGTGTGAGCACCACCACTTTGTTCAAGGCTGTCCATTACAGAACCTATTAAAAAGGCTAAAATGTAAGTTGTAGATTTAGTAGTTCGAAAAGGGATAATAAAAAACGCCCATAGATACATGTACGGGTTGCCAAATTCAGTTAGTGGCATATCTTGAATTAGAAGCCACTGAACAAAAATGGCAGCCAATGCTATTCCTATGATGCGCAGTATATTCATTCAATAATTGATCTTAAGGAATCTACTTCATTTTCATCCTTGAAACGACATACATAAATCCAATTTAAACTGGTGAAGTCAGAAATCAACTCTACTTCTGCATCCCAACTTAAGTCCTCTTCACTTTGAACAGCGCTCGTTACAATCCCTGTTAAAACGGGAGGAGCTACTTCTACTCGAGTAAAAGAATAAACACTATCCCCTGCAACGGGTTGATATTCGCGTTCAATATCTTTAAGAATTGCCTGGCCTGTTTTCCCCAACCAACTGAGTTGTCCAAGACCTTTGCCATTGATTCGTGCTCCAATATCCCCTTTCATATGAATGAACGGGAGAACATATGAATAGCTTGGCGTAGTTTCTATTATGGTTCCAATCCATCCTTTTCCACTTATCACCCCCATACCAGGTTTGATACCGAGTTTTTCTCCTTCATTGATAAGGATATAATTGTTCTTTTTTCTGAAGGTGTAATCAACTACTCGAGCTGGTATGAAATCATACGAGCTCATAGCGCTGAAATGAGGAGCATTAGAATATCTTATTGATGCGCGTAAGGATGCGTTTTCTCTTGCTAATTCCTGATTGATTGCATCTAGTTTCCAATAATATTTCCAATGGTTTGTCAGGCTCGAAAATTGTGCACTGGTTTGTGATCCAAATGAATTTAACCAATGTTCTGAAACCTTATTTTTTAGAGAATGGCGAACTACTGCGAACAATAGCAGCGCCATGAGCAACAGATTATTGCGATACCTCGTTAAGAAGAGTACCAGTTGCTGCATAGGGTACTGTTAGTTCTCTAGAACTGTTTTGAAATGTTCAATGTTCTTCAAAACAACGCCTGTTCCGCGAACAACAGCTCTCAATGGGTCTTCAGCAACATATACTGGAAGGTCTGTTTTTAATGAGACACGCTTATCTAATCCGCGAAGCATAGATCCACCCCCTGCGAGATAAATTCCACTATTGAAAATATCAGCGGCTAATTCCGGTGGCGTGTTACTTAATGCCTCCATGATGGCGTCTTCAATACGAGTAATACTTTTTTCAAGAGCGCGGCTTACCTCCCCATGGTTCACGCTTACTTGTTTAGGTTTGCCAGTAAGAAGATCGCGTCCCTGTACTTGGAATGGTTCAGGGGCATCGTCTAATTCTTCCATGGCTGCACCAACAGAAATTTTAATGTTTTCTGCTGTTCTTTCTCCTACAAATAGATTGTGCTGCGTTCGCATATAGTTCGCAATGTCATTGGTGAAGACATCGCCCGCAACTTTTATTGATTTATCACATACAATACCGCCCATAGCGAGAACGGCAATTTCTGTAGTTCCACCGCCTATGTCAATAATCATATTGCCTTTAGGTTCAAGAATATTCACACCTATGCCCACAGCTGCAGCCATTGGTTCGTGAATCAAATAGACTTCCTTGGCATTGGCGTGCTCAGCCGAGTCTCTTACGGCACGTTTTTCGACTTCGGTAATTCCTGATGGAATGCAAATAACCATGCGAAGACTTGGAGGAAAAAGTCTTTTCTTGAAGGCAGGGATATTTTTGATGAGTTCTCTAATCATGTACTCGGAAGCTTCAAAATCAGCAATTACTCCATCCTTAAGAGGACGTATTGTCTTGATATTTTCGTGCGTTTTGCCGTGCATCTGTCGCGCCTCCTTGCCCACAGCAATAATTTGACCTGTTCTTCGGTCCATTGCAACAATAGATGGCGAATCAATTACCACCTTGTCTTGATATGTGATTAGCGTATTGGCCGTACCCAAGTCAATAGCTATATCTTCTGTCATAAAACTTAACCAACCCATGCTCTCAAGGTAAGAAAAATTAGTGTTTGAAGTGACGAATTCCTGTAGTCACCATTGCTATTTTATTATCATCACAAAACGCGATACTTTCCTTATCACGAATTGATCCTCCAGGTTGAATTACGCAAGTAATTCCTGCATTATGCGCAATCTCCACACAATCTGGAAACGGGAAAAAAGCATCTGAGGCCATTGCAGCTCCATTCAAATCAAATCCGAAGCGATTTGCCTTGTCAATGGCTTGGTTTAGCGCATCTACTCTTGAAGTCTGTCCTGTTCCAGATGCCAAAAGTTGTCCCCCTTTAGCTAATACAATTGTATTTGATTTTGTATGCTTACAAATTTTAGCAGCGAAGAGAAGATCATTTATTTGCTCCTTATTAGGAAAAACTGCGGTGACTGATTTCATCTTGTCAACATCATCCGACTCCAAATCTCTTGCTTGAACCAATGTGCCGTTAAGTGCAGTTCGTACATTGTAGGAAGGAACCTCGAAATTTTTTAAAATCAGAAGCACTCGATTTTTTTTGCTCTTCAAAATTTGAAGAGCATCTTCGTTGAATTTGGGGGCCATTAAAACTTCAAAGAAAAGTGAATTCATCTTCTCAGCCGTTTCTTTGTCTACAGTTTTGTTCACTGCTATCACCCCTCCGAAAGCGCTAATGGGATCGCCAGCAAGCGCATCATCCCATGCTTGAGATAAGGTACTTCTACTAGCTAAACCGCAAGCATTATTATGTTTTATGATGGCGACAGTAGTATCATCCTCAAATTCTCTGATTAGATGCACTGTGGCGTCAATATCAAGAAGGTTATTGTAGCTTAATGGCTTACCATGAATTTGTTCTAATGCGTCATCTAAATTGCCAAAGAATGCCGCCTCTTGATGCGGGTTTTCTCCGTAGCGCAATTCACTCTTTTGTCTTCCACTGAGCTTTAGATCCATTCTATCGCCAGCAAAGTATCTGTATATAGCGGTGTCATAATTGCTACTTTCATCAAATGCTTCCAAAGCATACCTTCTGCGAATGTCCTGTGTTGGACCTTCTGCACTTTTTAAAACTTCAAGAGTGTTATCGTATTGATTTCTATTGGAAATTATCCAACAATCTTTAAAATTTTTGGCCGCTGCGCGTATCAAAGAGATGCCTCCAATATCTATCTTCTCAATCACCTCTTCTTCAATTGCCCCTGAAGCTACCGTTTCCTCAAAAGGGTATAAGTCCACTATAACCAAATCAAAATAGGGGATTTCAAAGTCCGCCATTTGTGTTTGATCCTCTTTGTTACTTCTTCTTGCTAGAATGCCTCCAAAGACCTTTGGATGAAGCGTTTTTACGCGACCGCCCAATATGGACGGATAGGAGGTGAGGTCTTCTACACGTTCCACCTTGATACCTCGTTCTTCAATAAAGGCTTGTGTGCCACCCGTTGAATATATAGTTGTATTATTTGCACTTAAGCAATCCACAATTGGACCAAGTCCTTCCTTGTGAAAAACTGAAATAAGGGCGTTTTTGATGCGCATTTCTTGAAACTGATATAGTGTGTAGAAAGAGAAAGTTCAAAAGTACTATAAATGATGCCTTTTTATGCGCTTTTCTGAGTAATTTTGAGAGAAACCTACCACCTAGTGATTGTTCTTCTTCGTCTGATTAAAGAAAGTTTGTTTTTTGCTGTTATCTCATTGACAGTGAATAAGTTGAGAACGTTTCTGTCTCTCTTGGGTATAACGATTGGGATCTTTGCAATTATCCTTGTTTACTCTATTGTTGATTCGCTTGAAAAAAACATTCGAGATAGTGTTAGTCAGTTAGGGGACAACGTAGTTTACGTTCAAAAATGGCCTTGGGGTGGCGGTGGTGAATACGCTTGGTGGAAGTATCTCAATAGGCCAGTGCCGTTGAGCAAGGAAAGTAATCTTTTGAGGAAACGAAGCCAATTTGCGCAGAATATAGCTTTCGGTACATCACTAGGAGGCGCTACCGCCAAAAGAAACGGAATGGATGCGGGTGGTGTTGAGGTTTTAGGTATCACCTATGAATACAATCAGATTTGGGATTTTGAATTAGAATCTGGACGCTATTTTACAGAAAATGAGATGAACAGCGGAAAGCCATACTGTATCATTGGATCTAATCTAAAAGATGGATTATTTACTTCCGGAGAAAATCCAATTGGCGAGCAGGTTTCTATTCGAGGACAAAAACTTAATGTTATTGGCGTTTTTGAAAAGGTAGGCGAAAGTTTAGTAGGTCAGAGCTATGATAAGATGGTATTGGTTCCATTCAAATTCGTAAGAACCGTGGTTAATACAGACCGTAATGATGGAAACTTAATCATGGTTAGTGCCAAAGAGGGTATTAGTTTGGCGCAATTGAAAGATGAGCTTACTGGAATAATGCGCTCAATCAGGCGACTCCGTCCAGGAGCAGATGATAATTTTGCTTTGAATGATCCCTCATTAATTTCTAATCAGCTCGATGGATTATTTGGTGTCCTTGGTCTTGTTGGAACTGTAATTGGTGGTTTTTCAATTTTAGTGGGAGGTTTTGGTATTGCTAATATTATGTTTGTGAGTGTTAGAGAGCGTACAAATGAAATTGGAATACAAAAAGCACTTGGAGCTAAAAACTTTATTGTCTTAATTCAATTTCTTACTGAGAGCATTATTCTTTGTCTTTTGGGTGGTGCAGCCGGTTTATTTCTAGTTTATATTGGGGCATTCGCGGCTGCAAATATATTTGAGTTTGATATTTTCTTAAGTACTAAAAACATTGTAGTCGGTCTTGTTTTGAGCGGAGCCATTGGGCTTATTTCAGGATTTATACCAGCCTGGATGGCTTCAAGATTAGACCCTGTGGAGGCAATAAGAATGCAAGTTTAGAGTCTACGGGAGACAAATTCAGCTACGTTTTCCAATAGTTCATGGTCTTCGGAAGTAAAAGGATCCAGTTGGTGTGAATCAATGTCAATCTGTCCAATCAGTTTATGGTTCGCGTAAATAGGTACAACAAGCTCACTTCTTGTTGAGATACTGCAGGATAAATAATTACTTTGGGCACTCACGTCGGGCACTTCAAAGGTTTTGCCGCTCAAGGCTACTTGACCACAAATGCCCTTTCCAAAAGGAATAACATTATGATCTGTTTTTGCGCCAATGTATGGACCTATTTCTAATTGCTGCTTCTCTTCATTCATGAAGTAAAACCCCGTCCAATTATAATAGCTCATATTTTTATCAAGCCATGAAACTAAATTTTGTTGTAGTTCAGTTCCGCTTAAATGATCGAATCCAATGAGTTCATTTAATAGTCTTTTGAGTGGAATTGACTTCATCTGATAGTTTTTGTTGATAGAAAAGGTCTTTCAATGAGTGAAAGTTGCATGGTTATTGTTAAACAAGTGCGAAATTAGTTCTGTTAAGCAAGTGTAACGCTTAATAATAAAACCCAAAACTATTCTACATGAGAAAACATATAATCTCATTGATTTTTTTGTTGGGAAGTCTAACCGCTTTTGGTCAAAGTACGACCACACCAACTATTAGCCTACAGGCGTGTCAAAACGATACCTTGGTGATGGCTTTCGATATTCTCTCACCCTACAATATTGGAAATTTATTTTCAGTAGAAATAAGTGACAACAATGGGAATTTCACAGGAAACATTGTTTCTATGAATCCACTGGTTGCTTTTGGAGTGAGCACAGGGAATGAAATTGACGTCTTGATTCCGGAAAATATCAATCAGGGCGTTTATAAGTTTCGATTGATTTCATCTAATCCGGTAGTTATTTCTGACACTATTGACAATGTGATCATTGGCGCGAATCCAACCACTGGTTTCACAGCGTTTAATTGGTTTGACAAGGCAGGGTCACTTACTTTTTGTGAAGGAGATACCGCATTACTAGTTGCAAATCAGGCTCCTCCAGGACAGAGTTATTCGTATCAATGGCTAAGTGGCGGGTCAAGCTTAGCAGGTGAAACAAACGATACGCTAGAGGTAATGATTTCAGGCACGTACTCTATTGAGGTTAATTCGAACCTGTGTGATGCTGAATCGAATGATACCATAGTTAATTCATATTCTCCCCCATCAGAGTTCTTCGCAAATAATGGAGCAGGAATCAACTTTATTGGCAACGACTCTATTCAAATGTGCGAAGGAACTATCGCGACCTTTGAACATTTTGCATTCCCTTCACCCGGAATTACCAACTATCAATACAGGTGGTTGAAGGCAGATAGTTTAGATTTATTTGGAGATACCGTTTGGTATTATACTGGGGATACAACATCAATGGTTGATGTGACTAATGCAAGCCAATGGTTTTTAGAAGTGACTTCAGTTCCCGGTGGTTGTATAGATACCTCAAATGCTTTTTGGGTATTCGTAGATACTGTCCCCAAATCAGATGTGGTCAACCTACCTTGGCCTAGCCAGACGTTACCAACTACTACGTTATGTCTAACAGATTCAACATTGTTAACGGCCACCGATACCATCCTCAACGATTCGTGGGAGTACCAGTGGCAAATTGCCTACCCGTCAGGAAGTGCAAATTGGCTCAATCTACTTAATGATACTCTTCCATGGTTGACCGTTGACACATCTATAGTGGCAGATACCGCGGATTATCGATTGAGAATTGTTAATGAGACGTGCCAATACATTACTAGTGAAACTACTGTAAACTTTGTGCCTTTCCCAACCATTTCAATTCTTCCGAATGATTCTCTAGGGATTTGTATTTATGATAGTGCTTTAGTGTCTCTCCAAAGTAATGCCTTAAATTTTGCATGGAATGGTGGGATTTTTGTTGGAAAACAGAATTTCATCAGTGTTCCAGGTCAATATATTGTTGAGGCATTTGGTGTAAATCAATGTAGAACGGTAGATACCTTTGACGTCTATAATTACACAATTGTTGCAACAGCTTCTGCTTCTCCGCAGGTCATTAGCCCAGGAGAAACAACCACACTAAGTTCATCAGGAGGAACAAGTTATTATTGGTTTGCGGATATGCCCTCTTATTTCAGTAATCAATTGGGCGAATCTACTTTAGCCATTCCATCTACAGATACCATCACGTACTTCATACAAGTGGAAGACATCAATGGTTGTACAGATACAGCTAGTGTTCAGGTATTTGTCTCGGAACAAGATACCAATGTGATTAATGCAGGTATCTATGGAAACTTACAGAATGTAATTACCCCAAATGCGGACGGTAAAAATGATGTTCTCAATCTCAGCGGTGTTACAGACGGTGACGATTGTGAATTTACCGTGTACACCCGCTGGGGAACGCCAGTATATAACCAGGAAGTGTATAATAATAGCTGGGGCGGTACTACTGATGGTGGCTCTCAATTGGGTGATGGAACGTATTATTATGTTTTGACCCATGACAACAAAATAAGGGTTAAGGCGGCAGTAACTATCTTAAACAACTTCTAATCATGAGAAAGCAAATAATTTTACTCGCAGCATTTTTGGTTGGAATAGTCAATGTAAATGCACAGCAATTACCACTAATATCAAGTTATTTAAACACTTCATATTTGTTCAACCCTGCCTTTAGTGGGATTGATGGAAAAACAGAAATATCCGTTTTAAATCGCAGGCAATGGACTGACATTCAGGGTGCACCAGAAACGCAATTCATGGCGTTTAACGGTAATCGTGATGACCTAAAGTTTGGCTACAGCGGTTACGCCTTTAATGACGCAACAGATATCGTAAGTAGGTCAGGTTTTTACGGATCCTATGCGTGGCATGTTAAATTCACCGATGAAAACTCGTTGAGTTTGGGTCTTGGTGCAGGCTACGTAAATAACACTATTAATTCTTCAGGTATTCGCGTACCTGACGAATTGGATCCTGTTTTGTACACGCAATTGAGTAGTGCAAAATTTGACATGAATTTCGGGTTTAATCTTCAGTTTGGAGATTTCAATATAGGCGCAGCAGTGCCAAATCTTTTGGCACCTAAAGTAGATTTTGGTGATAATTTCAATAGTCCCTATCAATATCATTACATGCGCCATTATGTAGTAAATACTCAGTACAATGTGCAAATGCAGAAAGGACTCATGACCTTAAGTCCATTCGTTACGATTCGTGCAAATGAAGTGACCATCCCCCAAGTAGATGCAGGTTTGATGTTTAATCACAAAGAGTACTTTT
>TARA_Y100000385_G_scaffold281154_1_pt1 | contig 10335 bp, 8 predicted proteins | sample TARA_Y100000385 | Tara Oceans TARA_Y100000385 (sample SAMEA2620980) | marine metagenome | biome: marine biome (ENVO:00000447); feature: surface water layer (ENVO:00002042); material: "saline water (ENVO:00002010), including plankton (ENVO:xxxxxxxx)" | depth 5 m
TCCACATTGAACCTCCGAAGAAGCCGTAAGTACTTCTGTAAATCCGTCGTATTGAATGTAGTTCGGTGAAGCGTTTTGAGGCCCAGTTGTTCCATCTCCGTTATTGACGAAGAACGCTTGATTAGCACCAGCATTTACATTATTAATTGCTACTGGTGTTCCATTCGGAAGTTTGGCAATGTTTTGAAGTCCAGGAATTCCAGGCCCAGAGATAAAAAACGCAAAGACGTCATTAAATTGAGAGCCCACATATTCTGGATATTCTTCAGATCCAAATACATAGTTGAAGCTAACGGTATCAGAGTAAGGAACAAAATCAAACTCTAAAATTGATGCATTATAAGTTGCTGTTCCACCAATGAGGTTCGTTAATAAACCAAAACCGGGTGTTCCATTGTCAACTCCAGCATTTGATTGATTGTTTGGTCCATGTGGACCTGACCCATTGTTTTGGACTGTTCCTGTTGTCATTACGACACCAGACTGAAGCCCTACGTTGCAGTTTGAACCATCAAATGATCCAATTGAAACAGCTGCGCCATTATACGCGATATTTGAAACTGTCACACCAGAACCCAAAAGCACGTTTTGCACGAGTCCCGCAGGGGATTGCGCTGTGCTTGTAACTAGACCTTGACCGAAAGAAATCAGTGAGAGATTTAGTAAGAATATGGTAGTGATAATTTTCATTCGTATTGTAAAGACGTAGAATATATAAAAACGTTTGCCTTTTGACATGCAAATTTTAAGCCAACAATCGCATTTATATATTGTTAACGATTGATTTTGCTAATTATTTGCTGAAATCCTATAAAATAGTGAGTTTTGCAGAGCATGAATTGGTTCCATAAAATTAGTAATAGACTTCGAACTACCATCAAATACTCTGCGTCTAATCCAGAGAATTTTGAGGAATCTTGGAGTTTTCAGAGTAACGCCATTCGATTAATCAGTTTGATTTTGATCGTTTTCATCCTTGTTGGCGGCTTGTCAGTCTATTTGTTCTCTGGTCCACTCTCTGGAATTGTTGGAGAGAAAAACATCGAAAGAAGCCAATTAGAGGATCAGAACATCTTGATCGAAGAACTTTCTTCCAAGCTTGAATCGCAGGAGAAGTACATTGAAAATATTCGCCTTATTCTTTCGGGAGAAGTGCCAATGGAAATTGAGAATGATTCAATTGTTAATCTTATTGACATTGATTTGGATGAATTGAAAACATCGGTGACTAGTCCAGAATCAAAACTTTCCAAGGAGGTTCGTAATGATATTAGTACACCTGCGAGTAATAAAAATGTAGGGCTAACTTATTTTGGAAGCCCTATAATTGGAGTGGTAAGTCAAGCTTTTGATCAGAAAAGCCACCCAGGAATAGATGTGGTGACAAGTAAGGATAAAACAGTGAAGGCTTGTTTGGGAGGCACTGTTATTTATTCAGGTTATACTAGAAAGGATGGTCACATCTTAATTATTGCTCATGCCGATGATTTCATGTCCGTATATAAACACAATAAGATGGTGCTTAAAAAAATGGGAACGAAAGTTCAATTAGGTGATCCGATTGCAATTGTTGGAAATACCGGTGAGAATACGGATGGACCTCATTTGCACTTTGAACTTTGGTATAAACAAGCTCCAGTTAATCCTGCCGATTATATCAAGTTTACTCGTTAATTCCTTGTAGAGACGAGAGTCTGTGGTACATCCCCTTCGCTTTCATAAGATCATCATGATTTCCTTCTTCGATGATTTCTCCTTTAGAAAGTACTAGGATTTTATCCGCCTTACGAATTGTACTTAATCTATGTGCTATAACCAAGCTTGTCCGATCTTTCATTAACTTATCTAGAGCTTCCTGAACTAGATGTTCAGATTCTGTATCTAAAGCAGAGGTTGCTTCATCTAAAATTAGAATTGGTGGATTCTTCAATATCGCGCGGGCGATACTTATACGTTGTCTTTGCCCTCCAGAAAGCTTATTGCCTCGTTCTCCAATATTAGTTTCATATCCCTCATCCAGATTTTCTATGAAATCATGGGCGTTCGCAATTTTAGCCGCTCTAATGATTTCTTCTTGACTCGAATCAAGCATTCCAAATGCAATGTTTTCATTGATGGTTGCATTAAACAAGATAGATTCTTGTGATACAATTCCAATCTGCTGTCTTAAATTGTGAGCTGTTACATTTTTAATATCAACGCCATCGTATGTGATTGAGCCGTCGAGTACATCGTAAAATCTTGGAAGTAAATCTGCAATGGTTGATTTACCACTCCCAGACTCTCCTACCAACGCAATTGTTTTTCCCAATGGAATTTCAAATGAAACATTCTTCAGTACTAAATCATCTTTGTATTTAAAGTTGACACCATTGAACGACACTTTCTCATTGAGATCAGTGATCTTAGTGGGGTTTTCTGTATCGTAAATCTTTTCATCTGCGTTAAGCACATCGTTGATTCGATCTAAGGAGGCATCGGCTTTATTCATATTGGCCATCGAACGTGCAATGCCTTGAATTGGCCTCAATAGTTGAGAAAAAACAATGATGAAAGTGACAAATTGAGCGCCATCAAATGTTGAATCGTTATTCGGATCAAGGATAAGTGATCCACCATACCAGACAATAGATAGCATCACAATTGCACCAACAGTTTCATTTAGTGGAGAGGACAAATCTCTTTTTCTAAACGCTTTTGTAATTAGCTTTTGATGTTTGAGGTTTTCATGCTTAAAAGAATCTGTGACTTGCTTCGATGCATTGAAAGCTTTAATAATTCGAATTCCCCCAAGTGTTTCTTCAATCATCGAAAAAACTACACCCATTTGAGCTTGTCCTTGCTTAGCTGTTCGCTTCAGACTTTTCCCGATGACAGATATAATAAGTGCTGTAAATGGAAGAAGAATAAGTGAAAACAATGTTAACTCCGGACTCCAGTAAATAAGAAGTCCTAGATGAATGATAATTGATATCGGTTCTCTAAATATCAACTCCAAGACTGATATCACAGCTATCTCAATTTCACCTACATCACTCTGCATTCGCGACATTAAATCGCCCTTTCGCTCATCCGTATAGTAGGATAGAGGTAATCTAAGCGATTTTTGATAGATCTTATCTCTAATATCACGAACAACCGACATTCGAAGTTGAGACTGAAACCATATAGCACCATATCTAAATAAATTCTTCAAAAAGAACGCAATGGCGACTGAAAAACAAACAAACAGAAGAGCATTCAACGGACTAGTCTCCGCCATTTCTTGCATTGTGTATTGAAACTTATTCGCAGCATAGCTGAATGCCTCGAGAAATCCTCCATTGTAGATAGGCTCAGTGATCTTTTCCGTCGATTCTTGATTCAAGAATATGATCTGAAGAAAGGGTACGAATAGCGCAAGGGATAGAAGATTAAAAACGATATATAGCAGATTGCAAACAATCATTGTGACCGCTGTTCCTCTGTACTTAAAAGTATATCTAAATATTTCTCTAATTCCTTTCATTGAGGTGACAAAGATAAGTTTTGTTCCTTAGAAATGTAACGTGAGAATCAATTACGTATTTTTGTCGCATGAGTTCAATAAGACAGAGCAGGATAGAAGAGGTAGTTAAAGAAGAATTATCAATGTTTTTTCAACGTCATGCGCGTGATATTTGTTTGGGTGCAATGGTGACCGTTACAGTTGTACGTGTGACGCCTGATTTATCCCTGGCACGCGTTTATCTTAGCGTCTTTGCTGGTCCTGACAAAAAAGAGGTGTTGGAGAATGTGCAGCATAATGCATCAAGAATACGTGGAGAAGTCGGGAAGCGTCTTAAGAATATGAAAAAAATACCGAATTTGAGTTTTCACATTGATGATTCTCTGGATTATGCCCTCGAGATCGATCAATTGTTAAAGAAATAGATTTAGATTCTTTTTTCCACAACCACTAATCAAAGACAGATAAACGTTCCGTTTTACATAGCGCGCAGATACCTTTCTTCAAAACGAAAAAAGAATGTGATCAATTGGATCACGCGTATTTCTGTTGTTGGAATTGCCGCGATAACGGCCGCTTTGATCATCCTTCTTTCTGCATTTAATGGAATTGAGAAGATGATTGAAGAGTTATATTCTGAATACGATTCGGATATTACAATTAGAGCAGCAGAAACGAAAACCTTCAATGAAATCCGTATAGACTATGGAGCGCTTAAAAAAATTGAAGGAGTTCAAGCCTATTCGAAAGTGGTTGAAGAAGTGATTATCCTAAAGCATGAAAAGAAGTGGGTAAACACTAAGCTAGTAGGGGTTGAGGATAGCTTTTTGGAAATGTGTAATATGAACAACCATCTTCTTCCAAAAAGCAGCGCTTATTTAGAAGAAGACGGCACGCGATATGGAATAATTGGTGCTTCGTTGCTTGATAAATTAGGAGGGTATATGCCCGAGAATGTTGGTCATGAAAGCGTTGTCTGCTATGTACCGAAACGAAAAATAAAAGTTGGACTTGGAAAAAACCCCTTTACAACGAAGTCGGTTCCGGTCTCAGGGAAAATGAATTTTAATCGAGAGGTCAATTCAGAAAATTTTATAGTCCCATTAGATTTAGCTAAGGAGCTAATGGGTTACAATAGCCAAGTTTCCGGAGTCTATTTAGATGTTAAAGACGGATATGAGAATGAAGACCTCAAGACTTCAATTCAGAATCTTGTCGGAGATGATTTTTTGGTAAAGACCAATTTTGAGAAGAACGAGTTGATTTACAAGACAAGTAAATCTGAAAAGCTCATTGTCTTGTTCATTCTAGTGTTCATTTTTATTCTTGCTGCTTTTAATCTGGTGGCTTCCCTCACCATGTTATTTGTAGAGAAGCTCCCGAATATTGAAACGATGCAAGGCTTCGGAGCGAATCGACAATTTATTTTTAAAATTTTCTTCTTTGAAGGCTTGCTGATTGCCGTTAAAGGAATCTTGTTTGGTACGCTAATCGGATATGCAGTATGTTTCATCCAACTTCAATTCGAACTATTGACAATGCCTAATTCTGGAGGAGAGCCATTTCCCATTTCATTTTCTCTAATGGATGGAGTTCTTATAATCTCTCTTGTATCTATATTAAGCGTCTTATTCTCGTACTTTCCTGTTAAGTATCTGATCTTTAAGAACATTGATACATAGCATGATCTGCAATCGATAAATACATTCACACATTAAAAAGGAGTTTGTTAAGTGAAAAATGATGCAATTATAGGAGCCTCTCGTCGAGAAAAGCAATTTGTAGCATTGTTCTTTCTCTTGCTTTGGACCTATTTGATCATAAGAGCTTGCAATGTATTCTACATCCACGATGAGATAGTAACCAAATGGACCTATATGGTTAATTGGAATTACTTACCGGGATCTGGGTACATTGATGCGAATAACCACTTTTTGACTAGTTTCTTCGGAGGTCTCTTCTTGAGGCTATTCAATTCCGATGCAATGCTTATAATTCGTTTGTCTAGCATTCTGTCTTTCCCTTTATTCTTTTGGTCTATCGTTGGAATGAGATCTTTCTTTCGTAATAGGGTCAATTATTGTGCTCTGTTAATAGGTCTTACTTGTACTGCCTTCTTATTGGAGTATTTTGCCTTCGCACGTGGTTATGGAATGTCATTCGCATTTCTCGTTGCGGCGATGCTTCAAATGATGAAGTTCTTTCGAACTTCACATAAAGCGGCTCTTATTCTTGCAACTATCCTCTGGTCATTGGCGATTTGTGCTAACCTTACACTTCTCCCATTTGGTTCCGCAGCTGCAGGTTTGATGCTGATTTTTGCGATTAAGAATAGAATGAAATTCTGGATTTTTATCCCTTTAATCGTTGTTCTGCCGCTAGCATATTTAGTCAACTACTCTTTTTTACTGCAGGATTTAGGGAAGCTGTATTCTGGCGGTGAAGAAGGTTTTTTCGTTACAACGATTCACACCCTAACGCCATATATCTGGGGAGTAAAGAATGTTGCGCTAGATATTGTCCTTGTGCTGGTGACGTTATTCATAGGTTTCAGACTCCTACAAGTCTATTGGAAAGAGAGAATTATTTTTGATCCAAAAACATTTTTTGCTCTGTTCCTATTTCTGGCTATTGGAAATATTCTTGCACAACATTTGATTTTGGGAATCAATTATCCTAGCGATCGAACAGCTCTTTATTTATACATCTTTTTTGTGGGAGCCTTAGTTTTTACAATTGATCATGCCACTAAGTCGGTTTTTTATTCATTAGGCTATTCCGCTCTGACTCTAGTAATATTTCTCATTCATTTCAATATTGATTATTCCATCCTGCATAAATGGGAGCATATCGATGAGAAGTTGGTAAGTTTAATTCCGGATGAGATTCGCGGTACGCCACCAACAACAGGAGGGCGATGGGCGATGGAGAATGAAATGAATCGAACATTGGGGTTGCCCGTTCGAATGTTTCAGGTTGTTAATTCAGAGTATGATACCCTTGTCGACTATATGGTTTATACCAGTGCAAGGCGACCAGACATTTACAAATGGTATCATCCGGTCTATACTGAGGAGGTTTCAGGGCAAACCCTTTTTGAAAGGAATCATTTTTTAAGCCGAACGAAGATTTATGAGTTAGAGCTTGGATTATACGGTAATGATGAGTTTTTTTCTATTGAAAGTGCATCATTTTCATCTCCAAAACTGGTCCGTATTGGTGGGCAAATGAATGAGCTGACACCACAGTCAGATATGCATTTCGTATTCTCGACAAAGGACACTGTCTCTGGAGAACAATTAACTTATGAGGCGATGTCCTTAGTTTGTAATAGTAAAATACGTCACGACAATAGTATCCGATTTGACTTTTCATACGCCTTCCCAAATGTCAAGGAGGCCAATCAATTCGACGTATACTTATGGAATCCAGAAGGAGGGAATTTAAGCGGTGTAATTGACATCGAAGTATTCAGATTAGGTGATTAATAGAGGATTTTTCTCACCTCATCTAAAATCAACCAAATATTTCTTAATAAACCATGATAGGTTTGGAGAAAAGGCGTATATTTGCACCCAAATTCCGAGAAATCGGAGGGGAATAAATAAAAGATTTAAATCTCATAAATAGACGCCAAAATGTCGAATATTAAGGGTAAAGTTTCACAGGTAATTGGTCCTGTAGTTGATGTAAGCTTCGGAAAAGGATCCGAGCTACCAAACATCTATGATGCATTGGAAGTATACAAGCCAAGTGGGGCTCGTGTTGTTCTAGAAGTGCAAGCACACATTGGAGAGAATTCGGTACGTACCGTATCGATGGATTCTACTGATGGGTTTACACGAGGAATGGAAGTGACATCAACAGGTGCTGCGATTAAAATGCCGAATGGTGAGGAAATCAAAGGTCGTCTTTTCAATGTTGTTGGAGAGTCAATTGATGGTATGCCAAACGTTGATACTACTAACGGTAGTTCAATTCACCGTGAAGCACCGAAGTTCGAAGATTTATCTACGGCAACTGAGGTTCTTTTCACAGGAATTAAAGTGATTGATTTGATTGAGCCTTATGCAAAAGGAGGTAAGATTGGTCTTTTCGGTGGAGCAGGTGTTGGTAAAACAGTATTGATTCAAGAGTTGATTAACAATATCGCGAAAGCTTATTCAGGATTATCTGTATTTGCTGGAGTAGGTGAGCGTACTCGTGAGGGTAATGATTTACTTCGTGAGATGTTGGAATCAGGAATTATTAAATACGGTGATGAGTTCATGGAGTCTATGGAAAAAGGCGGATGGGAACTGGATAAAGTGGATATGAACGAGATGAAGGAGTCAAAAGCTACCTTTGTTTTCGGTCAGATGAATGAGCCTCCAGGAGCACGTGCACGTGTTGCATTGTCTGGATTGACATTAGCTGAGTATTACCGTGATGGTGACGGAGAAGGTCAAGGACGTGATATTCTTTTCTTTGTTGATAACATCTTCCGATTTACTCAAGCAGGATCTGAGGTGTCTGCACTTCTAGGTCGTATGCCATCAGCCGTTGGTTACCAACCTACTTTGGCAACTGAAATGGGTGCCATGCAGGAGCGTATTACTTCTACTAAGAATGGATCAATTACATCTGTACAGGCCGTTTACGTACCTGCGGATGATCTTACAGATCCAGCACCAGCAAATACATTTGCTCACTTGGATGCAACGACAGTACTTTCACGTAAAATTGCTGAGCTTGGAATTTATCCAGCGGTGGATCCATTGGATTCAACGTCTCGAATCCTTACTCCAGAAATCGTTGGTGAAGAGCACTATGCATGCGCTGAGCGTGTAAAAGTTACCCTTCAACGATACAAAGAGCTTTTAGATATTATCGCGATTCTAGGAATGGATGAATTGTCTGAAGAAGATAAATTAATCGTTCACAGAGCACGTCGTGTACAACGTTTCTTATCTCAACCTTTCCACGTAGCAGAGCAGTTTACTGGTTTGCCGGGTGTGTTAGTTGATATCCAAGATACAATTAAAGCATTTAACGAAATTCTTGATGGTAAATACGATCAGTACCCTGAGGCAGCATTCAACCTTAAAGGTGGAATTGACGAGGTGATCGAAGCTGGAGAGAAAATGTTGGCTGAAAACGCTTAATATAAAAGCACATGCAATTAGAAATCATCACACCAGAAGCAGAAATTTTTTCAGGAGAAGCTGAAGCAGTTCAGTTCCCAGGATTAAATGGTGGCTTCCAAGTGTTGTCAAATCACGCGCCGATTATCTCTGCATTGAGTAATGGTGTTGTCAAGGTGAACCTGGACAAAGCTTTTGCTGAGTCAGATAACACAAGCGACATGATTAAAGTTGACAAATCAAATAAAAATGTCATTCGAATTGACATTAAAGGAGGTGTTATGGAAATGCTGAACAATAAAATTATTGTTCTTGCTGAGTAACATGCTTTGAGCATAGATTGAAAGAGGGATTTGGAAAACCATTTCCCTCTTTTTTGTTAAACTACGTTAAGCTCAAGCCTTGTTTTAAGGGCATATACTAATGTTTGTTTATTTTCGTTATTAATTCTCAGTATAGATGAGTCTTTTAGAAAAAATAAATCGTGATACGACTCCAAAGCACATTGCCATCATAATGGATGGGAATGGTCGTTGGGCTCAACAACAAGGTGAAGAACGCTTGTTTGGGCACAACTTTGGCGTTGAGGCGGTTCGTGAAACTCTGAAAGCAGCTCAAGATATGAATGTGGAGCATCTAACGCTCTACGCATTTTCAACTGAAAATTGGAGTCGACCGAAGGAGGAAGTTGATGGCTTGATGGATTTATTAATAAAGACAATTGGAAACGAAGTAGAGGAGTTGCACAACAGTAATGTTGTAATTACCACTATTGGAAATACTTCTGGACTTCCTGAATCTTGCCAAAAAGAACTTCGTGATGCCTACGAAACAACAAAGAATAATTCAGGAATCAATTTGATTTTAGCGCTGAACTATAGTGCTAAATGGGAATTGACAAATGCAACACGAGAAATTGCACGTCTGGTAGCTGCCAAAGAAATTGGCCTGGATGATGTCAATGATGATTTGATTTCAGATCATCTCTCAACCAAAGGAATTCCAGACCCGGAATTGTTGATACGCACAAGCGGTGAAAATAGAGTAAGTAATTTCTTACTTTGGCAAATCGCCTATTCAGAATTTCATTTTACGGAAATACTATGGCCAGACTTTGGAAGAGAAGATTTATATAAAGCAGTACTTGATTACCAATCGCGGGAACGTAGGTTCGGTATGGTTTCTGCTCAAATTGAAAAGAGCTGATGATGTTTAGACGATTTTTAATGCTCCTAGTGATGTCTTGCCTGACCGTAATGGTGAATGCACAGGACTCAGCGGGTGTTCAAGGGATAGGGGATTTTTATATTAATTACCTCGACCCTCAACAATATGAAGTTGGGCCTATCCGCGTGGAGGGAGCAGAGAATTTTGATCATAACGCAATTAAGCTAATCGCCGGTTTAAGACCTGGTTCGACGATAACTTTGCCAGGCGAAAAGATTTCAAAAGCAATCAGAAACCTTTGGGATGAAGGCCTTTTCTCTGATGTTGAAGTGCTAGCTGAAAAAGAAATTGCGGGAGTTATTTATTTAGTGATTAAGCTTAAACCTCGTCCGAAACTATCTCGATTTAAATTCACAGGCGTTAATAAACGTGAGGCGGATAAAATCCGAGAAGAGATCAACTTATTCTCTGGGAAGACAATTACTGAGAACTTAATATTTGCAACTGAAAGTAGAATCAGAGGTTTTTACAGAGAGAAGGGGTATTATTCTATCAACG
>TARA_Y100000385_G_scaffold154737_1_pt1 | contig 10327 bp, 6 predicted proteins | sample TARA_Y100000385 | Tara Oceans TARA_Y100000385 (sample SAMEA2620980) | marine metagenome | biome: marine biome (ENVO:00000447); feature: surface water layer (ENVO:00002042); material: "saline water (ENVO:00002010), including plankton (ENVO:xxxxxxxx)" | depth 5 m
TTACCTAAAATTAACGGATCTCTAATTTCTGCTTCTTTTTGCATACTAAAATATATTAGGTTTTATTTCTAATTTTTGTTTGATAAAAAACAGATGGAGCTACATTTAAATGATCTAATACATGATATGATCTCTCATCTTCTCTTAACTGGTGAACCATATGTTTTTTATTATTAACATCTCCAAAAACCATAGCTCCCGTTGAGCATGCTGAAGAACATGCTGTTTGAACATCTTCATCTTCAACAGGCTTACCAATAATCTTTGCTTTTAATTTAATCTCTTGGATACTTTGTATGCACATACTACATTTCTCCATAACTCCTCTGGAACGGACAACAACATCTGGATTTAAAACCATTTTACCATAATCATCATTCATATTAAAATCAAATTGATCGTTATCTGAATACTGAAACCAATTAAATCTTCTTACCTTATAAGGACAATTGTTTGCACAATATCTTGTCCCTACACATCTGTTATATGTCATATGATTCAACCCCTCTGCGCTATGAGTGGTAGCGGCTACAGGACAGACAGTTTCACAAGGTGCGTGATTACAATGTTGACACATCATAGGTTGAAAAACAACTTCAGGGGATTCTGATGGATCTTCCATTTCCTTATACATAGTAAATGTAGATATATCATTTTTATCTGATTTTTCTTTAGTCATATCAGAAGAGAAATATCTGTCAATTCTTAACCAATGCATATCTCTTGATTTTCTAACTTCTTCTTTGCCAACTACAGGAACATTATTTTCTGCATGACAAGAAATAACACATGCTGCACATCCGGTACATTTAGTTAAATCTATTGACTGGTTCCAAAAATGACCTGTTTTATGATCAAACTCATCCCAAAGTGTAACTTCATCAGAATTTTTTAATCCATTATGTGTATAGTATTGTTCTCTATCGTTTCCTGATGATGGATCATTAATAAAATCTGCAAGTGTTGTTTCTTTAACAATATCCCTACCCATCATTGTATGGTGTAACTGTGTAGATGCAAACTCATGAGTTCCGTCGACAATTTTAATTTCTGCAATACCACCATTTGATAATGGATAGGCATTATGACCAATACCATTGCCACATTTTCCTGCATTTGTTCTTCCATAACCAACTGCTAAGGAAACAGTACCGACCGCTTGACCAGGTTGAATCATAACAGGAACATTCTCTAAAGTGTATCCGTTAACAGTAATATTTACCATATTACCATTTAACGCTCCATTTGCAACATTCCAATTCTCAATTTGTAAATCCATAGCTGTTGATGCTGAAATGGTTAAATAGTTATCCCAACATGCTCTCGATAGTGGATCAGGCAACTCTTGCAACCAAGGATTATTTGACTGTGACCCATCTCCCATGGATATTTTCTCAGAAATTTCAAACTCAACACCTTCTAAAGAGGTAAGTGGTAAAGATGGAGCTGAGAAAGTTGGGTTATCTAAATTATATTCCTCTCTGTCTCCATTAAAGTAACCGTCATGTAGCTTTGTATTCCAATCAGAGTAAGAGTTTTTTAATACGTCATAATATTTATTAGTAGAACCCGACCAAGAAAGTAAAGATTCTTGGAATTGTCTTCCGTTAAACAAAGGATTTATGGTTGGTTGCATCAAAGTATAAATTCCGTTCGATGGATTTGCATCTCCCCAACTTTCTAAATTATGATTATCAGGGCAGGCATAATTCATTTTTGTTGTCGTTTCATCTAAATATAATGAAGTAGAAATTTTTAATCCTACATTTTTAAGCCCTGTATTAAATTCATCTGCATTTGCTAATGTGTAAGATGGGTTAACATTGTATGTTATTAATGCGTCAATATTTCCTGCATTCATATCTGAAACTAATGTTGCAACATCCTCATCATTTCCTTTTCTTAAGTATGAAGGGGTTGACATATCTATTGTGCTATTATAATTTCCTAAAATATTGTTAATGGAATTAACTAATAATTGAACATCTTTATCATTACTATTAGAAACAACAATAGTTGTCCCTGATTTTGCCGTTTTTAAAGAAGATACTATCTTATCAATTCTACTATCTATTACTTCATCGTAATTAGAAGTCAAGTAAGTATACAATTTAGATATTAATTCTGATTGTTCTGAAGGTTTGATCTGTATTCTTTCATCTGCATTAGAACCAGTTAAGGTTAAGGTAGATTCTATCTGATAATGTTTTGACATTTTTCCACTCTTAGGATTTCTTCCTTCAATATAACTAGATTCGTTTTCTGGGTGCCCCCAATTAGCAATAAAATCTGCTCCAAAAGAAACAATTACATCCGCCTTGTCAAAATAATAAGTAGGTAACGCCCTCACTCCAAAAGTAGATTTATTTGCCTCTAATATTCCATGATAGGAAATTGCATCCATTTGAACATGTCTTACATTTCCATATTTTTCAGAAAAACCATCAATTAATTTTTCTGTAGATCGGCTAATAATAGTAGAAGTTAGAAGTGCAATATTATTTCCTTTATCAGTAGGAATTTTTTCTAATTTTGATATAATATCAGCATCTATAGTTTCCCAATCTGTATCAATTCCTCCATTCATTGGATTCTTTAATCTTGAAGAATCATACAATGAAAGTACCGTGGCTTGAATTCTAGCATTTGTACCTGTTTTATTAGGCTTTAACTTAATTGGTCTTCCCTCTCTTGTTTTTACTAAGACTGAAGCAAAATCATGACCATCATAAATAGTAGAGGCATAATAATTTGCTACACCAGGAATAATTTCATCAGGTTTAACAACATAAGGAATTACTTTATTTACTGGAGCTTCACAAGCAGCTAAGGTAGCAGCAGCTGTAGAAAACCCTAAAAACTTTAAAAAATCTCTACGAGAGGTTGATCCACTTCCTAAATCTGATTCTCCTAAAAATTCATCAACAGGAATATCTTCAACAAATTCATTTTGCGCTAATTTCTCAACTATAGGATCATTATTTAGTTCCGCTAAACCTTTCCAATATTTTTTTTCTTTTATCATATTTATATAGAAATTATAATCTTTATAATTAATAGTGGCATTTACCACACTCCATTCCTCCAATCAAAGCTGGCGTGATTTTCTTATCTTTATATTTTGGATCTGATTTTAATTTTTCATGCATATCAGCATAATACTCGTTACTTTCCATATCAATCTCCTTTGTTCTGTGACAATCAATACACCAACCCATTGTTAATGTTGGATGTTTAAACTTAATTCCTTCATCTTGATTTTTCTGAACCTTATTTAATTCATCTTTTAAAGCTACTTGACCTACAGTTTTTTCTTCGACATTACCATGACATTGCTGACACTCTAAACCTGCGACATTAACATGCTGAGAATGATTAAAATAACTTAAATCTGGCAATTTATGTACTCTAACCCACTCAATAGGTTTCTGCTGGTAATCTTTAATATACTTACCTGTTTCTGGATTAAAACCAACCGCATCATATATCTTATTGATCTCTGTTTCACCAGTAATTGTTCCAGTTTTAATCTGTGTATGACAATTCATACAAAGGTCTGCAGAAGGAACCGATGCAGTTTTACTATGCCTAGCTGAAGCATGACAGTAATTACAATCTATACCGTTAACTCCAGCATGAATTTTATGAGAAAATTGAATTGGTTGTTCTGGCTGATATCCCTCAACAACACCAATTCCCATCATTGTATCAAAAATAATCTTTAATACAAAAATAAATAGAATAAAAGATGTTACAAGTACCGCCTTAGAGTTTGCCCAATATACTTTACAGAAGTTAATTATTGATTCTGAAATAGATTCTGTTTTTTGATCTTGAATCTTTTTAAGTGTATTTTTAATTGAAATTAAAGCAATAATGAATATAACAAGAATAATAAATATAATAAGTAATATATTTACTGAACTCATTCCGTCTGCTACCACTATTTCTTCATTCGAAGAAACTTCTTGCTGTTCAGGAACATAAGTATTAATAAATTCAAGTACAGATAAGACTTGAGTATCGTCCAAATCTTGAGCTGGCATAGCTTTCACACCAAGGCTTAAAGGATTTTGCACATATTTAATAAATGTTTCTGTTGGATCTTCTTGATTTACAAATTTCTCAGAATTTAAAACATCTTTTAAATCTGGTCCTGTTGACATCCCTCCTCCAGGTAAATTATGACAAGCTTTACATACATTCTTGAAAATCTTTTCTCCTTCTGCCACATCTTGAGATACAGAAACAAAACACAAAGAAGATAATAGAGATATAAAAAGTAAACGGATTGTAAAGTTTTTTAATATAATCATATTATATACATATTCAAATTTTTCGCTCGCAAATTTAAGATTTTAATTACTAGCAAAAGATGAGTAATCTCATAGTTTAGGTAATTTATAATTATTCTAAATAAGAGTGGGTTTATAAATTAATCTGAGTGTAGTTATATTAGATTTTTTTTTATTTTTGAAATATGAATAAATTATATCTACTTATAGTATTTGTTATTCCAAATTACATCTATTCTCAAGAATCTATAACCCAAGAAGCTGATAGTACTGAGAAGATTAATTATCGAGAGTACATGGATAAAGAAATAGAACAATTACTTCAAAAAAATAAAGACATACATTATAAGAAAGGAGGAATAGAAGGATTTTGTGTTCAAATTTATTCAGGAGATAGCAGAGGAGAATCTCAAAGAATCAAATCTCAATTTATGAAGAGATTCCCTGAAATAAAATCTGTTTTTTATGAAAGAGTTAGCCCGAATTGGAAAGTGAGAGCGGGAAAATTAAGGACAAGATTAGAAGTTAAAAAACTACAAAACATCATCAAAGAAATGTATCCTAGTGCTTATATAACAGAAAAAATTGTTCCTTTTGGAAGATTTGACTAAAGAGATCTTTTTATCTCAATCTCATCATATCCTTCTACAATATCACCAACTTTAATATCATTGTAATTTTCAATAGAGAGACCACATTCATATCCTTTTTGCACTTCCTGAACATCATCCTTAAATCGTTTTAAAGAAGATAAAACTCCAGTATAAACCACTACTCCATCTCTAATAATTCTTATTCCAGTTTTTCTGTTCAGTTTCCCATCTAACACCATACAGCCTGCAATGGTTCCTACCTTTGTAATTTTAAATGTTTCTCTAATTTCAATATTACATACAATTTTTTCTTCAACATCAGGAGATAACATCCCTTCCATTGCTTGAGTCATTTCTTCAATAGCTTTATAAATTATAGAATATAATCTAATGTCAATTTGTTCTGTTTCGGCAAGTTTCCTAGCTTGTAAAGAAGGTCGAACTTGAAAACCAATAATAATTGCGTCAGAGGCTGCAGCAAGCATCACATCTGACTCAGAAATCTGTCCTACTGATTTTTGCAAAATATTTACTTTAATTTCTTCCGTAGACAGTTTCTCTAAAGAATCCGAAAGTGCCTCAATAGATCCGTCAACATCACCTTTTACAATAATATTTAATTCCTGAAATTCTCCAAGAGCAATTCTTCTTCCAATCTCATCAAGAGTAATATGTTTTGTAGTTCTGACGGATTGTTCTCTCTGAATTTGCATTCTTTTAGTTGCAATCTTTTTTGCCTCTTGTTCGCTTTCCATCACATTAAATACATCTCCAGCTGTTGGAGCTCCATTTAACCCTAGTAAAGTAGCGGGAGTAGAAGGTCCAGCCTGCATAATAGTATTTCCTCTTTCGTTTAATAACGCTTTAATTTTACCAGAAAAAGAACCAGCTAATACATAATCCCCAATTTTTAATGTTCCTTTCTGAACTAAAATAGTAGTAATATATCCTTTCCCTTTATCAAGCGAGGCCTCAATTACCGAACCTACAGCTCTTCTATTAGGATTTGCTTTTAACTCTAACATTTCTGACTCTAATAGTATCTTTTCAAGAATTTCAGGTACACCTAATCCTGTTTTTGCCGAAATATCTTGCGATTGTATTTTACCTCCCCAATCTTCAACAAGTAAATTCATTTCCGCAAGCTCGCCTTTAATCTTTTCAGAATCTGATGTATCTTTATCTACTTTATTAATTGCAAAAATAATTGGAACATCCGCAGCTTGTGCATGACTAATAGCCTCTTTAGTTTGAGGCATCACCTTATCATCAGCAGCAATAACAATAACTACAATATCTGTTACTTTTGCTCCTCTTGCTCTCATAGCAGTAAAAGCCTCATGACCCGGAGTATCTAAAAAAGAAATCTGTTTCCCATTTGGTAAAGTCACCTCATAAGCACCAATATGCTGTGTAATTCCTCCTGATTCACCTGCAATTACATTTTCCTCTCTGATATAATCAAGTAAAGATGTTTTACCATGATCAACATGCCCCATAATGGTAACAATAGGAGCTCTTTCTACTAATTCTTTTTCAGAATCTTCTTCCTCGATTTCAATTGATTCCTGAACATCTGCACCAACAAATTCTACTTCAAATCCGAAATCTTCAATGATTATCTGCAAAGTTTCTGCGTCTAATCTTTGGTTCATTGTAACCATTAAACCTAAAGACATTAAAGATGAGATAATTTCAGTTACAGGAACATCCATCATTGTAGAGAGTTCGTTTGCTGTTGCAAACTCTGCAATCTTAATCATTTTACTTTCCTCTGTTCTTACTTGAGTTTCTTGATCAGCAATTTCTCTATGAGCTTGTCGCTTCTCTCTTCTGTTTTTTACAGATTTTTTCTTGCCTCCCCCTTGAAGTTTTGCAAGAGTTTCTCTAATCCTCTTTTGCGCTTCTTCCGGATCAATTTCTATAGGAACTTTTGCTACTTTTCCTTTGTTTTTTACAAATTTCTTAGGGTTTACCTTATTTGTAATTCTTTTCCTTTTCTTCTTTTGTAATACCTCATTAGAAGAAGTTGCTACGGGTTTTTTCTTTTTAGGAGCTAACTTCTCTAAATCAATTTTTTCACCTGTCATTTTAGGACCACTAAGAGTTTTCGCTTTCGCCTTAATTAACGAAATATCTTCCTCAGATTCTTTTTGTGATTTCTCTACTTCCTTGTTTGAAGGTTTCTTTTTAGGTTCTATATCAATTTTTTCTGAAACATTAATATCCTTTTGAGTTGTTGCTTCAACTTTATTTAAATTATTTTTTTCTTCCTCTTTTCTTTTCTCTTTAGCTAGGATAGATGCCTTTTTCTTCTCCTGTTCAAGCTCTATCGCCTGTTCCTCCTGTATTCTTTGATGTTCTCTTTTATCTTCTCTTTCTTTTGACGCTAAATCAGCCGCTAACTTTGCCTTTAAATCCGGCTGAAATACTCCTAATAAATCCATGTATAAATCATGAGATATTTTAGAAGAAGGTTTTATTCCTTCCACTCCCTTTTCATTAAGGAATGCAAGGATTCTATCCATCCCAACATTGAACTCTTTAGCTAATTTATTTAGCCTAATACTCTTTTTCTCAGACATATTTATATCTTATTAATCTTCAAATTCTGCTCTTAGTATATTTAATACACTCTCTACAGTTTCTTGTTCTAAATCTGTTCTTTTTACTAAGTCTTCTGGATTAATATCTAAAACGCTTCTTGCTGAATCACATCCAATTCCTTGTAGAGTTTGGATTACCCACGAATCAATTTCATCCGAGAATTCTGTTAAGGAAACATCATCTTCAAGTTCTTCAGTATCTCTATAAACATCAATTTCGTATCCTGTTAATTCTCCTGCTAATTTAATATTATATCCCCTTTTACCAATTGCTAAAGAAACCTGATCTGGAGACATGTAAACATTTGCTGTTTTCTTTTCATCATCCATTTTAATCCTTGTAACTTTTGCAGGACTTAAAGATCTTGTAATTAATAAATTCATATTTTCAGTAAAATTAATTACATCAATATTTTCGTTTCTTAGCTCTCTAACAATACCATGGATTCTACTTCCTTTTATCCCAACACAAGCGCCTACAGGGTCTATTCTGTCATCATACGACTCTACCATAACTTTAGCTCTTTCTCCCGGCATTCTTACAACTCTTTTAATGGTAATTATCCCGTCAAATACTTCCGGAACTTCCGTTTCAAAAAGTCTTTCGATAAACTCCGGAGCTATTCTAGATAAAACAATATGAGATTTATTATTTCGTAAATCTGCAGATTTCACAACTGATTTTACATTATCTCCTTTTTTAAAGAAATCTCTTGGAATTTGCTCTGATTTTGGTAAAATTAAATCATTACCATCATCATCTTGTAATAATATCTCATTTTTCCAAATCTGATATACTTCAGCATTTACAATTTCTCCAATTCTATCTTGGTATTTCTTTAAGATTTCATCTCTGTGAAGATCGTTAATTCTTCCTACTAAGTTTTGTCTAATTGAAAGAACCTGTCTTCTGCCAAACTCTGCTTCAAAACTAACTTGCTCTGAGACTTCCTCTCCAACTTCATAGTCATCCTCAATTTTAAGTGCTTCTGAAAGTTTGATTTGAGAATTTTTATCCTCAATTTCATTGTCTGCAACTATCTCTCTGTTTTTCCAGATTTCTAAATCTCCTTTATCAACATTAATAATTACATCAAATATTTCGGCTCCATCATATTTTTTTTCCAAGACAGTTTTGAAAACATCTTCCAAGATACTCATCATTGTTTCTCTGTCAATATTTTTCACGTCTTTAAACTCCGAAAACGAATCTATTAGATTTTCAACATTCATTTTAATACTTATTTAAATTTTATTATCAGTTTAGTTTCTATTATTTTATCTGTCGGAATAGCAATTTGTTCAATTAATAATTCCTTTTTCTTCTTTTGTTTTTTTGATGTTTCAACAACAATATTTTCATCAGAATAAGATATCAACTCCCCTTTTATTACATCCCCTTCAGCTGTTTTAACCTTTACACGTCTACCGATATTTTTAAGATATTGTTCTTTTACTACAAATCCTTTTTCAATACCAGGAGAACAAACGGTAAGTTGGTAATCTTCAATATCTCTGTCTATATTTCCTTCAATATGCCTACTGACAAACAAACATTCTTTTATCCCGACTCCTTCTTCATTATCAAAAAGTACTGTTATCTCATTTGTAGAACTAACCTTTACATCTACCAAAAAATAATCTAATTCTACTATTTTTTCTAAGGCTAACTCTTCTACTCTTTCTTTTGATATCATACTATAATAAAAGAAGGGGCTAATCGCCCCTCCTTATCTTTCTTCCCATTAAATTCTATGCAAAAATATAAAAAAAAATGAATCTATCTAATCATTAGGAATTATTTGTTAAAGAATGATTGTAAAAATTCTGAGTATTCATTTGACCCCTTATTATTTAAATGACTTAAATCTGCATAATAAATAACATTTTTATGTATAAAAAAAATTCGAGAAGTTTTCTTCTCGAATTTTCATTAATTAATGAGGTCTTATTATTGAACAACAACTCTTTTTGTTATAAATGAATTATTAGTTTTAATCTGAACCATATAAATTCCTCTCGGGTATTCAGATAAATCTACTTGTTTTGTATATTCTCCTACAAACATCTCCTTGTTTTCTATCATAATTACTTTTCCATACGCATCTAAAACTAAAAGTTCTAAGGTAACTATATCATCTGAAACAAAAGATATATTAAATAATCCTCTTGTTGGGTTAGGGTAGATATTCAGATTATCTATTAACTCTATATCTCCAGAAGAAATTCTAATTGACGATAAGGTATTAAAATATTGCCAAGATGTAAATGCAGACACATTACTTTCAGAAGGGTCACAATTAGATCTCACTTTCCATCTATATGTAGATGAAGGATCGAGTCCTGTTAATGGTAAAAAATTAGTTGAAACAACATTTACATTTAACGGTCCAGGAGACTTTCTCCATTTAATTCTATAGGAAACGGAACTAGAAACCGCATCCCAAATTAAATCAGCAGAGTTCGTGGATATATTTTGTTCATCAGGATTTGTAGGGACTGTACATCCAGCTGCAGTAGTAAATGTTAGGGTTGAACTCCAAGAAGAAGAGCTGCTAGCACATTGTGTTCTAATCTCCCATTCATAAGTTGTGGATGATATTAAATTGTTTACTGTTCTAGTGGTGTTCGATATATTATATAAATAAGTCCATGTTGTTGTTCCCTGTACACGTCTTCTAATATCATATTTTATACCATTCGAAACTGAATTCCAATTTAATACTACATTGGTTAATCCTGCAGTGGATATCATACCAGTAGGTGTATTACATACAGCTGTAGGAACTAAAGTTGTAAACAATTGCATAGATGTCCAAGATGACATATTTGT
>TARA_Y100000385_G_scaffold87848_1_pt1 | contig 10326 bp, 11 predicted proteins | sample TARA_Y100000385 | Tara Oceans TARA_Y100000385 (sample SAMEA2620980) | marine metagenome | biome: marine biome (ENVO:00000447); feature: surface water layer (ENVO:00002042); material: "saline water (ENVO:00002010), including plankton (ENVO:xxxxxxxx)" | depth 5 m
TATTGCCATCACACCTGCGATGCCAACTGGGAGCGGTTTGGTTAAATTGATGCAAGAGTTTCCTGAACGTTGTATTGATGTCGGGATTGCAGAACAACACGCAGTTACATTAGCAGCAGGTATGGCTACTCAGGGAATGTTGCCCTTTTGTGTAATTTATTCTACATTTTTACAACGGGCCTATGATCAGATTATCCACGATGTAGCTCTTCAAAAACTCCCAGTAATTTTTTGTGTTGATCGAGCTGGAATTGTTGGACATGACGGCCCAACACATCATGGTGTTTTTGACATTGCTTACCTAAGATGTATCCCAAATATATCAATTGCAACTCCAAGAAATGCTGAGTTACTCCAAAACTTACTTTTTACAGCTCAACTTGGATTGGATCATCCATTAGCGATTAGATATCCAAGAGGATATAGCAAAATTAATGATCTAAAATTTAATTTGAAAAAAATCAAATTGGGTAAAGGTCAATGCTTAAAAAAAGGAAACCGATATGCAATACTCTCAATCGGAACATTAGCTCAAACTATTGAAATAGCTTTGACTAGGGTAGAACAACCAGAAAGTTTTGCTCATTATGACTTAGGCTTTGTGAAGCCCTTAGACACTAAACTTCTTCATGAAGTATTTACAAAATATGAATATATTTTAATCTATGAAGAGGGAACTTTAAAAGGTGGGGTTGGGAGTGCTGTTCTCGAATTTTCTGCTAAAAACTACTACCAAATCCCTATTGATCTTCAGGGGATACCAGACCAATTTATCTCACATGGGAATTCCAAACAACTTCTAAAAGACCTTGGATTAGATGTTGAAGGGATTTGTAAAAAATTGAACTCTATTTCAAATAAAAATGAAGAATGAATCTGATTGTCTAATCGTTTTTTATATTTAACAAATGAGTCAACAAAATCGTCTTTTTTTACTTGATGCCTATGCGCTAATTTTTAGGGGTTATTATGCATTTATCAAAAACCCAAGAATCAACTCTAAGGGAATGGATACTTCTGCCATTATGGGTTTTACTAATTCATTACTCGATTTAATAAAACGGGAACGCCCAGATCATCTTGCAGTTTGTTTTGATAAAGGGGGTTCAGTAATTCGGACGGAAATGTTTACAGAGTATAAATCAAATCGTGAGCAAACTCCAGAGGCTATTGAGATAGCTGTGCCCTACATACAACAGATTTTAGATGCAATGCATATCCCTGTTATTGTAAAAGAAGGATTTGAGGCAGATGATATCATCGGAACTTTAGCAAAACAGGCTGAAAAGGAAAGTTATCAGGTTTATATGGTTAGCCCAGACAAGGATTTTGCACAGTTGGTTTCAGAAAATATATTTATGTACCGACCTGCTCGGATGGGGAATGGCATTGAAATTTGGGGTGTACCAGAAGTTCAAGAAAAATTTGAGGTTGAAAGGCCGGAACAAGTTATTGACTATTTAGGCATGATGGGGGATGCAGTTGATAATATCCCTGGGCTTCCAGGAGTAGGGGACAAAACTGCCAAAAAATTTATAAAATCCTATGGTAGTATGGAAGGGCTATTAAAGCACACAAGCGAGCTCAAAGGAAAATTAAAAGAAAAAATTGAGGCCAATAAAGATATTGGTATTTTATCTAAACAATTGGCAACAATTTTATTAGATGTGCCTGTTAAGTTTGATGCTAAAGATTATGAGCTAAGTGAGCCAGATGTAGCAGCTGTAAATGCTGTTTTTGAAGAGCTTGAATTCAGAAGAATAGCAGAGAATTTCAAAAAAATCTTTACTCAAAATAATGAAGAGGCTCTTAAAAAAGAAACAACTCCCAAAAAAAAAGTAAAGCAGCAAGGTGAACAGTTTGACCTTTTTACCCCACCTGGAAGTGGAACAGTAACTAAACTTAAAGCTTCAGAAAGGGAAGATTTAAATACAAAAAAACACTGGTATCAAACTGTTGATAGCTCACTTTCAAGAGAACTACTTTTAAAAAACTTACTCAATCAGAAAAGTGTTTGCTTTGATACAGAAACGACATCTTTGGACGCTTTGAGTGCCGAAATAGTCGGGATTGCTTTTTCATGGGAGGAATCAAAAGGGTATTATCTTGTCTTGCCAGATGATAAAGACGAGACACTTGCAATTCTGAAGCCTTTTAAAGCCTTTTTTGAACATACTGAAATTGAGAAAATTGGGCATAATCTTAAATATGATTTGAAGGTTTTAAAAAATTATAATTTAAATGTTAATGCTCCTCTTTTTGATACTATGATCGCCCATTATCTAATCAATCCAGATATGCGACACAATATGGATATTCTAGCAGAAACCTATCTAGACTATAGTCCACAATCTATCACAGAACTAATTGGTAAAAAAGGGCTTAATCAAGGAAGTATGAGAGATGTTTCCATTGAAAAGCAAACAGAGTATGCTGTTGAAGACGCGGACATCACCTTCCAGCTCAAACAATATTTGGAAAAGGAAATGGATGCGGCACAAACCTTGGATTTATACAAAAAAGTAGAGCTCCCATTGGTTAAGGTTCTTACTGCTATGGAATGTGAGGGTGTTAACTTAGATGTTCCCTTTCTTGAAGATCTTTCTAAAAGCTTAAATATAGATATTGAAAATCTAGAAAAGACTATTTTTAATACAGCAGGTGAGACTTTTAATTTAGCATCTCCCAAACAATTGGGCCCTATCCTCTTCGATAAACTCAAATTAGTGAATAAGCCAAAAAAAACAAAAACAGGGCAATATTCAACCGCTGAAGATGTTCTTTCCTATCTAGCTAAAGATCATAATATTGTATCTGATATATTAGACTGGAGATCATTAAAAAAACTGCAAAATACTTATGTAGATGCACTACCAAAAGGTATTAATCAAAAAAATAACCGAGTGCACACAATCTATAATCAAGCAGTAGCTGCAACAGGAAGATTGAGTAGTAATAATCCAAATCTTCAAAATATCCCAATCAGAACGCCTAGAGGTCAACAGGTTAGAAAAGCATTTATCCCAAGAGATGAGAATCATGTACTGATGGCTGCAGATTATTCACAAATTGAATTACGCATCATTGCTGCATTGAGTAGGGATGAAGGTATGGTTTCGGCTTTTAAAAATAATGAGGATATTCACCAAACTACTGCGTCAAAAGTATTTAATGTGCCTCTAGAAGAAGTTACCCGAGCACAAAGAAGCAATGCCAAAACGGTCAATTTTGGAATTATCTATGGTGTATCTGCTTTTGGGCTGAGTCAACAAACCGATCTAAACCGTAATGAAGCAAAAGAGCTGATTGATACATACTATACAACTTATCCAAAGTTGCGAAACTATATTCACGATCAGGTGGATTTTGCTAGAGATAATGGCTATGTCTCAACTATTTTAGGAAGAAGACGCTATTTAAAAGATATTAACTCACAAAATGCAGTAGTGAGAGGAGCTGCAGAACGTAATGCTGTAAACGCGCCCATACAAGGAAGTGCTGCAGATATTATCAAATTAGCTATGATTGCCATTCAAAACAAACTAGAGAATGAAAATTGGCAATCTAAAATGTTACTTCAAGTTCATGATGAGCTTGTCTTTGATGTTTCTAAAGAGGAAAAAATGGATCTTCAAACTATGGTAAAAAACGAAATGGAAAATGCATTTTCTTTAGAGGTGCCACTTGTTGTGGATATTGGAATTGGAAACAACTGGTTAGAGGCCCATTAAAAATTGAATGAAGCTTTTAGTTTAATTCAAAAATAGATCAAAAAACTTTTTTCATAATCATATATAATTGTACATTTGCAGCCCGTTGAGATATTTTCATCGGTTCAAACTATTTATTGTGAATACATTAAGTTATATAACGATTTCCGCAAATGTCAAAACAGTCAACAAAGAATGGATTGTTGTTGATGTAAAAAATCTTCCTCTAGGAAGAGTTGCTTCGATTATTGCTAAATTTTTAAGAGGTAAATATAAGCCAAATTATTCCCCTCACGTAGACTGTGGTGACAACGTTATTGTAATAAATGCTGCTCAAATTTCTTTAAGCGGAAATAAATGGGAACAAAAAGAATATATTCGCCATACTGGATATCCAGGAGGCCAACGTATTCTCAATGCATCACAAATTCATAAGAAAAAAGATACTCGCCTCCTAGAAAATGCTGTTAAGGGAATGCTCCCTAAAAATAAATTAGGTGCTGATTTATTTAGAAATCTTCGTGTTCACGGTGGTGCTGAACACAAACAGAATGCACAAAATCCAAAAATTATCAATATAAACGATTATCTATAATGGAGACTGTTCACACTATAGGCCGTAGAAAAACCTCTGTCGCTCGAATATATGTAAGCAAGGGCAAAGGCTCAATTATGGTAAATAAAAAAAAATATACAAGCTATTTTCCAACTCCAACATTACAATACAAAATTCAACAGCCCTTCTTATTAACCAATACAGAAGGCAATTATGATTTAAATGTAACCGTTAAGGGTGGTGGATCTAATGGTCAGGCTGAAGCAGTTCGTTTGGCAATTGCTAGGGCCCTATGTAAAATAAATGAGGAATATCGTGCAGATTTAAAACCTGAAGGTTTGTTAACTCGCGACCCTCGTATGGTAGAACGTAAGAAATTTGGCCAGAAGAAAGCAAGAAAGAAATTCCAATTTTCAAAACGTTAATTGGTATCGTTTTGTTTAAACAAAACAAAGTTCATTCATTTATTATTAATTAACCAGTTGCTTAAAACGCTACGGCGAATATTAGTTTAGCATCTAAACAAGTCCCAAGATTTGTTGCTAATCAAAAGGAACGTAAACTAAATAAAATGGCAAAACTAGAAGTAAATGACCTGCTCAATGCAGGTGTTCATTTTGGACACTTAACTCGGAAATGGAATCCGAATATGGCTCCTTACATATATATGGAGCGAAACGGAATTCACATAATTAATCTGTACAAAACTGCTGCTAAGATTGAGGAAACCAATGAAGCTTTAAAAAAAATTGCTTCATCTGGAAGAAAAATCTTGTTCGTAGCAACCAAAAAACAGGCCAAAGACATTGTTGCTGAAAAAGCAAAATCAGTAAATATGCCTTACATCACTGAGCGCTGGCCTGGAGGCATGTTAACAAACTTTGTTACCATAAGAAAAGCTGTAAAAAAAATGGGGGCGATCGATCGTATGAAAAAGGATGGCACATTCGAAACTCTTTCTAAAAAAGAACGTTTACAAGTTGATCGTCTAAGGGCGAAGTTAGAAAAAAACTTAGGTTCAATTACAGAAATGACTCGCCTTCCTGGAGCAATATTTATTGTTGATACTACGCGCGAGCATATTGCTGTAAGGGAAGCTCAAAAATTGAAAATTCCAATTTTTGCAATGGTTGATACAAATTCTGATCCTCGTGATGTCAATTATGTAATACCATCAAATGATGATGCGTCAAAATCAATTGATAAAATTTTAAGTCTAGTTACTGATGCTGTTACAGAAGGTTTGAGTGAGAGAAAGAAAGAAAAAGAAGGAACCTCTGATAGCGATGCAAAAGAAATGGAGGAAGCAGCAAAGGAAGAACAAGCTAAAACAATAGTTCCAGAAGCAATATCTAAATCACCAAAGTCAGAAAAAAAAGAAGAATCTAACGAAAAAGAAGCGTAACAAATTTAAATTAAAAAACTGTGAAAATTACTGCATCTGAAGTAAACAAACTACGCCAAGCAACTGGCGCAGGAATGATGGATTGTAAAAAAGCACTTGTTGAATCCGAAGGAGATTTTGACAAGGCTGTTGAGAATCTTAGAAAGAAGGGTCAAAAAGTAGCTGCAAACAGAGCAGATAGAGAATCTTCCGAAGGAGCTGTTTTGGCAAAAGTTAATGCTAATAAAACTGCAGGAGTCATTGTTTCGGTTAACTGTGAAACTGATTTTGTTGCAAAAAATGATTCCTATATTAAACTAGCTAATGAATTAGTTAGCTTAGCACTTAGTTGCGAGACATTAGAAGATTTTTTAGGCTCAGCATTCGAAGGAATGACTGTTGCTGAAAAACTTACTGAACAGACTGGAGTTATTGGAGAAAAAATTGAAATTGGTGGATTTAAAACTCTTAAAGCTCCTTATGTGGGTAGTTATATCCATGCAGGAAATAAAATTGCTACGTTAGTAGGTCTATCAAAAACCTCGGATAACGGAGCCGAAGTTGCTAAAAATGTAGCTATGCAAGTTGCCGCAATGAATCCTATAGCACTTAATGAAGAGCATGTAGATGCTTCGGTTGTTGAGAAGGAAATTGAAATTTCTAAGGAACAACTTCGTCAAGAAGGTAAACCAGAAGCAATGTTGGATAATATCGTAAAAGGTAAAATTAAACGTTTTTACAAAGAAAATACATTAGTAAATCAAGACTTTATCAAAGACAGTAAAGTATCTGTTGCTACTTATGTTAAGTCCGCTGGCGATCTTGTTGTAACAGGATTTGAACGTATTGCACTTGTTTAAATCACAATCCAATTATTATTCAAAAGCATCCCATTAGGATGCTTTTTTTTTAACTTTAACTTATGTTTAAAGTAAGATGTCAATGGTGTCTCGGAGATTCACTCTATAAAAATTATCACGATACAGAATGGGGGGTGCCGATATATGACGAACAAAAACTTTTTGAATTTCTTACCTTAGAAATATTTCAGGCTGGTCTGTCTTGGATTACAATTTTACGAAAGCGTGAAAATTTTTATAATGCTTTTGACCAATTTGATTATGTTAAAATCGCTGAATACGGTTCTGAAGAAATAACTAGTTTAAAAACAAATAGTGGTATTATTAGGAATAAATTAAAAATTGAAGCTGCGATAAATAATGCAAAAACTTTTATCAAAATCCAAAAGATACATGGGAGCTTTTCAAAATTTATTTGGGCCTTTGTAGACGGAAAACCTCTAATAAATACTTTTAAAACGCATAAAGAAGTCCCTCATTACACCCCTTTAGCTGGTAAAATTTGTAAAGCCTTAAAAAAAGAAGGTTTTAAATTTTTGGGGCCAACTGTTATTTATGCATTTATGCAAGCAACAGGAATGGTAAATGATCACCTTATTAGTTGTTTCAGATACGATGAAATTTTGGAAACATATTAGAACGGTAAATCATCCTCTGGCTCATTTGCTTCACCTTCAGCGGGTTTAAATGCAGATTCAGGTGGCATTTGAGGCATTTCGGAAGATGATACCGCCGACTCCACAGAATCTATGCGCCAGCCTTGAACAGAGTTAAAATATTTTGTTTCACCTTCAGGGTTTACCCATTCTCTTCCGCGTAGGTTAATACCGATCTTTACGGGCTGACCAACCTGATAGGCATTTAGTAAATCACATTTGTCCTGAATAAATTCTACTAAAATATGCTGAGGATATTGTTCTTCTGTAGTAACAACAATCTCTCTTTTCCGAAAGCCATTGGTCCCATATGTTTTCGTTTCGTCTATCCATTTAATTTTACCTACTATTTCCATAATTTGTAATATTTACAAACAAAAATAATAAAACTTTTAGGGCTGACTACCCTTTCTTTTGTTTTCTTAAATTGAATTATCTTAGTGTTAAAGCTTCTTATGAAATTTATCCAAAAATTTGTTGGTAAACTAAAGAATAGTTGGCTATTTTTTGCCTTTTCTATCGTCGCTTTAATCCTATGGAATACAAATATTTTGTTCCAAAATTTAAGTCAAGAAGAGCGAAGTAAAATGGAGCTTTGGGCTATCGCACAGGAAGAATACATACAGAATCAAGATTTGAATAACTTGACTTTTGAAATTTTACAACGAGCTGGAAAAAACCCGATGATTCAAGTAAATGATCAGGGGAAAATTATTGAAATAAGAAATATAAATTGGAATCAAAAAAAACAAGATTCTTCTGAACTTTACGATATACTTGAAAAAATAAAAAATGAAAATCTCCCCATTCTAATTCAACATAGGGATAATGCTGGAACCCTTGTTATTAATCAAAAACTCTATTACGGAGATTCTACTACTCTAAAAAAACTACAGTACTATCCTCTAGCACTTTTGCTCATTATTATTTTATTTGGAGCTGTGCTATATTTTGTATTTAAAACTACTCGTATCGCAGAACAAAATCGTTTATGGGCAGGAATGGCTAAAGAAACAGCGCATCAAATTGGCACCCCTCTAACTTCAATGATGGGATGGGTAACCTTATTAAAAGAAGAAAATCCCAGATCCAGCTCATTATTTGAGATCGAGAAAGACATTGAGCGTCTAAAACTAATTACAGATCGTTTTTCTAAAGTAGGATCAATCCCAGAGTTAATATCGAATGATATTGTTTATTCGATTAGAAGTACCGTTAATTATCTCCAAAAAAGAAGCTCTAAGCAGATAGAATTTAAACTTGATCTTCCTAAAGAAAAAATTAGTATTCCTTTCAATCCTCAACTGATCAGTTGGACGCTCGAGAATTTGATAAAAAATGGAATTGATGCCATGAAAGGTAAAGGAGTTCTAAGCATCTCCCTAAATGAATTTGCATCGTATATTGAAATCCTTATACAGGATAATGGTCCAGGAATGAATAAAGAAATTATATCGAAAATATTCAAACCAGGCTTTACAACAAAAAAAAGAGGCTGGGGTCTTGGCTTATCACTTTCAAAAAGAATCATAGAAAATTTCCACTCAGGAAAAATATCTGTTCAAAAAACAGCTCTAGATCAAGGCACAACTTTTAAGTTGATATTAAATAAAGCACTTCAAAAGTAAAATTAACTTATCTACTTAACTGCTTTGGAAATAAGAGTGGCTAGGTTTTCCATTTCATCAGTATTAATTGCCGTTTTACTTTGAAAGGTAGCATCCTGTATTTTTTCAATCGGAATCAGATGGACATGAGCATGAGGAACTTCAAGTCCGATTACAGATAGTGCGATTCTCTTACAAGGGACAACTTGCCTTAAACCAAGTGCAACTTTTCTAGAAAAAATCATCAATTGTTGGTAGCTCTCCTCGGGAAGGTCAAATAATTTATCCATAGGTAATTTTGGAACGCAAAGTACGTGCCCCTTAGTGTTTGGATTGATATCTAAAAAAGCAAAACAATTGCTATCTTCAGCTACTTTATAACTAGGAATTTCACCATTTATTATTTTGGAAAATATAGTTTTCATTAATTTCTTCTTATAGAAATAATATCCAACTCAATAGTCCCATTAGGAACGGAAATAGTTGCTGTATCACCTACTTCTTTACCAAGCAATCCTCTCCCAATAGGGGAGTCAACAGATATTTTTCCTGTCTTAAGATCTGCTTCGCTTTGAGCTACCAATGTATACTCCATTTTAGCACCATTACTTTTGTTCTTTACCTCAACTGTAGAATGAACTAATACTTTTGTGGTATCAAGCTCTGATTCATTAATGATTCTGGCATTGGCTAAGGTATTCTCGAGTTTAGCAATTTGCATTTCCAACATTCCCTGAGCTTCTTTAGCAGCATCATATTCCGCATTTTCACTCAAATCACCTTTGTCTCTTGCCTCAGCAATAGCCTGTGAAGCTTTCGGGCGATCAACGTCCTTTAATTGATTTAACTCTTGACGTAGTTTTTTTAAGCCCTCTTCCGTATAATAAGATACTTTACTCATATTTTCTACGTTTTATATAAATAAAAAATCCTCCCAAAGGTGGATTTATAGTCAAATATACACAATTGAGACAAGTCATTAAAAAAATTACTGCTTTCTGTCTATTGCAATTAAGCTTTCTATCGTTATATAATTGTGGTGAAAATCCTATTGATCGAAATCCTTATTTAGTCGATATTAGGTTTCAAAGAGAATTTAACTTGTCTCTTCCTTTATATAGTAACTTAAATTATGTAGGAGGAAGTCTCTTAATTGAAGATGCAGGAATTAATGGTATTATTTTATTTAATTTAAATGGATCTAGTTTTCTCGCATGGGAAGCTACATGCCCTAATCATTTGCCAAAGAGCTGTTCTAAATTAGGAATTGAAGGAGTTCTAGCTGTTTGCAGTTGTGAATCTTTTCAATACAGTCTAGCTACTGGCCAATTATTAAATCCTAATGAGGAATTAAGCCCCCCAAAACCACTTTTATTTTATCAGGCAGAAAATTTTAATGGTATTTTAAGTGTTCGTAATTAGTTTTATATTAGGGAATGTCTAAATCCAATTTTTCTTTTTTCAAAAGCAATATTTTCCTTTTAGGTGTTTTGTTAAGTTGTCACTTCGCTAGCTCACAATTATTGGAATTGGATTATACCTCTGAAAAAAAA
>TARA_Y100000385_G_scaffold291711_1_pt1 | contig 10310 bp, 11 predicted proteins | sample TARA_Y100000385 | Tara Oceans TARA_Y100000385 (sample SAMEA2620980) | marine metagenome | biome: marine biome (ENVO:00000447); feature: surface water layer (ENVO:00002042); material: "saline water (ENVO:00002010), including plankton (ENVO:xxxxxxxx)" | depth 5 m
GAGTATAGAATACAGAAGTATATGGATGGTAGTCAAGAATATATTGTACGGTTGTATTGAATTATTTTATACATATTTAAAAAATACAAAACGAAAAAAATTTTAGAGTAAGTTGTACGATGTCAAAAACAAAAGTGAAAACATTGATGAATAAACATAAAAATCTTCTCTCAGAAAAAATTGAAAAGATAGATGAAACGAATAGCGCTCAAATGGTATCAAAAGTCCAGAAAGAAAGAATGAACACTAAACTTAAAAATGGTTTTACAGTCAAGAAGACTTTTAATAACGAATTTGAAATCACAACTTTAATCAAAAAGTATTAATTTTTTGGTTTTTCTTTTATTTTTTTAAAAATTTTTAGATTGTATTGAATAAGTACTCCATATTTCATGGATGTAATTATCAATTTCTCCCTGATTCCTTAATAACATGGGAATGTAAATAAGAGTCACAATGGAGTAATGCATAAAGTATTCATAAATTTTTACAAACTTATGTAGTGATTCTTTTGGTGAAACAACCATCATAGGAGAAATATACATCTCAGACTGTTTCATAAGTTTTAAGGAAGTTAATACTTTTAGTTTATCTTGATTTTCCATCCAAAGATGACGATGAAATACAAATTTTTTGATTTCATTCCATATGTCTTCAATGAAAAGCATTAGTTTTTAGACTTGCTTTTTCTTTAATGTTTTTTTCTTTTTTTTCTTTTTTTTCATAACTTTTTTGAGTTTAATCTGCGAATATTTTTTTAGTAATTTCTTTTTTCTGGGCCCTCCTCGTGTAGTATTTACAGGAACGATTCTATAATTATCGTTATCAAATAATAAAACAGAAGGATTATTCATTATATCATTTATCTGTTTTTGTGTCTGTCTAATAAAGTCGTTATCGTTTCCACCCAACTGGAATCTTCGCTGAATGTGTTTTCGTAAATAATTCTTTTTGACAAAGAGAGAATAAGTCATATATCTTCTGCTTCTATCATCATTCACCTCAAAACATTCTTGAAGTGTCAAAGGATTGATATTTGAATTATTAGATTGATTATTATCATTATTAAACTTTAACCATTTGTCATTACCCATTCTAGAGAAGGTAATATATCGCTTAAATTCTTGATTTACTTGGGAGGATCCTACATGTTGCCCATTTCTAGATTGGAGAAACGCACTTCTAGAGAATGAAACCAATACCCATCCTTGATTTTCAAATTGGTTCATATCTTCTCTGAATTTATCAATATTCACATATTTAAATGAATCTGAACCTATTTGACTATTGTTAATACTTGATACCAATTTAAAATTAGAATCATTATTCGTCTGTCCTTGATAATGAATTTTTAAAAATTTTTCAATATTGTATTGAGAATCGTAATCTTCAAAAATATTATTAAAATCTTTTATATTATTTGACATTTTCAACAATAAAGCTATCAAAATTTTAATTCTTACATATATATCTTCATAGTTTTGTGGTTGCTGATTTGCTGGGATTTGTTGATTTGGGACTAGTTGCGGGATTGCTCCGGGTTGTTGATTTGCTTCTTGTGCATTAATGATTTCATTAATTTTGGTATGTAAGGCTTTCACAGAATCTTCATCCCATATATTATTTTCAATAAAAGGGGATATTGTTTGTTTTAAACCTGTGACTGAGTTATTATTAAAATCTAAATCTAAATTTTCCGGACGACTTTCGAAAAAGTTTTTGAGAAAGTCGTGAGATAAAAATAGGTATAGAATGGAATAAATATAGGAAAAATCTAATTCGTTGCTATAATTAGTAATAATATTAGGATTCAAATCTATACTTTCCTCATTATTACTTCGTGAAAAGAAATTTCTTACATTCTGAATGAAACTTTTTTTGTTGGGATTTTCATAATACTGCATATCATACAATTCGGTAATTATATAATTTTTTATTTTTGAATGAACGTCACGATTACCAGTATGTAATGAATTAGAAGAATCACTTGGGAAAATAATAGCATCAAAATTGTATTTATTAATAAGTTTCTTGATATCATCAATTTGTGAATTAATAATCTCCAGAATTGTTAAATCATTATCGTCATATTCATACCTACGTTTGGTATCAAAAATTGTTGAATCAAAAGGTCTTCCTCTAGAGTAAACGGATATACCAGCGGAATAAGGTCGATCTAAATTTAACAATTCAAAATTATATTGATTATATTGATAAATTGTTCCAGATTTGCCAACTCTCGAGTTATCAAAGTGGTCTTCAAGACTATCAACATAAATGTATAATGGAGTTTTAATATTTGGTCTTCGTAATGAGTAATTGAAGTTATCTTCTTGAAATAATTGTATTTCCCATTCGAAGTCTCCTATGGCTTCTTTTCTTTTTAATTGACTTGGAATAATTTTAATAGTTTTTTTCGCATTTTTTCTTGGTCTTGAAATATTCGGTTTCGCTTCATAATCTTTTTCATCACGATATTCCGAAGACTTTTTTCTTGTGCTTGGTAATAGGATGAATGGAGTTTTTGTTTGAGGTTTTGAAGAATCTCTATAAATAATCTGGGGAGGTCTTCGTATAGAATAATTTGGAGGATAATTTGGAGGATAATTTGGAGTGGAAGTTTGTCTATAATTTGGAGTATAATTTTGAGTGGAAGTTTGTCTATAATTTGAATTGACCGGAATATTTCTATTTGGATTAATGAAATTACGTATTAAAGTTCTTATTTGAGACTCTGGGTTTGAAACTACACTATAACTAGAACAAGTTTCACCAACTTTCTTAGCAATGCGTATATTTTCCTGATCTACGGCATAAAAAATTTCATCTAATTTTTCGAGAGGTATTTCAAAACTACTCCTATCATATTTGATTCTTTTCCCCAACTCCTTAAGTAAAGCGTCTACCTTCGGTTTAATATTTTTAGATTTTAAAAAAATCCCACATTTTTCCATTCTATTCTTTATTTCATCATTCAAACTAGCTATGAAATTTCTACGAATCTGTAATTCTTGATTACTAATCGTATCACTATTGCCACCATAAAGTTTGGTTTTCATAAAATAATCAAATATTATTTTTCAAGAAATTTTTGATCTTTGATTTATAAAGTTACGTATTTTAAAGACTGATATTGAGCGTTTTCTAAATTTATGTATTTGAAATACTTACCGAAGAGAATTGTTTTTTTAAATTTTATACTTTCAATTTTTTCTAATTTGGTTATTTCGTTATGTATCTTCTTACGAACTAATTGATATTCTTCAATAATGTCTTCCACTTCGTTCATATTTTGATTATGATTGTCCTGCATGACATCTACTAAATGTATGTCCATGGCATTTAACTTTGAACGTAAATCAACTATTCTAACAAATACTTGTTCGTGGTTATTATAACAATCTAAAAAATATGAAGTAAATTGTGTAAGCAATTTCATTGAATTCGCATGAGAAGGCAAATATTTTAAAACGATCTTCACTAGATCATAAGATGAAAGTTTATGTAACAATATGTCTATCATTAGTTATAATTCATCAATTCATATATTTAAACTTTGAAAATTAAGAATGATAACTATAAATGATAACTATAAATGATACAAATGTGGTGGAATTTGTTTAACTTTGAAACTTTTTCTATGATAAGGTGTAAAACCATGTTGAATGATACCTTCAATATGTCTTTTAGTGCCATATCCATGATTAGATTTTAAGCCATATTTCTCATCAAAATCAGGATGTTTTTCACAAATTTCATCAATATATTCGTCGTGAGCGACTTTAGCCAAAATAGATGCCATACCAATTTCAACATGAGTAGCATCACCTTTCACAAAACATTTGTGAGGAATAAATGTTTCTTTTCCACAATACGTTTCAAATCTATTACCATCGGCGTGTATTTCATCAAAAGGTATAGTAATTTTATCTAATGCTCTATGGAAAGCGATCATAGTTGCTTTTAAAATATTCACCTCATCAATTTCTTGAGGTGATGCGGAACCTATCGCCCATGCCAAAGCGTTTTCTTTTATATAATCAGAGAGTATCTTTCTATTTTTGGGTGAAATTTTTTTACTATCCCAATTATTATTTTTTACAGTTATTGGAGGTGTAATTTGTTTGTTCTCGTCCCAAATAACGGCTCCACATCTTACAAATCCCAGTAAACCTCCACGATTTGATTCATCTAGACTAACCACAACCATGATTCTATAAATAGTGATATTAAAATATATTTATAATTATATGTATCATCGGAATAAAAAATATAAGAAAAGACAAGCACCCGATCGTGTTTATACGAACAGATGTAGTCATATTAATTCACAGGGAAGGGAAACCTTAAATCCTTATGGACGAACTTTATATAATACATATAAAGAAAAATGCGAGCCATATAAAGAACTAAAACAGTTAGATATAAACTCAAAATCATCTCTTTATGAAAATATTATTGCGGATCCAAATTCATCTTTAAACGAAATAAGTTCTCATTTAAAATATTTACAAGATTGTCTAAATGCCCGTACCAATTTTAATTCGGAATGTGTCCAAACAATAGATAAAGCTCATGAAGAACATCAAGAATGGTTAGAGAAATATATTGAAAAATTTCAACAAGCAAAAGTGGAACGTAGTATCCAGATAGTTCGAGGCTTTTTCAAACAAATAATAAACAATTCAAATTTTAATTTTAAAAATGGATTTGAAGATTCTATGGATTTCAGAAATGCTAGTTTAAAAATAAGAGATGTTATCATAAATCTACCTAATCACTCTGTTGACATATATGAAGATACTCAAGAAGATGAGAAAAATAATTATAAAAATCAAGGCGAATATATCATGGATACAATGTTGGATAATGATTTATCATTGGAAAAAAAATTATCAAATATATTAGAAACATTACAAGAAAACACTTACTTATCTACATTTATTGAACTGACACTTTCTCAAGCCAATGAAAATATCAAAAAATATCCAAATTTAGAAAATATTACAGATGAAACTATTAAAAACAATTTACTTATATCCAATGATATTGTAGAACTTGTTTATATCTTAGAAGAAAATTTCGTGTCCATGCAAATTGAAAAAAATATTTCAGAAAATATTTCAAAAGAATTTTTAAAATTTTCCCAAGAAATCTATCAAACTATCATAAAATCAGAATTCTTCGTTTATTTGAACTCAAAACCATCAGCCGTTAAATCTTCGCAAACAGATTCACAATTTGATTCTCAATTTTCACAACCAGAAACTCAAGAAACGGTTAAGGCTACTACTCCTTTAAGTAAAAGAAAATCAAATGAAGGCAATGATAAAGGCAAAAAAAAACCAAGATACAGTGCGGGTACTAGAAAAATTAAAAAGATTAAAGAATCAAAAGTTAAAAAATCTAAAAGTAAAAGTAAAAAAAATAAAAAATCTAAAAAATCTAAGAAATCTAAGAGATAACTGCTAAAACCTAATCTTAGACTTTTAACTTTAAAGTGATTTCCATACAATACCATCTTTCCAAGTTAGGTGTTTCTTCTTAGGATTCCATATGGCTAGAAATTTCTTATTGTCATTCATAAATTTAACACTTCCAATAAGTTCGATTGTAAAATTGTTCTTGGAGTCTTCGTATGCTAATGCTATCCATTTTGTATTATTTTCAAAACTTCCTGTTATTCTAAAATTTTTTGAATTTAATTGTGTTATTTTGATAATTGATTCATGCTCTTTGATATCACGATAATAGCCAGATAGCATAACTTGTTCTATTTTTTATTTCATAATAAGACTTTTGATATTAAAGTTTAATACAACATGGGTAACAATATTTTCATAAAATGATAGAATTTTTCCTTTTTGAGTAAATATTTATTCATGTGTAGTGAAGTATACTCTCTAAAAAATATACATGACTTATTATCAGGAGATTCTCTCATATCAACGTGTGTTAAATCGTCATTCCCATTTATAAATATTTTGGGATCATAACCTTCATCTAAACAAAAACCTGGATAAGTTCTAAGATTAGATTTTGTTGTGAATATATACAAACTATTTTCCTTTGGGAATTCTTCTATCGTATTGATCTGTTTCCATTTATCTCTATAACTTATATCTAATGATTTACCATATGTAAATCCACGTCCATATAGTTTAGATAAATCGTTTTCTGTATCTTCAAAAATAAAAGAAATGTCGAACATGGTATATACCGTAAAACCCAGTTCTAATAATCCAATAATTGTGAGATCTCTTTGATAGTCTTGTGGGCCTCTAGATGTAGATGAATGTACTAAAATGTTCTTAATATTTTTAAGGTTTTTTGGAAAAGTCTCCGTGTTGTTTTGTGATGTTAATAACATTCTATGAGTTACTTGTGAGCAAAGCATATTCTGTTGAGCGTGGTTCAAAAGTTCATTACGAAGTTCATTATACTTTTTAAAATCGAATTTATCAAAATCAACTTTAAATTTCTCAGGACTTCTTATATTTTCAATAATGAAATCTTCGCTGGGAAGTCCGGGAAGATTGTGGATTCTCTTTAATAGTTTTTTAGGAAAACAATAGAGACACTTTTCATCCATCAAATCCACATGTAGAAAATAAGGCAAAGTTCCTGCTAATAATATTTCATAATGTCTCAGTGATTCCCATCCTCCTTTTCTAAAGGTAATCGCAAAATAACATTTGGCATAACTTACAATGTATTCTGATTCAGCATCATACGAATATGATGAAACTAATGGCACAACTTGTGAAAATCCTATTTCTTTCTGAATATTATTACGAATATCTTCGTATTTTTCCCATTTACTTCTAGGAATAGAGAATGAAGTAGGATGTGCTAACATTATTAAACGTCTATGAGATTTTTACATTTATATTTCAAATTAAATACTCGTAGTTGAGTCATCCGGTTTTGCTTCTGATGAATTTACAATTTTCTCATCTTCTGTTTTGGATTTTTCTTTTTCTTTTTCTTTTTCTTTTTCGTTTTCTATTTTTTTATTTCTTTTCCGTACATATTCATGAACTTCTTTCATCCATTTATCATTATCTTTATGATTATGAAAGAAATTAATGAAAAACGGACCTAACATATAGCGTGTGTAATTATACAAAGGATTTCCCTTATCTTTTGTATTAAACTGAATTCTTTTCTTCTCTACATATCTAAAAGGAAAGAAACGTCCCTGGGGATTTCCACGAATTATACATAAATTGTTTTTTGGTTCAGGATCTTCAATATAGTTTAAATAACTTAGCTTCTCCTCTCCAAAATTTTTTAAACACACATTATAAAGATTATGAAGTGAATTCGCCCATCGGGTATCAATTTTAACTATTGATATTAGTTTTAAAAATTCCTCATATAAATTCCCCCCAACACAAATATATTGGTCCGCCATTTCTAATTGTTTCTTATTATGAAATAAATTCCATTGAAAACAGATATTATCAGGTGTTGTCCTGGTAAAATCAACATCATTAAAAAAGTACAAATCAGATCTTAATATCATAACAAAACGGCATTTTTGATAAAGTCTTTTACGAACAGTTTTGCAGGCATTCACAAAATTCTTTACTTGTTTATACACCTTTCTTACTTCAAAAAGTTCTACATTGTAATTTTTGAATACCTTACACAAAACTTCATTATTGGAATTGGAAAATGTATGAATTTTTATAAATATTTTATCATCACTCACATTTAAAGGTTTAATGATGTGTTTTATTATATTTTGATAGGCTTCTTTCTGAATATCAATAGAACAACTACGTAATGTTTCACCTCTTAATATAAATACGTATGAATCTTTATCTATATCCATATCTTCTTGGTTAATTTAATAAAAAATGAAAAAGATTTTATTAAAAAATAAATTTCCGATTTTTTTTAATATATAAGTCATTTTTATGATTGTATTGATACCTATCGGTGGTATAGGCCAGAGATTTAAAGACAATGGATACTCTCGTCCAAAAGCGCTCATCAATGTTTTTGGAAACACAATTATTTCATACCTTTTAGATAATTTGAATAAAAGTATAATTGACTATATTTTCATTCCATACAACAAAGAATACCAAAAGTTTCGTTTCGAGGAAATGTTAAAGAAAAATTATCCCGAAGTTCAGTTTAAATTCTTTCGATTAGAGGAAAACACAAGAGGTGCTGCGGAAACAATCAATATTGGATTAACTAATTTAAAAGAAGAAAGAGATATTCCAATATTATGTCTTGACAGTGATAATTTCTTCGTATCTGATATAGTAGAACAATGGAATGGAGAAAATTGTATATTCACTATAAAAGATACAAATCCAAAACCAATTTTTTCTTACGTTCAAAGTGATGAAAATTCAATCATTCACGATATTCGCGAAAAAGATAAAATATCAGATTTTGCTTCAACCGGAGCGTATGGATTTCAATCAATCCAGGATTTATTACAATATACTCAAAAAATTATCGATAATAATATAGTACAAAAAAACGAATTCTACACAAGTGGGGTTATTAAAGAAATGATTAAAGATGGAAAAGTTTTTAAAAATAAAGTAATCTCCAATGACGACTTTATCTGTTTAGGAACACCACAACAACTAAAATTCTTTTACAATCAAATTTCTCTAAAAAATATCAACAACAAAATCATTTTTAAACCAAAAAGAATCTGTTTCGATTTAGATAATACATTAGTATCTTTCCCTGTAAATAAAGGAGATTATACAAGTGTTTTACCTATAAACAAAAATATTAGTTTTCTTAAATTTTTGAAAAATAAAGGAAATACTATTATCATTTACACCGCTCGTAGAATGAAAACACACGGAGGTAACATTGGAAGTGCTATGGCAGATATTGGAAAAATTACTTTTGATACTTTAGAAAAATTTGATATTCCATATGATGAAATTCATTTTGGAAAACCTTATGCCGATTTTTACATTGACGATTTGGCTTTGAACTGTTTCGCAGATTTAGAAAGAGAAACGGGTTTCTATAACAATAAAATTGAACCTCGTTCTTTTCATTCAATAGAACAAAGTTATGTGGATATTATTATCAAACGAGGAAATCTACAAGGAGAAAACTTTTATTACAAACATATTCCTGATAAAATCAAATATCTTTTCCCAATTTATTATGGAGGTGATGACAATACTTTGAGAATTGAGAAAATTCAAGGCATTACTTTATCGGATCTCTATTTATCAGAATTATTAACAGAAAATATCTTAGTAGATTTACTAAATAATCTTATGCTTATCCAATCCCAAAATGATTATAATCAATCGGAAAATATTAATATATATAACAACTACAACAAAAAACTTAAAAAAAGATATGAAGAATATGATTACACACCTTTTGAAAACTCAGAAGAAATATACTTTTCCTTATTGAATAAATTAGAAACTTACGAGGAAAGTGGATTAGGAATTAAAAAAGTTATACACGGTGACCCTGTTTTTTCCAATATTATTCTTGATAAATCAAATAATATAAAATTTATTGACATGCGGGGTAAAATAGGAGACAAACTTACTATTTATGGTGATTGGTTATATGACTGGGCTAAAGTTTATCAGTCACTTATTGGATACGACGAAATACTTTTGTCTAAAAATATTGACAAGAATTACAAAGAGAAATTTATTCATTATTTTCAAAAATACTTTCTCAAACACTTTTCAAAAAATGATTTCTTAATTTTAAAAATAATTACTCAAAGTTTTCTCTTCTCTCTAATTCCTCTTCATGATAATGATAAATGCAAGCAGTATTTTAATCTCATCAATTCAGAATATTTGATTTGATTTAGAAAATGAAGTTCATTTAAACTTAGAAATATTTGTGTATATAATATTATGACATTAACCACTCCAATAGGAAGTAAAACAAAAAATAGAAATCCATTTTTGAATAACAATGAGTTTTTAAAAAAATGTAAATCATGCAATGAAATCATTATTTCTACTTACACATCGCCATTATCTAAAAAGAAAAAATGCGACGATTGTAAAGAAAATGAATGTATGCCATGTAAAAAATGTAAAAAGCATTTTATAAAATTTATATGTTGCATCTCTTAGAATTTTGAAAGAATGAAATTTGAAAATGAAATTTGAAAATGAAATTTGAAAATGAAATTTGAAATTTGAAATTTGAAAAAGAAATTTAAAAGAATGAAATTTGAAAATGAAATTTAAAAGCAAAACAAGAATAGATAATTATTGAAACAATGCTAGCCGTTCTTCACAACTTGTTATAAATTGGTATAACCTATACAAGTT
>TARA_Y100000385_G_scaffold68083_1_pt1 | contig 10306 bp, 10 predicted proteins | sample TARA_Y100000385 | Tara Oceans TARA_Y100000385 (sample SAMEA2620980) | marine metagenome | biome: marine biome (ENVO:00000447); feature: surface water layer (ENVO:00002042); material: "saline water (ENVO:00002010), including plankton (ENVO:xxxxxxxx)" | depth 5 m
TCTCGTACCAGGAAAATCCATGCCAAGATGCCATTTCCCGACCATGGCAGTCTGGTACCCATTGCCTCGAAGAAAACTTGCTATGGTAATGCGTTCATCAGGGATTAAGCACTTCCGCTCCGCCTGAAAAACCCCCCGTTTCAATTCCGTGCGCCAGCTATAGCGTCCAGTTAAGAGACCATATCGTGACGGTGTGCAGACGGTGTCTGAGCAATGGCCATCGCTAAACAGAACCCCTTCATGCGCCAGTCGGTCAATATTTGGAGTAGCAAATTTTGAGTCTTCATTGAGACAGGTTGCATCACCAAATCCCTGGTCATCGGTGTAGATCACAATGACATTCGGCATGGTTGTTTCACTCGCAGATAACGAGCATGTTATCAAGAGTGTGGTCGCAGCACTGAGCACAAGTGTTTTCACGATATTCCTCAGAAATATTGGATTGCTACCAATTAAAAAACAAGTCACACCAAGTGCACCTACTGGTAACACTCATCGACTGAAGACAGTATCATCATTCTTATGAAATTCTGGAAACCGGCATCCGTTTGTCTTGGTTTTCCGCTATAGAACAAGACATTTGCTTACTTTTAGATACGTAATTTTCTGCCTAGTGTATGCCAAATCTCATGAGGTAGAGATCATGAGATGCTTCACATGATTGAGTATCAGATTTCTATTGCGACTACGGTTTAAAGAGCCAGCCACAGTCAATGAAAAATGTGTCAGCTGCAGCAAGAGTGAGATCGTAGTATTCACCCCTATTAAAAAATCCGTGCCCCTGCCCTTCGTAGGTAATGATCTTACAGATGTTATTGGATTTTTGTGAATCTATTTGATAGAGCCGAGCTCCTTCAAGGAGTCGGTCATCCGTTCCAAAAAACATGATGCAGGGTGGCTGTTTTGTTGCTGCATAGGTGAGTGGTGATACATCTTTGATTGGTGCATGGGAACGGCCACTCATCTTCTGCTGTGCGATTTCACGCACTTCTTTCGGCATGCGTTCATCCCATGCGATAGCGAGTGCTGGATTAAATAAGACGATGGCATTTGGCTTCGCACTGATCGCTTTGTTATCCAGCGCATCATTGAATGTGTCGATAACGGCAGTGCACGCTGCGAGATGTCCACCAGCAGAACCGCCAGCAGCTGCAATTCGATCAGGGTCAATATGTAAATCTTTTGCATGGCCCCGTACCCATCGCATCGCAGACTTGGCATCTTCAATACAGTTATCAATCTTTACGGAATGTCGAGAAGACACTCGATACTCTACTGTCACGGCAACCATGCCTCTGCTCGCGAAGTGTTCACATTGTTTTTCAAATTGGCTTGGGTTACCTGAAGACCAACCACCACCAAAGAAAAAAACAATCGCGGGTCTTTTTTCATGTGCCTGTGTTTGATTGGGTTGAAATACATAAAGTGGTAGATCAATCCCACCAACAGTTTTATAAACATGTCGATCGCCATTTTTTGGGGCTTCTGCTGCTCGGGCGAGATTTTTGGTTGGTTTTTTCTGGCCTGTTTGACTCTGAGTACCTGTCGCATCATTTGAGGCAAGTACAGTACGAGTCCTTGGAAGGAAATCAGAGGTCTCTCTCTGTTGAAGAGACTCTCCCGGATTTTGTGCAAGTACAGAGAAACTGCAAGCCAGAGTAGTCAGCAAACAAAGGATATGTTTCATGGCAACGGTCTTATTTATTGTGGGAAGGTCCACTAAAGAAACACAAATTTCTTGCCTCAACATAAAAAGTGCATTAGTTTTAAGTATCTAAACTTTAAAACTGCGCAACGGTCCGAGGCAAGAAAATCTCACGAGACGACGAGAATATAATAATGAATTTGTCTTTGTGTGAAATAGATCATCGAAAATGAATACTCAATAATCTTTGTTTGAGAATTCTTGGAAGTATTGGTGTGATGAAAATATTAACTACGCGGCAGGGTTTTTCCCTAATCGAACTGCTGGTAGTTATTGGAATCATTGGTGTTCTTGTTGCACTACTGCTTCCTGGCATTCAATCTGTGCGAGAAGCTGGACGAAGGACTTATTGCTCAAATAATGTTCGCCAGTTGGCTTAGTCTGTAGAGGCTTATCATGAGGCCTTTGGTTTCTTTCCCCCAGCCCGTTATCAGTCGCGGCCCGATGCAGATCCGTCGAATAAGTGTGGTTTGGAAACACCAACATGGTTAGCGCGGATCATGCCGTTTATTGAGCAAACTGCAAACGGGGAAAAATGGGATTTTGCAGATCCATGGTATGAAGCTGATGAAGAAATTCGTATTACGGTCCCAAATGTTTTTCTATGTCCGACGCGTCGCGGTGGAGAAGGTTCTGTTGGTATTCGCAATTTAGCGCAAGGTGGTGGTTGGGCACCCTGTGGATGTCCGATCCCCCCACGACCTCCGTTAATTGTGAGTGGCGCACTCTGTGACTATGCCGGAAATCATGGTGATCTTACGCCAGGCACAACTGGTGACCCTACTGATTTCTATTATGGTGGAAATGGAACGGGTGTCATCATAAGTTCTCGGCCAGACTGTAAAAACGGGCGGGCAGTTGCGCCGGTAGATCGTATTCGGATCGCGTCCGTGAGTGATGGAACATCCAATACATTTCTTCTAGGAGAAAAATACGTACCAATTAAATACATCAAACAGTTTCCTTTTGATTCACCAGCGTATGACGGTGATCATCTTCCTGCGTCATGCCGTCTTGCAGGTCCAGGGCTACGTTTAGCTACTGGTGCAGAGGATGTCATGGCAGATATGTTTTCTTTTGGAAGCTGGCACCCCGGTGGAGTTCATTTTGCGATGGTTGATGGTGGTGTTCGTTTTCTCACGACAAGAACCGATACAAAGATACTTGGGTCATTGGCAAATCGACATGATGCACAGATTGTGAAAATGGTGCCATGATGAAAACCATCACGCGAAGGAGCACATTGTCAATGCTCATCGCCCTTTTTCTAGCTGTCACCGGGTGCACGAAATATAGCGGAGTGGCTACTGGTCATGTGCGTTTTGATGATGGATCTCCTCTCACATCTGGAGCTATTGAGTTTCGGAATGTCCTCGATGGAAGTTGCTTTACAAGCCGAATTACCAGCGAGGGTTTTTTTCAGCCAGCAAATCTAATTGGCACAATTGGTCTGCCAGCTGGAACGTACGATGTGGTTATAGTCCAAATTGTTTTGACAGAAGATTTAGCTAAGAAAGACCATTCTCATGGGCATACGGTTCCCCGTCGGTATGCGGACTATCACTCAAGTGATATTGTAGTAACTGTTTTGGATCATCAAACGAATGCAATTGAAATAATTGTTCCTGCTGACCAGTAAAGCTGAAGTACTTTTTCATTCAGCTTATTTCTAGTGGGACAGCACCCTCTTAAAAAGAAGTATGAGTCTTTAGGAGTTTCTCATGAGTGTGAACCGCTTCACTTCCTTACTTGTTATGACTTTCCTCTTCTGTGGGATCAGTCATTGTTATGCCAAAGACATACGAGAGCGACCGAACGTTCTTTTCATTGTTTCGGATGATCTTAATACACTTCTTGGATGTTACGGAGATCCTCTAGCAAGGACACCAAATATTGATCGGCTAGCTGCCCGGGGCGTTCGATTTGAAAAAGCCTATTGCACGTTTCCATTGTGTGGCCCCAGTCGTAATTCATTTTTGACAGGACTGTATCCCAATTCATCTGGCATTTATGCCAATGCACAAATTTTCAGACAAGCCATTCCGCACCAGGTCAGCATGCCTCAGGCCTTTCGTCAGGCGGGATATTTCGTAACCCGGATTGGAAAACTTTTTCATTATCATGTTCCAAAGTCAGTTGGGACTGACGGCCATGATGACCCCGCGTCGTGGGAAGTTGAAATGAACCCGGCTGGCGTGGATCGTCTTGAGGAAGAATCTGATATTTTTTCTCTTCGACCCGGGCAATTTGGTGGGACACTTTCGTGGTATGCATCACCACGACCAGATGCTGAACATACAGATGGCCTTCTTGCGGCAGATGCTCAATGGGTACTCGAGCGGTGTGCCCGAGATCGGAGCCGACCTTTTTTTCTAGCGGTCGGCTTCTTTCGGCCACATACGCCATACGTTGCTCCGAAAGACCCATATTTTGGCTGGTATCCCGAATCAGCAATGCGAATTGTGCCAAATATAAAACAGGATCAGGAGGATCTACCTGCTGCAGCACTTGGTAGTTATAAAAAAGAGCAGGACAAACTTACTGACGCGTTACGGCGTGAGGCACTGCAGGCGTATTACGCCAGCATCAGTTTCATGGATGCGCAGGTCGGCCATGTTGTGGATGCGCTTGATGTGAATGGCTTGGCTGAGAACACGATTATTGTGTTTACAAGCGACCATGGGTATCACACGGGTGAGCATGGTTTGTGGCAGAAGCAAAGCCTTTTTGAAGAGAGTGCGAGAGTGCCACTTCTTATTGTTGCCCCAAATGTTGCCCAGTCAGGCATCGTTTCAAATGCTCCGGTTTCTCAAGTTGATCTTTTCCCAACACTCGCAGCGCTTTGTGATATTCAAACTCCGGAGAATATACAGGGTCAAAGTCTTGTGCCGATGCTATCTGATCCTAACGAGAAGGGTCGTGGGTGGGCGCTCACTCAGGTTATGCGACGCAAGGGAAAGGGAGAGTCATTTTTCGGATACTCACTTCGTACACCTCGTTGGCGATTTACAGAGTGGGATAAAGGCAGGCAGGGTCGCGAACTCTACGATCATGATTCTGATCCAGAGGAAATTACAAACCTTGCTGAATTTAAAGAGCACACATCAACAGTTGCTGAGCTTTCTGAGGTGCTTCACAATGCGATTTCAACAACAATGCCAGCATCAGGCAAGACACCGGAAGTGGACGGATCACTATGGATTCCACTCCTTGTGCCATGAGTCTCCTCCAGTTTTAATGCATCACTCAACTCGGAGAGTGGTTGAGTGTTACGAAAGACTTCGAATGCTGCTCGATTTCAAAGCATTCAAAGGCAATGAAAAAGTAGTGCCTTGCTATTATTCGGGCTTTGAACGCGTTGTCTCAGTGATATTAATTCGATGGTACATGCCAACACATGCTATAAGTTCGATGCTACCTGCTCTTACCCTGCTGTTTTCCCAACCTGCGCCTTTGTTTAAAAAGTTATCGCACGTAATTGCCTTGTGATACATTTTTCACTCTGATCACTTTTTTCCACAGTTCAAGATTTTTTTAAAAGCTCCAACAGACACTTTTGAAATCATTTAAGGACAACGCCTTACGGTTGATGCTTTCGTTTATGGTGCACAGCCTTTTGTAATAGATTCCCCATCATAGATTTTTGGTCAACTTCTCCCCTGTCTGCGGGAGTGCTAATGTCGGTTCGCCATGAATAAGGCCGAGCGACTTTAAGAATTCATCTGACGCGCGTATTGTCATGTCTTGCCAGGGCTGCTTGTTAAAGAAGGAGTGCTCCTGACCCTCTGCAATCCAAAACTCAACAGACTGAATATGAAGTGATTGCATCCTCGTGTAAGCAGAATTCCAGCCCTTCAACCATTTGTCGTCATTACTTCCAAAAAATACGATAGCCGGCGGAAAGTCATGATTGAGATGCTGCAGAAAGTCGACTTCATCATCTTTGGCGTCTGCCATGCCGAGAGCAGGGTTAAACAAGAGATACGCTGCGACTGATGTGTCATGTGTCCTGATGTCATTTGGGTCATTTAATTCAGGGTTTGTCGTCGCAAGTAGGCAGATATGTCCGCCAGCTGATCCTCCTCCAGCAATAATTCGTTTCGGGTCAATGCCCAGTTCATCAGCATGTTGTTTGTACCATCGAATCGCACTCTTGGCATCTGTTATACAGACACGTTTTCGAGATCCGTCACCTACATCTGCCTTCGTTGCCAGCCGATACGATACACTTGCCGCCACGAGACCCCGGCTTGCAAAATAATGGCAAAGATAACGGAATTGCTCTCTCTTTCCACCACCCCATCCCCCACCATGAAACATGATGATGCCAGGAACTGAGTCATTGGTGGCCACATGCCCTTGCGGAAAATGAATCTCCATCTCCCGCGTCACACCATGCTCTTTTTTATACGAGTAGATCTTTCCTTCCGGGAAGTCTTCGCTATGCGCATAATTTTTCGGACAAGAGAATATGATTCCTAATACAATATAAAATACTATCGGTTTCATTTATAAGCTTCCGTTGATTACACAATGTGTTTTTTTCTGGGCGAATAAGTAGCAATGCGTGCCACAGGAATCTAGCCACAGCAGCCAGCGGAAATCAATTTTCAACTCCGTGAGTGCTGTTACAGTAGTTCGGTACTTTTCGCTCAGACTCCACGTATAGGCGTGCTTGGCTACACTCTTAAGATAATTCATGGGTGGGAAAACAAAAAACTTTTTGGAGCATGTAATGATGTTTATGTCCGGCTGCGGTTTCTTTCGACCACATATTTTACGTTATTTTGGAGTCTGCATCTGGATCGCATGCTGTTCTTCTATTGGGTTAGCTGGCTCGCCAGCATCGTGGCGAGGTCAGTCGATTACGGAATTTACATCGTCTGAGAATGAAAACTTCGCTTGGCAAATTGTCAATGACGGCGTCATGGGAGGTCTATCCAAAGGTAACGTTGAGCATACATCAGACGACATAATGCATTTTTGGGGCACTCTTTCACTTGATAATAATGGTGGATTTTCAACCGTTCGCAGCCGTGGAGTCGACTTCGACTTAAGCAACGACCTCGGTCTTCTTTTGCTCGTCAAAGGGGATGGCAGAACCTATGAAGCGAGGCTTGATTCGACCGCCACATTTCGAGGCAATCCGATCTCATTTCTAGGAAAATTTAAGACCACGCCTGATCGGTGGATGCAAGTCAAAATTCCCTTTGCAAGCTTCACTGGGAGTTGGAGGGGGCGTCAGTTTCCAAAAGAAACTTTAGACACATCTGCTATTAAGCGTGTGTCAGTACTTTTAGCCGACAAAAATCCAGGGCCTTTTGATTTGCGGGTTCAATGGATTCGCACATACGGTAAAGGGCAGGGTGAGAAGCAAAGTACGACCAAAAAAACAGTTTTGTCTGAGCGGAGGGGACTTGTAGACACTGCCGTGGCTGATGGAAGATTTACAATATTGAAAAAATTATTAGATGCGGCAAATCTCACAGTCTTCTTTCAATGGGATAATCCACTTACAATCTTTGCTCCAACAGATGAAGCTTTTTCGAAACTTCCTGATGGCCTGCTTGATGCATTACTCGATTCCGAAAGTCATGAAAAGTTAGTTACATTACTCTCTTACCATGTTGCGACGGGCTCACTTCTTGAAAAAAATGCTGTTAAAAAGAAAAGTATCAAAATGATTCAAGGTGGCAAGGTGACGGTCACGAGCCATGCTAAAAAAACTTACATCAATGATGCTGTAATTCTTGATGCGGATATTCAATGTGCTGATGGAATCATTCATGCCATCGATGCGGTTTTAATACCTGAAACCAAGGAATGAATGTTTTGCACGAGCGCATCTAATCGATACGTGTTCCACGGGCCTTTAATACAGTGCGCGGTGTCAGTGGTCATCCAGTCGAGTGCCTCACTGAAGGTAATTTTTATCCTCCCAATAATTTCTAGAATCCTGCTTTACTCGAAATTACAGTGAGCCAAAAAAGGATATCTACCAACCCTCCAGCCGTCATCCTGCCGAAGTCCATATTTATTTCTTCATGAAGTAGATATTATTGAAAAACGTTCCATTATTTTCGGCAGTGAATAGCAAGAATGAAAAGTGCCTTTGATGCCGGTTTAGATTATCTTGATTTAAAACTACTTACTCATCGCCATCCTGACTTTCTTCAGACATTTGATCTTCATAAGCAGTTTGAGGGTCTCTATCCTTTTCTTGCTCATCTCTGAGCCGTTCTGTGGCTTCGTCTAAGTAGCCGTTTCCACGACGAGTCATTTCTTTTTCCTCTTCTTTTACTTCGCGAAATTGAGATTCTCGTGCATCTCCTACTTTTTGTAACAAATAAAAATCGGAATGACCATCTTTTGACAATCGGGATACATAATTGAGACACTACATAGATGTCTTTTGGAGCCAAGATTTTCATAATGGTTGGATGTGTAGTGCCTCTCATGGTGATTGGCGCAGCGATTGGTGTGTTTGCTTTGAAAGTTCCCTTAGGGGAATTGTGGGAAAAGGTTCCGGAGCTCCATATGATTTTACGGGCCGGAACTGGGGCAGTTCTTGGTGGTTCTTTGGGTGCCGGAGCTGCAAAAATTTACATTGCCCTCAACGATGATGAGATGCATCTGTAGGCGAGAATCATCAGGTTCTCCAAAGGTAGTAAGCTTGTTGCGATATTTGTCTATGTGATTGATTCTGGCCGGTTGAGTATGCGGCACGCGTAACCAAAGAGATCGCTATGAATGCGTTCGTGGTTAACGCTTAAATATCGCCGAGTATTCTTCAAGGCATTGGATTGGTCTGGAAAATTTATTATTCAAAATTGATCATGGAATGTGTTTTGATGAGACCGAATTTTCTTCATGCTGTTCTGTTACTTATGGTTTTAGTAGCAGTACAGCCAGAGTCATTTTCTTACGCTGGTAAAATTTCTGTACTTACCGGCAACGCGCAAGGAAGGTTGTGTCAAACACCAGGAAAAGATTTTTTAAATGAACCGTTTGCTCTCGACTTTGATCGCAATGGAGTTCTGTACGTTGTTGAATTTATACGGGGAAATCGTGTCATGCGTTCAACAAAGCCTATTTTACACGGAAGCAGTCATTGTAACCTCGAGGTGGTTGCGGGCATGTTTCATCAGTCAAAGAGCAAACAACGATTCAGGCCTGATGCATCGAGTCCCTCATTGACTACTCAGTTGAATGGTATGCACGATGTTGCTGTTGGATTAGATGGAAGACTTTATCTTGCAGATACATTTAATCACTGCATCAGGATTCTTGATTTATCAAAAAGTAGAAAAGCAAAAATCCAAGTCGATCTATTCGCTGGAAATGGAAATCCAGGTTTTTCTGGTGATGGACTTGACGCATCTGCTGCCATGTTTAATCAACCGTACTGCACTTCTTTGTCTCCAAACGGAAGACGACTTCTTATTGCAGATCTTCGTAATCAGCGGCTTCGATCTATTGACCTTCAAACGAATAGAGTCACGACGATTGCTGGGAATGGAAAAGAAGGAAAGACAATCGAGGGAGCAGAGGCCACCCAGACACCGTTAGCTGGGCCACGAGCAGCCTGCGAAGCGCTTGATGGAACAATTTATTTGGTACTGAGGGCTGGCAATTCACTTGTAGCTATTCGCAATGGAATTATTCGAACGGTGGTGAATGTTTCTGGCAAGGCTGGATACGGTGGTGATGATGGTCCTGCTAAGCAAGCACGGCTTGCTGACCCAAAGTATGTCTGTATGGATGAAAAGCAGCGAGTGCTTATTGTGGATACAGAAAACCACTGCATACGCTGCTTTGATCCGAGGTCAAAAAGGATTTCACTCGTAGCAGGTATTCCCAGAAAACCTGGGGCCGTAATCGGAAATACATGGATGACAACAAACCTGCGGCGTCCACATGGGTTGAGAATTGCTCCTGATGGAAGACTTCTCATTGCTGATAGTGAGAATGACCGGATCTTAATAGGGCCAGCAGTCTCCGGTCGTTAATACAGTCTCGTAAAACACTGCACACTCTGAATAATTTAAATTGGTGAAAAGACATGCTGGTACCACCAAAGGCCTAATTCTCTTCACCGGATTGTTTCGTTTTGGAAACAAATTCCAGGCCATATTCTATGGTTGCAAAGTGTTCTCTTACTTCAGAGGGTGTTTTTTCAATTCCTTTTTCAGCTAAGTAATTTCTGTAAATCTCACTATCACGTTTACTAAGGTCTTTCAGTTCTACAAATTCCTTAAGATTTCCGTCATGACTATTTGCTTCTCGTATTACATCTTTCAATAACTCATAAGACCGTTCACAACTGAACTCATAACCAAACGTTTCAGACATATATTCAAAAAATTGTTCTTTACTTGGCTGCTTCATTTTTTCACTTCTTGCGACATTTCAGGCTCATTGTTTCTGACTCTGTATTTTGTTTTCTCGTCGATTGATAATTCCGGTAAGCTTTTTCTTTTCAGCTTCTAAGACACTCGCTGGGATTACGGCAGGTGTGACGTCATTCATATCGATCACGTCGGCTTCTTTGAGTTTCTTTAAACGTATGTTTCGGTACCACACTGGATCACCATGATCTTG
>TARA_Y100000385_G_scaffold291620_1_pt1 | contig 10300 bp, 9 predicted proteins | sample TARA_Y100000385 | Tara Oceans TARA_Y100000385 (sample SAMEA2620980) | marine metagenome | biome: marine biome (ENVO:00000447); feature: surface water layer (ENVO:00002042); material: "saline water (ENVO:00002010), including plankton (ENVO:xxxxxxxx)" | depth 5 m
TGCCAATATAATTAAATCTGATGGTTGCCACCCCGAAGTAACATTATCTAGTTTTACAAATCCCGAGGCTATACCACTTAAACCTTCTTGGTTAGAAATATACTCAATTCTCTCAATCGCTTCTTTAACAAGTGATTGAGCGGAATCATAATTTTTTTTAATACTGCCATTTGCAATCTCAAATAATTTGGCTTCAGCTTTGTCGAGTAGATCTAATACATCGCTACTTTCGTCGTAGGCATCGTGAATGATTTCACTTGAAACTCTAATCAGTGATCGTTGAATATGTTTTTGAACGATGATCCTGGCGTGATATTCTATGTGTGCCGAAGAGGCTACTTTTTGAGTTAGATTGGCAATACCAAAATCTCCCCCACAAATGTCTAATTTTCCATTTTTTCTTAGCAGAGCGGAGACTGTTAACATGTCGATAGGCTGAGATTCGGTAAAAAGATTTTTTATGGCTCCATAAATTTCTTTGTGTGCATCTTTATAGAAGCATTCAGGATTTAGAATATCAATCACTTCATTTAAAGCATTTTTATCTATCATAAGTGCACCCAAAACAGCTTCTTCTAGCTCTGTAGCTTGTGGTGGTAATTTTCCTTGTTCCAAGCCAATTATACTTCCCTTATTGAAAGAATTATTGGAGGATTTTGGTTTTGCTTGAGCCATTTTTTTTAATTATTGGTTATTCTAGTAAAGATTCAAATTTAAGACCTTTTAAGATATGATTTATCTCTGTTCATAATTTATTATTTCCCTTTTTTACAAAACATAAAATATTTCATATTTATTATTTGGATCTGTCAATTAATTTAAAATTTAATATGAAATTTTATTATCTTTATGAATAATTAAAATAAAATAAAAATGAAAAAGTATTTAGCCATTTTTGGAATCTCCCTTAGTTTATTTGTATTATCATGTGATAAGGAAGAAGTTGAAGAAGTTACACCATCCCCCATTTTTATTCTTGGTTGTACAGATGAAAATGCTGAGAACTTTAATTTAGACGCCACAGATGATAATGGTTCTTGTACTTATTCAGTTTCATACATGCTGAATGGTGAATGGAATATCCAGCTCTTGGAGTATTCTACTGAAGTTGATTTAGGTCAGATTGATCCATCTATTCTGCCCGCAGAGTTTCAAATTGCCTGGCCGCTTATTGTTGCTAGTCTTGGTAGTGCAGGTATTGATGGCGAAGCCCAAGATGCGGGTGCTTTTCAAATAATTGATACAGGTAAAATGTATAATCAAGTATTAGTCTTTGATACTGAACCCTCAGAAATTGAAATACCCATTGTAGGAGCTCAAGAAATACCATCTATTGCTATAGACAATAGCTCATCAGGTACCTGGTCTCTTCAAGACAACGATCAAACAATCGTTTTTAATGATTCATCGACAGGTTCACAACAGGTCTATGAAATATTAACACTCAGTCCAGATTTTGCAAGATTTAAAGGAAATCTTATTGTTCCACTTGATTTAGATGGTTTATTTAGTATTGATGTTGACTTAGATTTAGATCTTCAATTGCAGAAGCAATAAAATTAATAAACAAAAACTCTGTAATAACAGAGTTTTTTATTCTTTAAATATTCCCATAGAACAGAATTTATCAATTCGTTTATTGATTCTTTTTTCAGGATCCATTTTTGATAGGTTATTTATCTCCTTTAGAATAATTTTTCGAACATTTTTGTATATTTCTTCTGGGTTATAATGTGCCCCCCCTAAAGGTTCTTTTATTATTGAATCTATGAGATTGTGACTCAACATGTCTAGTGCAGTAAGTTTTAGTGCTTCAGCAGCATCTTTCTTGAAGTCCCAAGATCTCCATAATATTGAGGAACAAGATTCAGGAGATATTACGGAGTACCAAGTGTTTTCAAGCATATAAATTTTATCTCCAATCCCAATTCCAAGTGCCCCTCCAGAGGCTCCTTCTCCAATAATAATGCAGATAATAGGGACTTTAAGTTGACACATTTCAATCAAGTTTCTGGCTATAGCTTCTCCTTGTCCTCGTTCTTCTGCTTCCAATCCTGGGTATGCTCCTGGAGTGTCAATAAGAGTGACCACTGGTCTGTTGAATTTTTCAGCCATTTTCATCAAACGAAGCGCCTTTCGATAGCCCTCTGGGTTTGCCATTCCAAAATTTCTATATTGTCGAAGTTTTGTATTTTTTCCTTTTTGTTGTCCAATGATCATCACCGCCTTTCCATCGATTTCACCCCATCCACCAATCATGGCCTTATCGTCTTTTATATTTCGATCTCCGTGAAGTTCCAAGAAGCTTCCGTCTGTTAAGGACTCAATATAATCAAGTGCATATGGGCGTTCTGGATGACGAGAGATTTGTACTTTCTGCCAGGCGGAAAGATTGTTATATACTTCTTTTCGCAGACCTGTTAGCTTTTTCTCAATGTCAATGACTGTTTTTCGAACATCAACATCTGTATCTTTTCCGAGTTGTATTGCTTTGACTAGTTGTTCTTCCAGCTCTACAATTGGTATTTCAAAGTCTAATCGTTCCATAGTTGTTTATTAGTTCTGCAAAGTACAATATTTCGTTTTTTAAGTGATAAAATAAACACAATTATTACTTTTGAACCAGCAAATATCCTACTATGATTCTATTTCCACCTTCAAAGCTTAATTTAGGTCTACAAATTACTGGCAAAAGATCTGATGGATTTCATGATTTACAGACCATTTTTTATCAAATCCCACTAAAGGATATTTTAGAAATACTTCCCGATCAGAATTTAAATCCCGGATTTTGCTCATTTAAATCAACTGGTTTGCCAATTCCTCCTGGAGAGAATTTATGTGAAAGAGCTTATCAGATTTTACATCAGCGATTTCATCTCCCTGGAGTCCACATGTATTTACACAAAATTATTCCCATGGGTGCAGGACTTGGTGGAGGTTCCGCAGATGCTACATATACGCTTATGATTCTAGATAAGATGTTTGATCTACACTTATCTTATGATGAATTAAAACAACTAGCTCTTCTTTTAGGAAGTGATTGCCCATTGTTTATTAGTGAATCTCCAAAGTATGCACAGGGACGAGGAGATGTTTTGCAAGACATCGATGTAAATTTAAAAGGCATGAATTTATTGGTCATAAATCCTAATATTCATATTTCTACCACTAAAGCTTTTTCAAATATTATTCCTATGCCATCATATAGTTGTCTAAATGTCGTGCAAAAAAAAACAAATGAGTGGAAGGGGAATCTGAAAAATGATTTTGAAAATGGTTTATTTTCTGAATTTGATCAGTTAAAAAAGATTAAAGAGACCTTATATAATATGGGTGCAGTATATGCTTCTATGACTGGAACTGGGTCAACAATATACGGCCTATTTTCAGAGGAAATACCAACTAATAAGTGGCCTGGTAATTATTTTCTGTGGCAAACTATCCTTTAACGCTCAGCCCTTTGAAATAAATAATATGCAAAGATCCCAAAGACTATATTTGGAAGAAGAATCGCTATGAACGGATTTAGATCACTATTTGTTGTGAATGTGATAGATATTTTTTGAAATAAAATAAATAAAGTAGTTAGTATAAATCCATAGACAAGATTCAATCCCGTTCCATCTCTTTTTTTATGAATAGCAAGGCTGAATCCAATAAGAGTTAGGATAAAAGTAGTAAAAGGAGTCATATATCTTTGATATAAATCTAACAGGTAATAGTGAACGTTGTCGGCTCCACGATTTCTTTCTTTTTCTATAAAATCCTTTAACTCGGGAAGAATCATTAAATTGGTGCTACTTTTTTCATAGATAAGCTCGTATGGGTCAAATCCAAAGTCTTTTTTTATTTTAGCTCCTTTATCTATGTTTTCTCCATATTGATTTAACTCTCTGAAACTATAGTTTTCAGCTAGCCAAGATTTTTTTTGTGGGTCCCAAGTAATAAAATCAGATTTAAATTTTGAGATTAAATGGCTTTCCTTAAAAATCTCATAGCTGAATCGAAATCCTTTTTGTTTTTTGGTGTTGTAACTTTCCATAAAAATAAAATGCCCTGGACGAATTTGTCTATGAATATTTTTGAAACGTTCATTTTTTTTATTTCGAATGTATTCTTGCTCGAAGTCTAAACGTGTTTCATTGGTTACTGGTAGCACCCAGTTATTTAGGTAAAAGGAAATAGAGGCAATAAGAGTGGCGCCGATGAGGTAAGGCTGAAGTAATCTTTTTAAGCTCCAGCCACTATTTAGTATGGCAATTACTTCGGTATTTTTGGCAAATTTTGAGGTGCTAATTATTACGGCAATAAAAGTAAATAGAGCACTAAAAAGTAAACCATAGTGTATTATAAAATTGATGTAATAGTCAAAAATAATTTTTTTTAATGGTGCTTTTCTTCTGTAAAAGTCGTCTATTTTTTCGGACACATCAAAAACCACTGATATAAGTAATATCATTATCAGAGAAAAAGCAAATGTTCCCAGGAACTGTTTTAGTATATAACGATCAATTTTTTTCAATTACAATCTAAGACTTAGTTTTTTGACCATTATTTCTTTCCAATCGTAAAAAGATCCGTCCAAGATGCGTTTTCTCGCTTCTTTTACCAACCAAAGATAAAACCCCAAGTTATGTATTGTGGCAATTTGCTTGCCGAGTAATTCATTGGCTGCAAATAAATGTCGCAAATAGGCTTTTGAATAACTATTGTCTACAAAAGACTTACCATTTGGGTCTATACTCGAAAAATCTTTTTGCCATTTTTTATTTTTTATGTTGATGGTTCCCTCAGAAGAGAATAACATTCCATTTCTTGCATTTCGAGAGGGCATCACGCAATCAAACATATCGATTCCAAGAGCAATGTTTTCAAGAATATTAGATGGAGTGCCTACGCCCATGAGGTATCTAGGTTTGTCTTTTGGTAATACGGAAGTAACTACTTCTGTCATAGAGTACATTTTGTCTGCAGGTTCCCCTACAGAAAGTCCTCCGATGGCATTTCCATCTCGTTCAAATGAGGCAATGGTTTCTGCAGACTGTAATCTTAGATCTTTGAATGTGCTACCCTGTACTATGGGAAATAAAGTTTGATTATATCCATATTTATTGGACGTTTTATCAAAATGTTCACAGCATCTTTTTAGCCACCGATGTGTCATTTTCATAGAGCGATTAGCGTATTGATAGCTGCATGGATAAGGGGTACACTCATCAAAAGCCATAATTATATCTGCTCCAATTGTTCTCTGCACGTCTATTGCATATTCCGGACTAAAGAAGTGATAAGATCCGTCAATATGAGATTTAAATTTTACTCCTTCCTCCGTTATCTTTCGACGACCCGAAAGAGAATATACTTGAAATCCACCACTATCGGTGAGGATTGGTTTCTTCCAGTTCATGAATTTATGAAGTCCACCAGATTCCTCTAAAACCTCCATTTTAGGTCTCAAATACAGATGGTATGTGTTTCCTAGAATGATTTGTGCCTTGATATCATTTTCCAATTCATGCTGGTGAACTCCTTTTACGCTTGCAACCGTTCCAACAGGCATAAAAATTGGAGTTTTAATATTCCCGTGCTCTGTTTCTATTAGTCCAGCCCGGGCTTGGGACTGTGCATCAGATTTCTCTAGTGTAAACTTCATGCATATAAATTTAAGCAAATATAATTTAAATGTTTCTTATGCCTATCTAAAGCTCATGATTATGGATACTCAATTATAGATACATGTTATTATTGTAATTCTGTCTCATACTATGATCTTTATGAATTAGCTTTACTCGTAGGCGATTATATTTTAATAAAGTATTTTAGATTTGCTTCCACTTTTTTTTAGCATATCATAAATTTCTTAAATTGGATTTTGTATTTTTTTTTGTCATTGTTTTTTATCAATAATTTTGGGTACGAATTGTTTATATTCTTTGATTATGTTTCTAATATATATTATATATTAGAAGCTATGAAAGCAGATCAATAAACTTCTATTACAATGGCTTGTGTCCATCATAGAATTGAAGTTATTATTGTATAATTCGGCTTTGGTGTTATCTATGGGTATAAAAAATGTACATCATTGGGGTTAAAGTTAATCCATTCAGAGCGAGACAAGCTTTTGGTGCAAAAAGCGTTGGGAGGAAGTCAGAAGGCATACACTAAACTCATGTATTTCTATTGGGGATCTATTGAAGGTTTTTTTGCCTCTAAATTGTCGAGCAAAGAAGATGTAGAAGATCTCTCTATCGCCACTTTTAGTAAAGCTTTTGATAAGTTATCTTCTTTCGATTATACTTATGCTTTCAATACTTGGATCCGAGCTATTGCCAGCAATACTTTGATTGATTTTTTTCGCAAAAAAGATCAAAAAACAATCTCAATTGACCAAGAAAACCCAACTATAGATATATTATTAATCAATTTAATTGACAGTGCTTTAGATCCAGAACATTATTTTATTCAAAAACAGAAAAATAAAAACATTGCTCGATTAGTCCACCGCCTTAAACCTAACTACAGAGAGTTAATTATACTTAGATATTTAGATGAGTTGACTTATTCAGAGATTTCAGAAAAATTAAATATGCCCCTAGGTTCCGTAAAAGCAAAATTATTCAGAGCTAGGGAACTTTTGTTAAATATATTGAAGAATCATGAAGATGAGTACTGACCTGGGTGTTATCATAAAATATTTCCCTAATCTGACGGAAGACCAATTAGAAAAGTTTGTAAACCTCAAGCCTCTTTATCAATATTGGAATGCTCAAATCAATGTGATTTCTCGAAAAGATATAAATGCTTTATATGTTAGACATGTTTTACATTCTTTATCCCTATCGAAGTTTATTCAATTTAAATCTGGGGCTCATATCATGGATCTAGGTTGTGGAGGAGGTTTCCCTGGGATTCCTCTTGCAATCATTTTTCCAGAGGTATCTTTTACATTAATCGATTCTATTGGTAAAAAAATTAAAGTCGTCAAAGAAATTTCTCTCGCTTTGAATCTAAAAAATGTTGAAGCTTTTCACCAAAGAGCCGACAAGGTTCAAGGTAATTTTGACTTTGTTATTACTCGAGCTGTTGCGCCTATGGTAGATTTAGTGAAATGGACTCGTAAAAAATACAAAACAGAGCAAAGTCATGATATTGAAAATGGAATTATTGCTCTTAAAGGTGGAGATTTAACAGGTGAGTTAGCTTCTTGGGGAGCCCGAAAGAAAACTATCGATATATCTACCTTTTTTGAAGAACCTTTTTTTGAAACAAAAAAGATAATTCATGTGCCCGTCAGAAGTTGAAGATTACCTATTAGATTGACAAACTAGATATCAGGTTATGAATTAAATTGCATTTTGCTCAGTTTTTTGTACAAACCATCTTCTATTAAATTTAATTCATCATGCGTTCCAGACTCAACTATATGTCCTTTGTCCAAGACAATAATTTTATCAGCTTTTCTAACAGTTGAAAGTCGATGAGCAATAATTAAAGATGTTCTTCCGATCATTAGTTTTTCTAGCGCTTCTTGGACAAGATTTTCAGATTCTGAATCTAGTGCAGACGTTGCCTCATCTAATATTAATATTTTTGGATTTTTTAAGACCGCACGTGCAATTGCCACTCTTTGCCTTTGTCCCCCTGATAGTTGAATCCCGCGATCGCCGACAAGAGTATCGTAACCCTCAGGAAATTCTTCAATGAATCCATCTGCATTAGCTAATTTCGCTGCATGTTTTATTTCTTCTTTAGTGGCAGTGGGTTTTCCGTAGGCAATATTCTCTAGGATACTTCCACCAAACAATAAGATATCTTGGGGAACAATCGCAATTTGTTTTCTCAAGTCAGTGAGACGAAGAGTAGTAATTTCCATGTCATCAATAAGTAGCCGACCAGAATATTCTTGATAGAACCTCATCATTAATTGTGTGACAGTTGATTTCCCAGCCCCAGAGGGTCCAACTAATGCAATCTGTTCACCAGGATTGGCTTGAAAACTGATTTCAGTGAGTACCTCTGAATCTAACCGATTCGGATAGTGAAAAGATAGCTCACAGAATTCTATTTTTCCTTTTAGTATTTCCTTTATATCTCCTTCAGAATGATCTTCAGATTCTTCATCTAAAATTTCCATGAGTTTTTCAGTAGCACCAATTGCTTTTTGAATTTGAGCATATAAATCAGCAATACTTCCAATACTGGCCCCAATAAAAATAGTTAGCATTAAGAATGAGGTGAGATCTCCAATACTCATTTCTCCCTGATGAATAAGTCTTGCTCCATACCATATAACTGATGCTATAGCGCCAAAAATTCCTAATATGATAAATGATGCAAAAATCGCTCGAAGTTTTCCTCCTTTAATTGCATAAAACACCACTTCTTCTGTTTTTTTCTTGTAGCGAAGTGATTCAAATATTTCATTTGTAAAGGCCTTTACGTTACTAATGCCTTGAAGAGTTTCCTCAACAATGGTATTCGATTCTGCGATATTTTGCTGGACGGTTTTTGAGTAAGCTCTTAATTTTCTTCCGATAATTACAGCGACTACAATGATTAGCGGAAAAATGGAAAGCATAAAAAAGGATAAGTTTATCGAAGTGAATCCCAACAAGATAATTCCACCTACTACTATGATGATTTGCCGAAGAAATTCTGCGCTGGTAGTAGTAAATGTCTCTTGAAGCAAAGAAATATCAGAAGCAATTCTACTATTTAATTCTCCTATCCTATGGCTATTAAAAAAAGTCATTGGCAAACGTATAAGATTTTCGTATGTCGCTTGGCGGAGTTTTGCAAGGAATTTTTCAGTGACATTAACAAAAAGAATTATTCTAAAGTAAGAAAAAATGGCCTGCAAAGAAAATAATCCAAATAAATAAAGGGCTGTTCTGTTGATGCTTTCTAGAGAATCTTTTGAGGCATCGACCATTTCTCCAACAAACAAAGGAAAAATTAATGAAGCAATGCTTGAAAGAATTAAGAATAGTAAACCTAATATATAACTTGTCCTGTAAGGCTTTATAAATCTAAAAATACGTAGTGATTTAACAAGTTCGACTTTGCTAAATTTTATTCGTCCAGTTTTCTTTTTTTTATTTCCAAGCATTTAATTAACTATTTACTTTTACAAAAGTAAGTTATTCCTATTACAAAAAAACCTTTTTGTAGTTTGTGAGTGACAAAAAATGATTTTATATTTGTAAGCTAAGTCTTTACTGGAAATATAATTAATTAAGATATGAAAAGAACATTCCAACCTTCAAATAGAAAGCGAAAAAATAAGCATGGTTTTATGGATCGCATGGAGTCCGTAAATGGGCGAAAAGTTTTGGCTAGAAGAAGAGCTAAGGGGCGTCATAAAATTTCTGTGTCAGATGAACCACGTCACAAAAGATAATTGTCCTCAAGGATGATAAGTAACGGTGTTATCTATTTTTGTAGTTAACACCTTTTTTTATGCAGATAACAAATGAAAATACTAATTTAGTAAGCATAGAATAAAATTTAAAAAATGCCAAAAAATACTTCCCTTCGTCATGTTTTAATTGTTGGAAGCGGTCCTATTGTTATCGGTCAAGCTTGTGAATTTGATTATTCAGGTTCACAAGCTTCCAGGTCTCTAAGAGATGAGGGTATAGAGGTTACTCTGATTAATTCCAATCCAGCCACGATAATGACTGATCCTGTTGTGGCAGATAATATTTATTTGAAACCTCTCACGGTAGAATCTCTAAAAGAGATATTAGTCTTGCATCCAGACATTGGAGCTGTTTTGCCCACAATGGGCGGGCAAACTGCTCTTAATTTATGTATTGAAGCAGAAGATCAAGGTATTTGGAAAGAACATCACGTAGATATTGTGGGTGTTAATATCGATGCGATAAATATTACTGAAGACAGAGAACAATTCAGAAATTTGATGATATCTATTGATGTTCCCATGGCTCCTCAGAGAATTGCTAAATCTTTCCTTAAAGGTAAAGAAGCAGCTCAAGAATTTGGTTTTCCTCTCTGTATTCGTGCATCTTTTACTCTTGGGGGTACAGGAGCTACAATTGTGTATGATAAGGACGATTTTGAAAAAGCACTTACACATGGTCTTCATAGTTCTCCTATTCACGAAGTGATTATCGACAAAGCACTGTTAGGATGGAAAGAATACGAACTCGAGCTTCTCCGAGACAAGAATGATAACGTGATTATAATTTGTTCCATCGAGAATATGGATCCAATGGGGGTTCATACCGGAGACTCCGTTACCGTTGCTCCTGCAATGACCCTCTCGGACACT
>TARA_Y100000385_G_scaffold291877_1_pt1 | contig 10300 bp, 6 predicted proteins | sample TARA_Y100000385 | Tara Oceans TARA_Y100000385 (sample SAMEA2620980) | marine metagenome | biome: marine biome (ENVO:00000447); feature: surface water layer (ENVO:00002042); material: "saline water (ENVO:00002010), including plankton (ENVO:xxxxxxxx)" | depth 5 m
TGGTGTATTTCCAGGTATTACAACTTCTGCTGTTGTTTTTGTTGGAGTATCTGCTAGATTACTTACTTCAGCTGATTGTTTTTCAAGTGTATTTCCAGGTATTACAACGTCTGCAGTTGTTTTTGTTGGTGTATCTGCTAGATTACTTACCTCTGCAGTTTGTTTTTCAGGGGTATTTGCAAGTGTGGAAAGCTTTGCAGTCGATTTTGTTGGTGTAGCAGATAGATTACTTACTTCAGCTGCTTGCTTTTCAGGTGTTTCTGCAAGATTGCTTACTTCTGCAGATGGTTTTTCTGGAGTGTTTGCAAAATTGCTTACTTCTGCTGATTGTTTTTCAGGTGTCTCAGATAGTGTAGTAATTTCTGCAGTTGGTTTTGTTGGTGTAGCTGATAGATTACTTACTTCAGCTGTTGGTTTTTTTGGAGTGTTTGCCAGATTACTTACTTCTGCAGCTTGTTTTGTTGGCGTAGCTGATAGATTACTTACTTCAGCTGTTGGTTTTTCTGGAGTGTTTGCCAGATTACTTATGTTTGCAGATGGTTTTACTGGTGTATCTATAAGGCTACTAACCTCTGCTGAAGGTTTTAATGGTGTATTTTTTAAAGTTCCTAAATCAGGAGTTGGCTTGTTAGGTGTTGCAGCCAAATTACTTACCTCTGCAGAGGGTTTTGTTGGAGTATTTACAACACTACCAATTTCAGGTGTTGCTTTTACAGGAGTTGCAGATAAAGGTTCTACATTAGGTGTAGTTTTAGTTGGAGTTTCAGCTAAATTACTAACATTAGCTGATGTTTTTGCCACAGTTGGTTCAATAGACTTTACGTCTGCTGAAGGTTTTAACGGAGTATTTTCTAATTTATTAACCTGTGGAGTAGGAGATTCCAATGTTACATTTATTTTTCCAACTTCAGGTGTACTTTTAACTGGTGTTGTTAGTGGTGTTGATACTGTAGGTGTACTCTTGGCTGGAGTTTTTTCTAGAGTTGATACTGTAGGGGTATTCTTGTCTATTCCTGACTCTACACTTACTTTGGCAATGTCGGGTGTATTTTTTAATGGTGTTGGAATAGCTTTTGAAACAGTTTCAGATGTTTTTTCTATTGTATTACTACTTGATTGAACATCTGGAGTACTTTTTTCAGGTGTATTAGCCATTTTGTTCGGCATGCGATCTTCTCCTATCATATCAGATAGAGACTTTGTACTAAACCTATTTCCTGCTTTTTTCATTTATTAATTCCCCATTCCTTTTGGTGCTCGTTTTCTTGCAACAGCTACACCTACTTTTCTACCGTCAATATGTAGTACCGGTTCATAATCTTTACTATTTACAACCATGATAAGTTCGTCAATTTTTGCAATTAGTGCACCATTACCTCCTCCACCTTCGCTATCACTTTCTCCACCTCCTGTAAGAACTCCAGTAGCTCCTAGTAGTGCTAGTGCCGGAGCAGCTATAGTTAACATTGCGATAGTTCCTTTAAATTGTGATATTTCACTTAATCCTGCTGCAATTGAACTTAGGCCTGTTCCTACTGATGTTAATCCTTCTGCTGTTGATACCATTAATTCTAGTCCTGCAGCAAGTGCAAGTACAGGAAACATTGCAAACCATGATGCTGCTCCAAATGCAAATACAGATGGTGTTGCAGCTAATAACGACATTCCTAAAGTACTTATTGCAAATGATAATCCTAATATCATAGGAAATTGTGCAGCCATAGCTAAAAGAGGAACTTTAATTGCTTCTAATCCTGCTCCTAATACCTTGCTAGCTTCTCCAAGTAAATAAACAGCTGGAGCTGCATAGTATGCCATTGTTCCAAATGCCATTAACGGCCAAGTTGCTAATGCAGATGTTATTGCCAGTGCACCAATTGCTGATGCTAAATACATTATTTGTGGACCAAGAGGAGCCATCATTGCTAATGGTGCGGCCATATCCATAATTGTCTGTGCCAATATTGGTAATACTGCTTGAAATGGAAATAACATGGCCATTGCAATAGCAAATGGTTGTAAACCCCATCCCAACATCATAAAGCCTAGACCCATAAGTGGCATAATTGGGGCTATAGCTGCTAATTGTATTAAAGGAGGAGTCATAAGCAAAATACCTGCTGCTAACATAGGCATGAGTGGAATAAATGGTGCAGCTATCATAAGTCCAATTCCAAATGGAAGCATTCCCCATCCAAGTCCCATCATTCCAAAACCAGCCATTACTAGTTGTTCTCCTAATGGTGCTAGTATTGCAAGTTGAGGAATCATTAAGGCAAGAGATTCGGCCATCATTCCCATAAACGGAAAGATTGGTATAAATGCTGCAAAGCCCATAGATAACATCGCCATACCAAACCCAGCAAACATTAATCCACCTGAATCTATTTTTGCAAAACCTTTAACAGCTTTAAGTAGGCCTGTAGCATCTCCTTGACCTGCTAGGGATATTGCTTTACCAAACGGTAAAACTGCCAATCCTACTGCTCCTATAGCTGCAGCTTTTACTAATAATTTACCAGCTTGTATAAGTCCTATATCTTCAACAACTCCTATCATGGACTTTATACCTTTTCTTAATATTTTTATTGCTCCAGGATCTACTCCTGCCATAAGTGAAAATGCTGATGCAAATAGATAAATAGCTCCTCCTACTGCGGCCATTGCGACTGCTGCTACTAGTGCGAGTGGTGCTATTACTCCAAATGCGGCCACACCTACAGATAAAGGAACAAGTGCATTTGCAAAAGTCATTATTATGGCTGGATCTACTCCTGCTAATGCTGCAAGTCCTCCTGTTGTTAATGGTAATACAAGTGATACGGCCGCTAGAGCTGCAGTACCTAATAAAATTGCTGGAGATAATGCTCCAAATAATGCTAATCCTAAGCCAAGTGGTGTAATACCTCCTACAAAGGCTTTTAGTGCTGATGGAGATACTCCACCTAATCCAGATAAACCAGTTACCGTAGAAGGTAATACTTTTGCTGCTATAGCTAGTGCACCTACTCCTAATATAATTGCAGGAGATAATACTCCAAATGCAGCTAATCCAATTCCTAAAGGTAGAATAGCTAGTGAGAATCCTAATGTAGAATCTCCACTAACTCCGCCTAAACCTGATAATCCTGCAGTTACTGATGGTAATACAGCAGATGTTAAGGCTAGTGCTGCTACACCTAATGCGATGGCAGGAGATAGTACTCCAAATGCGGCTAATCCTAGTCCTAATGGTAGAATTGCTAATGCAAATGCAGATAACGTAGATCCATCTACTCCTCCTAAGTTTGCAAATCCAGCTGTTGCTGATGGTAATACTTTTGAAAGTCCAAATAATACTAATGTTCCTAGGGCTATTGGCATTGCTAATGCTCCCATTGCAGCAATACCAAGACCTAAAATAGCTACTGCTCCTGCAAATGCCAACATTGAGGCAGGATCTGCAGTTAGTTGATTCATTGCATAAGCTGCAGGTATTAGTGCTAATGAAGCAATTCCAAAGGCTAATGCTCCTGCAATCATTGGTCCTCCTACTCCAGCTATTACACTTAATGCTAAACCTAGGCCAATCATTGATACTCCAAACGCTAATATTGTAACTGGGTCTACACCGTCTAATAGACTAAATGCGTATGCAGCTGGTATTAGTGATACTGCAACTATTGCTATGGCCAATGCGGCTTTAATCATTGATGCTGGGTTTATTTTTGAAAGACTTTTAAAGAAACTTGTTATTCCTCCACCACCTTTAGGAGTTTTTACTTTACTAACAGCATTAGATACTTTTCCTGTTTCTTCTGCTGCATTTCCAAATATTTTTCCTAGTATTCCACCTTTTCCTTTAGGTATTAATCCACCAAACATTGATTTCATACCTGCTAGTGCTGGCATTGATGCAAATATTCCTCCTGCAATTGAAGAAGCTCCTTGGGCAAGCAATCCTGCAGCTACCGCTGTTGATTCTGTTTCATCTGTTACAGCTTTTTGATTTTCTAACACTTTAGAATCTAGGTTTACACCTTTTTGTTTTGCTTGTAGAATTTTTAATACGTCTGGTACTGAGGAACCTAATGCATCTGCTAGTGCTCTTTGTTGTAAAGGGCCCATTCTTTCAAATTCAGCAAGTGTTCCTGCATTTTTGGCTATTTCTTTTACAAGTGTATCCCTATCACCCATTGCTGCAGCTTGTCTTGCCGCATCTAAGTTAAGTTGTCTACCTAACATCATTTCAGCCTTCATTTCGGCCTTTATTGATGATTGAACATCAAGTAGATTATCTCCTACAGCTGCTACTTTTTCCAGGTTTAAACCTAACTTTTTAGCATTTGCCGCGGCATTTACTAATCCTGATGCTCCGTCTTTTCCAAACCTTGCAAATTCAAAGGCATTATCAGCTATGTCTTTCATTACTGCACCTGGAGCAACACCTTTTGCTTTTGCTAGGTGCTTAACTTGATTCATTAATGCGTCAGCTCCCTCTTGAGAGTTGTCAGACATTTGCATCATCGTTTTATTTAAGTTTGCAGCTTCGTCAAATCCAATACCATACTTAACAGCCATTTCACCAACAGTTGTTACTGCTGCATCTGTTGCATCTTTGAGTGAGCCATTTAATGCAACTAAAGCTGTTATTGATGATCGTGCTTCATCGCCACTAAGTACGAATCCTCTTCCTAATGCTTTAACCTGTGCTGCTAGTTGAACTCCTACTATTTTCATAGTATCCATGGCCACATTACCATCACCGAGTGCTCTTGCTAGCTTAAAGCCTTCCTTAGTAGCAACTGCAAGACCGGCAACTGCTGCTAATATTAGAGTTTTCATTGATGCCAACTCGTCTACTATTAGTCCAGCACTGTTAAGGACATCCTTCATTGACGCAGTATTTTCTTTAGCGGCATCATTTACCTCTTTCATATTATCGGCATGAGATTTTCCAAAGAAGTCTATTTTTTCCATTTCCTTCTTCTTCATTATGAGGTCTTTTAGACCTTCCCGAAGTAAATCATACTCTTCTTGGTGAAGGGTTTGTGCATCTGTAAGTATTTCTTTAATTTTACTTTGAGTATCTAATTGGTCAAGAGTTCCGTCTGCTATAGCTTGAGTCATCATAGCTCTTGTAGCATCTAGTTTTTGAAAGGCTCTTGCTCCTTGGAGGTTTCCGTCAGATATTGCTTTATTTTTAACAGCAGCTTCAAGTTCTTTTACCTTGTCACTACTAATCTGGGCAGATATACCAGAATTTTCTTCTCGTATAGCCTTAATTTGCTCTTCCATTGAGCGAATTTGGTTGAGTAATTTTACTCTTTCTTTATCTGCCTCGTTTGCCATAGCTTACAACCTATTTTAGATTATGTTTTTTAACGTATTTTTCTAATTTAGATATATATTCTTTTTCTGCAGCTTGTGTAATTTTTTGAATTCCCTTTTTTAATTCGGGTCTTTTTGCCATGATTCTTTCAAACTCACGACGCTCCATTCTTTTAGCCATATTTCTAAGATAACGGCTTATAAAGTTTTCTTCTTTAATAATGGATTTAACGTATTCTCTAATCTGAGATCGTAGTTGTTTTTCTTGTGACATGTTTGTTCCTCTATATCTATTTAATCATATATAAATATAAAGGAGCTTAGTTTTTTGGCCTATTTAGGACGTGCATTTCTAGCGAAGGTTGGAACTTTTGGAGGTCCAGATGAGCTTCCACCTCCTTTTTTAGCTTTTTCCATTTCTTCTGCCTCAAGTGTAAGTTGTTCATTAAGAAGTTTGAAATAGTAAATTCTAAGATACACCGGTAGATCGTATACATCCGAAAATGTAAACCCTCCTTTGGAATTGTAGCAAAGTTGAAATATTTGCTTGTGCAGAATGGGCCTATAGTTAGGCCCCAGGCCAAAAAAAGTTGACACCAAGAGGAATTGACATCTCTCGTTCTTGTCCAGTAATATCTGATACGAATGTGAATGTCATATCAATATCTGGTGAAACCTTCTTAATTTGTTCTCTAAAAGTTCTAGTATCTCGTGATAGGAATTGATTATCTACAAACTCTCTAATAACCTTAGGAGTTGAATCGCCATCTACAGCGGTAATCATATGCTTTAATCTAGTACTTAATTGAGCATCTACTCCTGCATATCCTCTATTTTTGAAGTTCTTTTTCATGGCTTTTACTTCTTCAGCAATTTTTCCTTCATCACCATGTGTAAGCAGTTTAAATGTTATAGTTCTTTTTGATAGTGGTAAATCAAAGTCAAATGAATTATCATCACCAATTAAGTTCCAATCAACATTAGCATCTTGTAACTGTTGTAAATCAATAACAGTTTCTTGTTTTTCTCCTGGAGTATATGGATCTTCAATTTCTACTGTATAGTCAGAACCATAACCCATAACTCTTGCTGCTACCATTATTGCGTTTTTATCTCCTATGAGAATATCATCATAATTACAAGGTGTAACTATAAGTGCCTGTAATAATCTATCTAAAACAACACCTTTTTGAATAAGGTTTTGAGAAGTTAATATATCTTCTTCTCGTGCTGTCATATATTTTAGTTCTATTGTGCCGGATTGTAAAGGGTGGCCATCTGGATATAGCTTACCTTTACTAGGTAAATCTACAACTTCAGTTGGAAATTTATATTCCACTTTGCCTTTAGAATCATTAATGTTTGTGCTGTTTTCAGCTACAAGCTGTTGTTTGATTTGTTCATCTGTTAAGCCTTTGTTTGCCATAACTTATTTCTCCATTTTTATAACGTTTGCATTTGATATATACATATATAAATATAAAACAAAACTAAAAAGTAATAAAAAACTCCTAACTTTTTTAGCTAGGAGTCTTTTAAATTTAATATTTATAATTCTATTAGAATTGTAGTATCCAATAATCACACTGAATTGACATTGCGATTTCATTATATGCATTGGTGGCTGTCCAATCTAATGTTCCAAAGTCTGCTTCAGTAATAAATGCACCTTTACCAGTCCATTCTTCTACTTTATCACCTACCGGTCCAAGTACGTTAATTGTTACGTCCTTCTTATAGAAGTCTGCATAACCATCTCTACCTGTTACAGATTCGTGGTGTAGTCTTACCCATTCCATAACTGCTTGAGCTCCTGATGGAACTACTGGGTCATATAATGTTAGTGCTACAACATCCCATTTAGATTTTCCTTTAACGTATCTAGTAACGTTGATGTGCTCAAGAGTTACAGTTTCTTGTGTAATTTTCGGTCTTGCCGCTTTATGTATTAAGAAAGCAGGTATACCCTCAATATAGAAAATGTATCTATTTTGCTGTTTAGGCTCAAATGCCGTAAACATTGCTTCATTTGGATCGATTAAGTTAGCCATTTATTGTTCTCCTCTATTTGTATATCTTTAATATAAATATCGTCTATTTTACTTTTTATTCATCAAACGATGCACCTGTTGGCATGATGTTGAAGTCAATGATAATGAATTCTGCAGCTTTTGCAGGCTGTAAGAATATTTCACCTTTCATTATGTTTCTATCAATTATATCAGGTGTGTTGTTAGTTTCATCCATAATTACACGGAATGCGTAAAGACCTTGGTTTTGTTGAACTGATTCTAAATAAGGGTTAACAATATTTAAGAATCTTTGTCTTGTTGCAGTTGTGTTATTTTCAAATACTAGATATTTAGTTGCAGAAGCAATAAACTTCTTAGCAGCTATTAATAATCTACGTACATTGATTCTGTCTAATGCAGATGGTTTAGCTTGAAGTGTTTTTTGACCCCATACACAAACTCCAGTTCTTGGGAATACTGCAATCGGGTTAATTCTACCTTCATATAATGAATCTCTTTCTGCATGTGTTAATCTTGTGTAAACATCAAGAACAGTAGTTAAACTACCACGATTAAGACCTGCTGGTGCAAACCATGGGTGAGCTACTTTATCATTGAATGCATATACACCAGGTATAACAACAGATGGTGGTACAAACTTAAATCTGTTTGTTGCTGCATCTAAGATTTTTACCCAAGGATAATACATTGCAGCATAGTTTGTATCATATGAATCAGCTTGTGCAGTTGCACTTGATACGCTATCACCAGTTAATGAATTATTAGGGTCAAAAATATAGAAACAATCACCTCTATCTTCACATATTTCAATTGCTTTTGCAATTACAGATGTTGAATTAGAATTTAATATACCTGGAGTTACAATAAGATTAATATCGATTTCATCAGGGTTTGAGATTGCATCTAATGCTTTCTTATATACTGTATATCCAGTTGATGTAGTTGAACTAATATCGTGTCCAAATGTATTACCTGCTAGTAAATCTTTTCCAGATGAAACTCTTAATGCAGGATTAACTCCGTCAAAACCACCTTGGAATGCAACTGAGAATTTTTTATATTTCAATGGTGAATCTAAATCAACGTATGTTCCTGAACCAGATTGAGCTGTTGCATCTAAAATAAATGCTTTATTATGTCCTGCAACTGCAGTATCAGATAATGGAGCTACGTAATTGTAGTTTCCTTTTGCATTGTCTGAATTAAATTCAAATCCAAAGAATGATTTTGAATCATCATGTGACTTAGAAACAACTAAAACAGCTGGAGGGTAAGATGCAGTAACACTATCTGCTGCACCATTGTTAGCAACAACTGTTGCAGAGAATGGTGAGTAATATGCATCATGTCCAAATGGTACAAGTTTTGGAGAGAATACTTTATTTGTAACAGCTTCTTCTACCTCAAGTCTAACATATTTAGAAATATTAGGATACATTCCATTTACAACTAATTTTCCTGATGCATCATAAGATCTATATTGTGTTCCAACTCTACGACCAAGGAAATTAGCATTGTCTGGATCTAAACTTAAATTTGCATAAGTTTCTATTGCTACAGGTCTAGTATCAGTATCATCATATTTTCTAACTTGTAAAGTAAATGAACCATAATCATCACCTTTAACAGCACCGGCTTTCTTAATATTTGAAATTGATATTTTAAAGTCGTCATTAACTGCATTTCCATGTCCTAATGTATGAACTTTAAATAATCTAGACGTATTTCCATTAACTGTTTGTGAACGGAACCAAGGAGTTGCTGCATGTGAGTATCCTGCTGCTCCAATTGGAGAATTTGTTCCTCCATTAAAGTCTAAGTCCATTCTAGATGCAGTCATTGTAGTTGTTTGTATATTTCCTACTCCTGTAAGATTAGAAAAGCTTTTTTCATCAATATGTTGTGCAATTGACTCAGAATTAAATAATGCATAAACATATAAAGCACTAATTGGAGTATCTGCAGCATCTAATGTAGTTGATGGTACATATCTTGCAGAATCTTGTCCTAAGCAATTTAAGATATAATCACTATTAGATTCATCAAATGAGAATGTAAGATTTGTTTGAGCTTCAGTGTTTGTAAAACTGTGAGATACCTTACCATTAATAAAGTCTTTATTACCAGCTGCAAGTTCACCTATAACTGCATCCGATGCAAATGTAGCATCTTCATCTCTTGCTGATGGGTGAAGTACTGCACCAATAAAGGCTGATTGAGTAACTTCTGCACCAGAACCTGATAGCATTGTATATATTAATGCTGAATCTGAGTTGCTATATCCTGATAAGCCAAGCGTTCTAACAATTGTTACTGCTCCTGCATGTCTGATGTATTCTTTTACTGTATATGGAACGTATGTTCCGTCTGTTCCTGCTCCGAATTGGTCTTGGAATTCATTGAATGATCTGATTACCTGCGGTTCAAATGCAACACCTTTTTGGGTATTACCTATGATAGCAGCTCCAATTTCTCCAATACCAACTGGCAAAAATGATAGGTCGTTTTCTTGTGTAAAAACACCTGGGCTAACAATTCTTTCGGCCATGTTTATTTCTCCTATATGTTTACTTTTATGACAAACACTCTAAGTTTTAAGTATTTCTTAACTATATATAAATATCGGTTAAATTCCCAAAATGCTACTTAGAGGCTGAAAATTTACCTGTAGATATGTCTAATGAACCAACTCCATACTTATTACTAAGTTGTTGAGCCAGTTTTACTTCTTGTTCTTTAATTTCAACCAAAGCATTCTCTAATTGTGTTTCTTGAGCTGTAATTGCTTTCTTTTGAATTGCTAGCTGGCCAAACGCAACAACTAAATTATCCATATCAGATTGTAATTTTTGTAGCAACTTTAAGTCTTCTGAATCAACCATAGTATCTGTTGCTTTTTTTGCTTCTCTGTGTTCCTTTAATTTTTCTGTGATTTCGGTATCTGTAACCATTTTTTT
>TARA_Y100000385_G_scaffold164861_1_pt1 | contig 10297 bp, 7 predicted proteins | sample TARA_Y100000385 | Tara Oceans TARA_Y100000385 (sample SAMEA2620980) | marine metagenome | biome: marine biome (ENVO:00000447); feature: surface water layer (ENVO:00002042); material: "saline water (ENVO:00002010), including plankton (ENVO:xxxxxxxx)" | depth 5 m
TCACTTGGAGAAAGATTTACTACCTGTAATATTTTCTTATTAATCTTTTCGTTGGTCATCTCTGTCTGCTTTTGCTATCTTATCGCTGTTAATTAATTGTGGTACACCTAATATAGTTTTAATCATGGTGTCCTGTCTTATGATTTCATTATCTAAACTTCTTACTCTATCTATTAATGCAACAAGTATACCGTGTTGTGAGTCTAGTTTAGTACCTAACCTATCTTCTAAGTTAGCTAACGAACCGTTTAGTTTGTCATCAAGAGTATCTAATTTTGTTTCCATACCATCAATAATCCTATTGATTAGTTTCCAAACAAACATACCTAACCCTACAGCAGCAGCTATAGGAAAACCTAACTCTTGTATAACTTGAACTACATCCATTAGTCTTTAGAAGTGTTAGAAGCTCCAAAGTAAAATGATATTACAGCACTTGCTAAACCGCCAAGGTATCCAAGTACAAGGTTTATAAGAGCTTCAGAGTTCTGCTCTGGCGGTTGTAGAGTAACAAGGAATATGTATCCCATGAATCCACCTACAACAGCTATACCCATTATACGGGCTGTCCAGTCTTTACTGAACTTATTTCTAGCGTCTTGTCCGTCTTGTGTTTCTAGTTTAAATACGTCTACTTCAAGCTCTTTCATCTGTACTTCAAAAGCTTGTTCAGCTTTTTTAAGTTCTAACATTTGTTCAGGTGTAGCTTCGGCTAATCCTCTTTCTATAGCCTTTGGAGTATTAGGAACACCTAACACTTCTGATATCATGTTAGCTGCCATTCCTCCCATCGGTCCACCTAATGCAGTTCCTAATGTAGGTGCAACAGCCCCAACTATGTTTTTTAATAATTTTTTCATTTCAAGCTCCTAATACCATATCTTGTAATTCTTTACTTCTTCTACCAACTTGTCCATACCAACGACTGTCTTGCATTTGTACAGACATTTCTTCCCAGTTATGTTCTTTACAAGCTTTTAACATGTTACGAAACTTAGAAAGTCTTGAACCACCTAGATTAAAACACATGTTGACTAACACTCTCTGTATAACTTCTGGTAACTTTTCAAAGTCTTCTTCGCTTCCAAAGACATGTATGGTTTCCTTGTAATGCTTTTCAAAGTCATCCTCATAGTACATGTCTACAACTTCTTGAGTAATAGGTGTACCAACTTCCCAATCATATTCCGGGTCTTCAGGTTGACACAAGTGTCCAACTCCTAAAGTTTTGTAGCCTAGACTATCTTTGTATATTTCTAAGACCTCGCCTTCGTGTCTCTTTATTTCAGCTTTACATAATTTTATATTCATTTTAATCTACCTGTATATAATATTTATTATTTTTTAATTTAGTTAATAACTCATCCTTAACTGGAATTTTATCTTTAAGCAATATGTAGTTAGGAATTTTATTTGGATTTCTAAAATTAGGAGTTGATTTAATTATATCTACATTTTGTTTACTTAAAAAATTAGTTGCTGCAGGACCTAAACTTGATATATAATTATCTTTATCTAATAAGTCTCTTTTAAATAATTTTAATTGTCTAGATAAATTTAAATTATCTTGTTTTAATAATCCAGTTTTTGATGTCATTTCATATTTCCTAATCTGTTTATCTAAAGCCCTGATAATAGAGCTATTAGGTTTGTCTGCATTTAAAACTTTATTTTTAGAAATATTTAACATGTTTTTAAAAGAAGAAACATTTGATGTGTCCAATGCATATACAGCTCCTTTATTACCAGTAAATTTAACAGTGTTTTCTTTTAAAGGATTACTAAATATTCCCGGCTGGTTATAAACTTTATCAGATAAATTTTTAGAAGGAATTAATTCTTTTAAATTTCTTGTGGGAGAACCATGATAAAGTACTTTAGGAACAGCTTTTTTTTCAATTATTTCTTCGCCTACTTCTTTTATTACTCTACCACTTTTCATTAAACCTACACCAGAAAACAATTCTATAATAGGCATTACTGGTTTTAATCCTTGGTCTTCATCATATATTCTAACTGCGTCTTTTGGTATACCCCCTTCTTGAAGACCTAGTCTAGCTATCTGGTCAGAATAAGGAAGTTTTGTATCAGGATTTTTTCTATCTGCAGGTATACTTGTAACATCGCTAACAGGATAATCTTCTGAAACTTCACCACCTTCAAAAAAAGGTTTTCTTTGATATAAAATATTTAATGCTTCTGTTTGGCTTTCGGTATATTCATTTCTTATGTCTAATAAAGGTAAGTTCATTAGTTCGTTTTTTAAATTTCTTAACTCTGTTTCTAATTCAAAACGATTAATAGTAGGATTCATTCTAATAATATTATCTATCTTTTCTTCAGACATTTTTAATGGTATAAAAATATCTCTCTTATCAGTTAATGTTAATTGTTTAATATTGTCTGCAGACATATTAGAATTTCTTAAAGTCTTTTCAATATCATTTATAGTTAAACTATATCTTTCTGGATTAATATTAGATAATTCTATTGCACTGTTTATACTTCTTTTTAAGTCTGTAAAATTTAAATAGTGTTTTTTGTTTGCCTGTAAGTATTGATGTTTTAATTTAGCTATAGTTACATTGCTTTCTCCATCATACTTATATAAATCTTTACGTTGAATAGCTGATGTTTTGCTTGAAAAACCTCTACTTTTTTGAGATATACTTTTTAAGATAGTAGAATTATCTATAACTTTATAATTTATACCTGCAAGATTTTTAAATCTATTTAAGTCTGGGTCTTTTACAACCCCATATTTATCTGGTTGTTCTTTATTTATTTTTATAGTATTAGCAACATTATCTACAGCTACTGGTAAGAAAGCAGTTTTAACAATATGATTTGCTCCTATAATAAAATTATTCCAATAAGTTTCAGCATTATCTGTAGTAGAATCCCAACCTTCTAAATCATATAGCTCTCCATTTGCACCCTCTACTTGTCCGTTTCTAGTAAACACATCCTGAACAGCATCGAATAAAATAGTTGTGTCAATAAACGGAGCTACAAAATTACCATATGCAGTTGATGCAGCTTTAAAGAATCTATCTTCAAATTCAGCTTCTGTCATTTTATCAGTGTTTAAATATTCTAACATTGGAGTTAGTATAACATCATTAATAGGAGCAGAAGGGTCGGTATATTTTGTATCTGCAAATAATAACTTACCAGACTTATCTTGTACATCATATAACCAATTGTTACCATGATAAGATTGTTTAAATATATTTTTTATATGACCATCTTCTTCTTTAGAAACTCCTGTGTGGTACATACTAGAACCAGCTACAATTAAATTACCAGTTTGTCCTATTGTTATTTGTCCTGATAATCTTTTCCATCCTCTTTGTTTTAAAATATCATTACCACTTTTAATTTCATTAATAGCTTGTTTATAATTATGAAAAGTATTTCTAAATCTTTCAGCATGAAACGCAAAGTAGTTACCAAATGGACTGTATCTTAACAATTTAAAACCACTAGGAATCATGTCATATGTAGGCATAGTGTTTCTAGTTATTCTAGATGCTTCAAGTTTTAATTTTTCTAACTGTTCTTTAGGGTATGCTTTTTTTAAAAAACTTAATTCGTTTTCATATACAGCTATTTTCCATAAGTCATCTTCAGCTACATATGCTTTTTCTACTTGTCTTCCTAAATAACTTAATCCTGTTTTTGAAGCTATTTTATCTATAAAAGTACCTGTAACATTATTTTGTGACTCTGCTATTAATCTTTTTATATCGCCTAGTTTAGCATTTTGATTAGTAATACCTAATCTTAAATACTCATTATATAAATCATTTACTGCTTTATTGTCTGTAGGCTTTACAGCACTCCAAGCAGTCTGTACAGCTTTATAAGTTTTTGAAGAAAAAGGATTTAAACCGTTTGATAACATTATAAGTCCACTACTTTGTAAGTTTCTTTCGTGTGTTATATTATTACCTACAGTTTTACTAGCTTGAGCAAAACCTTTTGCAGAGTATAAAAATTTTAAAGCGTCATAACCTAATCCCTGTCTTTCTGAAAGCGGCACTATAAAATTACTAGCCATTTCTGGAGTAGTCCACATACCGTCCAAAGCACCGTATCTTTTACCTTTAAGTTGTGTATCAAACTGACCAAATGGACCGTCTTGTTCTTTATAAAAATATTTACCTTTTAAACCTAACTCTCTAAAATCAGAAAGAGTTTGTTGTTTACTAATAAACTGACTAACGTCAGCCATAGTATTAAATATTCTACTACTTGCTTGAGTTTCTATACCTAATAAATTTTCTATTTCTTTTGCAATCTTTTGTCTTTCAGCAAAAACAACATCACCAGACTTAGCTCCTTTTACATTATCTATAAAACTAAAAAAGTCATCACTGTACTTTGCAGTTCTTAATATGTTATTGACTTGACCAACAGCCATTTTTTTTAAATCCTCAGAACTTTTATTTTTATTTTTTGTATTCTTTTTTAATTGATTAGATACAAAAACAACAGCCTCATCAAATACTTCTTGACTTGGCTTGTAATTAGGATTACTAAATTTCTGATAAGACTTTCTTAAATATGAACCATATCCATCTATTATTTCTTTTTTTAAATCATCACTAACGTATTTACCACCTAATAATATTTTACTTAAAGAATTTATTTGATTTCTACTTTCATCTACTAGCTCTTTTAATTCAATTGGTAAATCTTCAGGAGTAAATTTAGTTTTACCAGCTTGTTCTTTTATAAAAGCATCATATTCTTTTGGACTAAAAACTGATTGTACTAACTTATTAATATCTTTATCAGGTTTTGTAAGATAAACTTCTATAATTTTATTTAAATCATCTTCAGTATATTTTCCACTCTTAACTAATTTTTTAACTGTGTTATCTATTTGAGTTTTTAACTGTACTCCAAGATTTTGATATGCAATCGCAGCATTTTTATTTAAGTTTAAAGTAGAAAACATTTTAGGAGTTTGTAATCCTCTAGATTTTGTTATTAAATTAAATAAATTAGATGCTCCTCTTTTAAAACTATTCTCGCTAAACTGCCAACTTGTGCCTTCAGCTATCTTATTGTTTAGTTTTATTTCTTGTTCTTCTATAGTATCTTTAATTGTTTCAGGTTTCTTTCTAGCTTTAGGACTATTAGTACTTGCATCTTCTATAATTAATGCAGCTTGTTTTTTTTGTTCAGATGTTCCGCTATTCTTAATTTCTTTAAAATAATTAAACATGTCTTTACTACTTCTAAAAACTTTACCACCTGCCCATATCACTCCTCCAATAGCTCCAGCAGCAAAAATACTATCAAACAATACAGCTACTCTATTTTCTCCTTCAGTTTTATCTGGGCTTGAAGTTACATACTTTAAAACATTCTGTAATTGTTTTTTATCTTCTCCTACAGCATTGCCTAAAACTTGTCCCACAAAAGCATGTTCTGGCTCTACAACTAACTGGTCTGTAATTGCTGTAGCACCGTAAAGCTGTAACCCCGATGTAATTTTAGGCTTACTTTCTAAAAGTTTAGTTCCAAATTTTGTAGCTTGTGTACCTGCTTTTAAAGTTTTTAAAGCTCCTGTAAAAGGAATCATATACCCACCTATGTTCCTAGTAATATTTCCAGCAAAAGTTTTTTGAGGAATAACTTTTGTAGTTTTAAATTCTTCTTTTGATTTACCGGGAGTAGGAGTTCTAACTGTTTCTAATTTATCAGCACCTATTACTATTTCTTTAGTTAAAGTTCCTAAATCAGCTACAGTTTGACCAACAGGACCTCTAGCTTTTCCAAACGTTGCAAAGTCTAATGCAGTTCCTATTGCGTCTTGTGTATCACCAGCTATTCCTTCTATAATTGAAGGTTGACCAAAGCTACTAGGATTTATACTATATTTTAGTAAAGCTAAATTTTTTAAAATATTAGGACCGGTAGTAGATATTTTAGGAGAACCTACTTTTTTATATGTGTCTGAAATAGATTTTACAAATTGAGTATTGAAAGGGCTTTGTTGTAATTCTTTTTCTTTTTTAATATCTGTTGCAGATTTACTTTTTAAATCGAAAGAACTATACCACTCATCATAGTTTTTATATTTGTTTCTTATTTGTTTTGAAGATTTAGAATAGGCAGGACTATTAGAATAATAAAGTTCCATTAATAATTCTTCATCATCTAAACTTAATAAAAAATCATTGGGATTATTATTGTAAATATCTTGTCTTAATATTTTAATGTCTTTAGCAGCCATATAAAATCCTGTTATAGTGAATCTGTACTGATATTATATTCTGTTAATTCTTCAGGGTCTACGTCATATTTCCCTGTTGATGGATTTATTATTAATGTGTCTAATAAAAATGCAGAATCATCTAAAATATGTTTAGTGTTTATAAGACGATAAAGGTCTAATTTTGATGAAGGAGGAATAGGATTTAATCCTGACTGTTCTCTTTTTGCATTTAAGTTTACATACCACCTGTCCATTTCATCTTGTCCTGCTGGTGTATATAAACTTTTTAAAAATAAATTCATTCTATCTTCTTGCATTCCATCTACATAAGACTGTATTTTATCTGTCGTGCCTAATTCTTTTTCAATAATATTACTTATTGTGTTTTCTTTAAAGTCTTCAATTTTTTTATTATACTCGTCCTGAGTTATTTTATTTTCATCAAGCTGCCTTTTATTCTCTCTAAGCTCAGCTATGTATTCTATATTATCTTCAATAGCTAAATTTATTTCATCTGACCTAGTTATATCATAACCAGACGTTTGTTTGGCTTGTACATCTTTAATACTTCCTTTTGTATACGCAGCATCCACAGTTGTTTTCCATTGCTGATATGCTTGACTACTTTCATACATAGACCTCGTTTGATTTTTTTGTCTTTGAGGTTTTGCATTTACAAAATCAGGGTCATTGTATTTAATAGAATCATATTTTCTTATTTTATTTTGTTCGTTTTCTAACAATTGAACACTTGTAAAAATGTTTAAAATTTCATAAGTATTATTTTTATCTCCATACTCTTCGTTTTGATTAAATAAATCTAAAGCTAATTTTTGTCCTTGTATAGATAACTTTTTAAACTCTTGTGTATTTCTAAACTCAAGTGTATTATATACCTCACCAGTTTCGTACATTTTTCTTGTTAATCCACTAAGAGGTCTAACAATATTATCTTGAAACTTTTTAGTACCTTCTAAAGTAGAACCAAAAGTATCTCCTGTTTCAGGGTCTTTAGCAAATATTTGTGGAGTGTAGTTTCCTATTAAATAACCTTCTCTTTCTAAAAGAATATTCTCTTGTGCTTTTTTAGAAGTATCATACTTTTCTTTTAACTTAGCGGTTCTCTTTTTACCAAATAAATTCCACTGTCTTAGTATGCTTCTTTCTTCTGGTCTTTTAGCATACTCAATAGCATGTTTTGTAAGCTCTCTATTATTTGTATTATACTCATCAAATGTTAAAATGTTCTGGTCTATCTGGTCAAACTTGTTTTTGTGTTGTGGTAACAATACTTGATTAATATAATCTCTTTTCCAATCTTGTTTTACTTTATACATAGGACTATTTCTATCTTCAAATTCATCGGGGTTAAATGTCCAATCAGGATTTTCTTTTAATATGTCTGAATTTTCATGAGTTTTAGGATTTTTGAATACTGACTCTGCTTGAGCATCAAAAAATCTTTCTGCTCCTTGCTCATTAATTAATTTATTATTATCTAAAACTTTACCTCTTCTTTTCCACAACTCTTGATTTCTTCCAGTTTTTACAACTTCATCATTTTTAATGTTTGCTATATTTTCAGCCATTACATTATCTTTTCTATCAACAAGTCTTCTTAAAACATCAAGACCAAAATAAGCTGCTAGTCCTTTTAAAGCATCACTATCCACAGGAGAATCTTCACCAACTTTATCTAATATATTTCTTGATACATTATAATATTCTTCATCTAGCATTCTAGCCATTATTCTTCTCCTCTACTTAATATACTTTTTATTTCAGGTCCTTGCTCTTTAACTCTTTCTAACAAATTTTGAGGTATTGCATTTTCATTTATTTTTGTATTTACTGTATCCTTTTTAATTTTTTCTAAAGGACTAAGTTCTTGCATATCATCCTCATCATCAAACTCATCCATATCATCGCCTTCAATATTATATTTAATATCTGCTTCTTCTCCTATAGCCATAATTAAATACATAACTGGTTCTGCTAATAACATCAAAGTGTCTATACTTATAACACCTTGTACAAATTTACTATATAAAACTGCCATAGAAATGTCTCCCACAGGCAATCCTCCAGCTAAAGCAGAAACAATATTTTTAATAGCTTCTGGCTGTAATAAATCTTCTACAACATTTTCTAATGCTTCATTTGGATTTGTTACATCAGGTGGAGTTTCCCAAGGATAAGGAGTTTCAGGATTATTAGTTAAAGACTGTCCCGGAATAGGAGACCCTTGATTTTTTATATTTACTAACTCGTCTAAATTTTCTTGGCTTGATTCTGACTCTGCTCTTATTTTAGGATTATCATTTTCTATAATGTCATCTATAGTAAATCCAGCATCAAGAGCATCTAATACAGCTTCTCTTGCTGCATCACTAACATTTCCTTTTACGAATAATTTAGGATTTCTTTTTGGATTAACCATACATTTCTCCTGTTATAGGTAAATTAGTAGGAGTACCTATAGTGTCTTGACTATATAAAGCAGCGTTCATCATATAATTAGGGTCTCCAGTACCATATGTAGGGTTATTATAAGCACTTGCTATATCTATATTACTTTCTGATGCCCAAACTTGTAAAGGAGTTAGAGGAGTTTTACCTTCTAAATATAAAGAATCTGATTCTCCTCTAGGGTCTTCACTAAAATACTTACTTGTCACTGCTGCACTAGCTAAATTAAATCCTTGATTAATTGCAGCAGATTTCATAATCTGTCCAGTTGTAGGTCCTTGAGCAGCAGTAGAAGGAGTAACTACTCCGGCACTAGAAACAGAACCTGCTACAACATTTCCTGTAACTGGGTCTACAACTTTACCAATTCCTATAGTTCCTAGCTTACCAGCTTTAACTTCTGCAAGAGTTTGTCCTGATAAATCATCTGTAAAGTATCCTGTAGGACCTGCACTTTGAAAAGTTTTTGAAGTATCAATTACATACTTACCTGTTGTTGGGTCAAGTACATATCCCATTCTACTAGCTTTATCTGTAATGCCTAATAAATCAGTTGCACCACCTGCCACACTTCCTACAGCTTTACCTGCTGCACCAAAAGGTTTTGCAATCATTTTACTAGCAAAGTTACCTGTTTGTTTTAATACATTAAGAAGAGGCTGACCAGCTTTTACTGTACCGAATAATGTACCGCCTAAAACTTTTTGACTAGCTCCAACCATCCAACTACCAAACTTAGTAGTAGCTAGTTTACCACCAAAAGCCCCGATGGCTGCACCTCCCGTGACTACAACAGCAGCAGCAATTGCTAAAGCTTTAAGAATTTTACTAGAACCAATTTTCTTAACTACTTTCTTAACTCCTCCAACTACTTTTTTAACTACTTTTTTAATTCCTCCAACTACTTTTTTAAAAGCTTTTTTTATTGAACTAAATAATCCCATTTTAATTTTCTCCTATTAACCTACTAAATCTGATGATAACAAACTTACTAAATCTTTTAAACTTGATAGTGCTGTAGAATACTTACTTGGGTCAGAAGCTACAGCAGTGTTTACTAATTGTGATATTCTATTTAATTGATTTTCACCAGCTCTAAAATCATAATCAGCTTGGTCTCTTAACTCTTGCCACATAAATGTTTGAGCTGTTTGCGTCATAGCAAAAGCATTCTGTGCGTTCTGAGCATTGATTTGATTTTGCATTGCAGTATTTGCAGTGTTTAATTGTCTTCTCCATTGAGTATTAGATTGCTCTACTACTGCTTGATTCTGTGCGTTCCATTGATTTCTTGCAAAATCTTGATTAGCATTGAACTGGTCTACTTGTGCTGAAAGTTGAGTATTAAACTTTTCAACATCAGTAGCTCTGTTAGCATCTCTAGCTGCTGCAGCATTTGTTTGTGAATCATTAAACTGTGACATTGCATTAGCTTGAGCTACGTTAGATTGTTCAATTTGTGCAGCCAAACTAGCTACAAACTGATTCGTTTGATTTTCACTAGCAGCATTAAACTGTTTAGCAGCATTTGTAGCAGACTGGTCTGATAATAATCTTTGTTGTTCTTGTTGACTTCTCATCATATTAGCTTGTTGC
>TARA_Y100000385_G_scaffold291741_1_pt1 | contig 10273 bp, 10 predicted proteins | sample TARA_Y100000385 | Tara Oceans TARA_Y100000385 (sample SAMEA2620980) | marine metagenome | biome: marine biome (ENVO:00000447); feature: surface water layer (ENVO:00002042); material: "saline water (ENVO:00002010), including plankton (ENVO:xxxxxxxx)" | depth 5 m
TGGGGCAGCTATTACTAATCAAGTTTCTTTGCAAAAGACTTCTTATGGTCCTTATGCGCGATCAATGGTGAAAATTTGCAAAGAAGAAAGTTTTCATCAACGTCAAGGATTCGAAATTATTGCTGCCATGGCCAATGGAACCATTGAGCAGAAAGAAATGGCACAAGATTCTTTAAATAGATTTTGGTGGCCGTCCCTCATGATGTTCGGCCCACATGATTCTGATTCTCCCCGTTCAGGAAATGCAATCAAATGGAAAATAAAAAAAGAATCTAACGATGTTTTAAGAAAACGTTTTATCGATAAAACAGTAATGCAAGCCCAACTCATAGGTCTCACTATTCCAGATCCAGACTTAAAATGGAACGCAGAAGAAAATTCTTACGACTTTGGCGCTATTGATTGGGAAGAATTTTGGTCTGTAGTTAAGGGTGGGGGCTTGTGTAGTCTAAAGCGCTTAAATCACCACAAAAGAGCACACAAGAATGGAGAATGGGTTCGAAAGTCAGCCCTTGCGTATTCTAATAAACATCAAAACAAATAATTTATGACTGGAACTGAAGATAATCAAGGGAGGCTTTGGGAGGTTTTTGTGCAGTCAAAAAAGGGACTTCCATACAAGCATACCGGTTCCGTTCATGCTTATGATAAGGAAATGGCAGTTCAAAATGCTAGGGATCTCTATACTAGAAGAGGAGAGGGTAGAGGTTTATGGGTTGTTCCAGCTGATGCAATCACTGCGGTAGATCCCTCCGACGATGATAGTTTTTTTGATCCTTCTAACGATAAAATATATCGACATCCTACCTTTTATGATTTGCCTGAGGGTGTGAAAAACATGTAATATGACTAGTCAAGATTTATTCAAATTTTGTTTGAGATTAGGAGATACTTGTCTGATTTTATCTCATCGTCAATCTGAGTTATGTAGTAAGGGCCCATTTTTAGAGGAAGATATTGCTCAAACCAATCTTGGATTAGATCTTTTAGGTCAAGCAGAATCACTTTTAACTTATGCAGCTGAACTTGAAGGAAATGGTCGAACAGCCGATGATTTAGTTTTTAAACGCCCTGAGCGTGACTTCTATAATTTTATGCTTGCGGAGCAACCCAATACTGATTTTTCTTTTACCATCGTTCGTCAATATTTTATGTCCATTTATTTAACAAAAGTGTATGAAGTACTTTCAGAGGTTTATGACGAGGTCATATCTGGTATTTCAGCAAAAGCATCCAAAGAAATTTCCTATCATAAACAGCATCTTTTTATGTGGCTAAAACGACTTGGTGATGGAAGTCAAGAGGGACATGAGCGGATCCAAACTGCTGTTAATGAATTATGGATGTTTTTGGGAGAGCTTTATGAAGAAGACGAACTAGACATTACTATGCAAAAGGCTGGTTTTGCTATATCGGGTTCAAAGATGAAATCCTATTTGATGAGACAAATTAAAATGGATTTAAACGAAGCAACACTTTCTATTCCCGAAAATGTTTACATGGTTTCGGGTAGTAAAAAGGGGATACATACAGAATATTTGGGATATCTTCTTACTGAAATGCAATACTTACAACGCGCATATCCAGACGCTAAATGGTAAGTGTTTCTTCCAATCTAACACCCAAAGAGCAAGTGTATAAATTTCTTGCCGAGGTTCCAGATCCTGAAATCCCTGTGATTACGATAGTAGAACTGGGGGTTGTTAGAGATGTTTTGTTTCATGATTCTTCAATCGAAGTTCTCCTTACTCCCACTTATAGTGGCTGTCCTGCAATGGATATGATCGATAAAATGATTAAGGAAAAACTTCATTCTAAAGGTTATGAGTCTGTTAAAATTACTCTGGTCTATAAACCTGTCTGGACAACTGATTGGATGAATGAGAAGACAAAAGAAAAATTAAGATCTTTTGGGATTGCTCCTCCTAAGGGACAAATAAACTCAAAAAAAAGTCTTCTACAAGAAGAGTCCATTGCTTGCCCTCAATGTAAATCAGAAAATACTAAACTTAAAAGTCTGTTTAGTTCTACCGCTTGTAAAGCACTATACATATGTACTGACTGTCTAGAACCGTTTGACTATTTTAAATGTATTTAAGCCATTATTTTATATTTTTTTATTTTGTTATTTTTTTGGGATATCCTTCAAATTGGTTTTCTATCCTATAAATATCTTGTATTTTTGCATTTGATTATTTATAGATGGAAATAAAAAAGACCTCTTTAACCAAAATTCATGAATCATTCGGGGCTAAAATGATTCCTTTTGCTGGATATTCAATGCCACTAAAATATAATGGTGTGATTGCAGAACATCGAAATGTTAGAGAAAACGTAGGAGTTTTTGATGTTTCTCATATGGGCGAGTTTATCGTTCGAGGTCCTGGTTCTATTGACTTGGTTCAAAAGATTACATCAAATGATGCTTCTTCACTTCTCATAGGAAAAGTACAGTATTCTTGTTTCCCAAACAGAAATGGAGGAATCGTAGATGACTTATTGGTATATCGATTGAATGAGTTAACCTATATGCTAGTTGTGAATGCGTCTAATATTGAAAAAGACTGGAACTGGCTTGTTCAGCATAATACAGATTGTGTCGATATAGAAAATATTTCAGATCAAACCTCCTTGCTAGCCATTCAGGGTCCTAAAGCTAGTCAAGCTATTCAGTCATTGACTGACATATCACTTTCGGACATGAAATACTACACTTCTCAGAAGGGTGTTTTTGCTGGAATAGAAAATATACTCATTTCCTCTACAGGTTATACTGGTGCAGGTGGTTTTGAAATCTATCTTAAGAGTGTAGATGTTGTAAATGTGTGGAAGAAGATTTTTGATGCTGGAAAAGACTTACATATTATGCCAGCTGGTCTAGCTGCCCGAGATACTTTGAGATTGGAGATGGGTTTTTGTTTATATGGAAATGATATAGATGAAACTACCTCTCCTTTGGAGGCGGGACTGTCTTGGATAACAAAATTCACTACTAATTTTATAGGTTCTTATTTTTTGAAAGAGCAAAAAAAAATTGGATGTGCGAGAAGTTTGGTTGGCTTTGAGCTTCTCGATAGGGGTGTTCCTAGACATGGATACCCCGTTGTAGATGAAAATGGTAATCAAATTGGTCAAGTGACTTCTGGAACGATGTCTCCTAGCCTAAACAAGGCGATTGGATTGGCTTATATCCCCCTTTCAATGAAAGCTCTTGGAACAGAGATTTTTATTCAAGTTCGAAAAAAAAAGTTGAAAGCAAAAGTGGTCTCTGTGCCCTTTTATAAAATTTAAATTGTGAAAAGAAACCTTCAAGTCTGTCTGACTCCAAAGCTTTTTAATCTTTATGCAGACAAAAAAAGTATTGTTGTCGTAGTTGATGTTCTCCGTGCTACCTCAACTATGTGTATTGCCTTTGAAAATGGAGTTGATCGAATTATTCCTGTAAGTAAAGTAGAAGAAGCTTTAGAGTACAGAAGCTCCGGTGAGAATTTTATTTTGGCTGCAGAGCGCAACGGAAAACCAGTGAAAAGCTTTAATTTTGGAAATTCCCCCCAGTCCTATGTTAATATGGATCTCGAGGGGAGGACCGTTGTGATGACAACCACCAACGGTACCAAATCTATCAATATGGCAAAAAAAGATCATAAGGTAGTTATAGGTTCTTTTTTAAATCTCCAAGCCATTGCAGAATGGTTAATTTCTCGAGATGAAGATGTAATTATTTTTTGTGCTGGTTGGAAAGATAAATTTAATTTAGAAGACACTTTATTTGCTGGCGCACTCAGTGAACTTCTTTTTCAATCAAATTCATATGATACTTCCTGCGATGCAGCCCAAGCTGCAAAAATTCTTTGGGATAGTGCCCAAGATGACCTCTTTGCATTTCTAAAAAACTCTTCTCACCGAAAACGATTATCAAATCTTAATATTGATTCAGATATCCATTTTTGCTTGCAAATGAATCAATCCAAAAAAGTCCCTATATTAATAGATAATGCATTAGTTATAAAAAGTTAGTTAATAGAAATATTTTATTTTACTAACTTCTCCTGTTGCTTCTTTTCATAGAATCATTGAGTTATTCTGCTCCCCGAAATATTAATAAGATGACTTTCACCTCTACCCATAGAAATGAACCTTTTTTTACATCCAAGAGATTCAATATCGATCATTAGTCGAGATTATAAAAGATTTGGGAGACCTTTCAGAATCATATAATTATTTTATATAATTGATTTACATAGAAAAAGCAAATTAGATTCTATTCCAAGGGCACGGACGGATGCTTGTTTTAAATTATTTTCATATTACTAAATTCTGAGATAGATTTTGAAATACTATACTAATTGTACCTTCTGGAATTTGTTCTGGTCAACGATATAGGAAATATCGACCAGGTTTTGTAAAATATATTTTATTTGACACAATATTTTTTGTTTGTATAAGTTCCATTTTATATGACTTCGAATTATATTAAACAACAATCATATGAACTTAGAATCCTTGTTATGAATAAAGAATGTCTTCCTTACTATTTTTATTACAAATATTATTATTATGGTAAATCCTATTATCTTAAGAAAGATAAATCTTTGTTAACAATGAATTCAAGAAATTTTACAGACAGACCTCATTACTACATAATGAATTAATTTGTAAAATTGTGTTTGACCAGAATAATAAATACGTGAGAGAGTCAAAAAATAACTTGAATTTTAGTATTATATTTACAAATTATTAGTTGATTTTCATAAACTTCTTAGTAACGGTCTAAAGAAAATTTATATTCATTAACTAGGCTCTTTTATAATACAATCCCAAATTCGGATTTTAGATAGTAATACTTGATTTCAACTTCCTTTAAACCATATCACTTGAAAATATCTAAAAACGTAATAATTATTCTTTGAACAAATAAATGAATAAAATAAGTAAATTCAAAAAAGTCATCAGCAAAGAAGAAATTGCGCTTCTTGAGCTAGGTAAATATTCTGGAGAAATTATATTAGTAGAAAGTTCATCTCATTTAGATCGAGTTTGTTTGGAACTTAGCAAATGCTCTTTGATTGGAATTGATACTGAAACAAAACCCACTTTCAAAAAAGGTCACCTCAACCCTGTGGCTCTTCTTCAAATGGCAACAGACAAAAAAGTATATGTCATACGCTTACTCAAGACCAGTTTGACAGATCAGTTGGCGTCTATATTTTCTAGTACTAGAATCATTAAAGTGGGTATTGCCGTTCGAGATGATCTTAAGGATTTGAAAAAAATGTATCCCTTTGAAGAAAAGAACATTGTTGACTTGAATATATTGGCACCAGAATTGGGCTTTGAGAGTATTGGAGCAAAAAAGCTTTCTGCTTTAGTGTTAGGAATTAGAATTTCAAAAAAACAACAAGTTTCGAATTGGGAAGCTAAAGAATTGAGTACTGCACAGATTGACTATGCTGCGACTGATGCATGGATTTGTAGAGAGATTTATTTAAGATTGCAATAGTAAATCTTCTAATTCCTGACGTTCAATCTGGAAAGATTCTTTTAGGAAATCAATGTCTTTTTGTATGGTTTCACTATTTCTTTTTTCATTTGTTTTTTCCCCTAGTATCATCACATTTTTTCTAGTGTGCTCATTTGAAATGAATTCAAAGGCTCTGGTTTTGTACCCTTCTTTTTCCATGAGTAATGTTCTTAGGGTATCAGTAAGCATTTCTGCCTGACGCTCTTCAAAGATTCCGTGTTTGGTTAGAGACTTAAATTTTGACTGTTTCTTCATACTATTTCGTACCTGTTTGTGACAACAAGGAGCACAGACTATGAGGTTTGCTTTGGCACTAATACCCTTATAAATTGCAATATCAGTAGCAATATCACAAGCGTGAAGTGCAATGATTATATCTATTTCATTTGACTTAAAATCATAGATATCTTTAGAGATAAACTCAAGTTCTTCAAATTTACAAGCTTCTCTTATTTGCATACACAATGAAACTAAATCTGTTCTCTGCTCTACACCCAAAATTTTTACCTTTTTTTTAAGTGTATTGGTTAGGAAGTCGAACAAGGCAAAAGTGAGATAACCCTTCCCAGAGCCCATATCTACAATGCGATGTATTTTGGTAGAATCTAATTTTGACAAGGTAGAACTCATTAGCTCCACATACCGATTAATTTGTCTGAATTTGTCTTGCTGTTTGTCTTTCACTCTTCCATTTTTATCGCAAACTCCAAGCATTTCAAGATATTTATTGTTCCGCCCTTGAATGAGGTATTTTTTTTCATTGTTGTGAGATAATGAAGGAACGTTAAATTCTGACTTATAGGAAATCATTTTAGATTTCCCTTTTTTATTGAGAAGTAATTGGTGAGTTTCAGAGACTGTTTTAAGATGTGCTTGAAGAAAAGATTGACCAAGTAGTTCTTTTAGTTGAACTATTGCTTTCTCAATCTCAAAGTTCTTTACTTGATCTCTAGTTTCATACCGATAGGTGAAAGAGAGTTTGTCTTTAGATTGAATTTTGACGGGTACTAGGTAAATATTTTTTAATCCTTCATTAGTTTTGTTAATCTTGCTTAAGATTAATTTAACAAATGTTCTCTTAATGAAAGCTTCTTTAAATATATCAACAAATTCTTTCATTTCACTAACTGTTTCCATATTGTGAATATACATAATTCATTGAAACTATTTTTTGGTTTTAAGATGAAATTACCATTTCCATTGTACACCAATAAGATATCTTCTTCCTCGAGTGGGCCCATAAACATATGAGGTGTCAAAATTTGGACTAAATCCTATTTGCCATGATTCATTTGTTTCCGAACTACTTCCCTCTGATGGGTCTATTAGTGGGCTTCCTTGTGTGAAGTTTAACATGTTTCTAACAGCTATATAAATGCTTGTTTTTTTGCTGATTATTTTTTCCACCTTCAAATGTTGAACTGTATACCATGGGGAAATTTCTTCTTTACTCCATTCTTCAGCATATTTGGGGAGATGCATTGGACCAATTACTTGACCGGTGTAATCGACTTTAATTCTCTTTAATGGCCATTCATATGCAATAGAAAACACACCTGAAAATGACGGAGCAAATAGTTCTATATTTTTTTCACCATTCATAATGGAATATACATTTAGGTATGTCCCACCAATAGTCATGTTTAGAGGTATGGCAAAGCTTTGATTGATTTGGAAAGAAGCACCCTTTGATACCGAATATCCCGATAGATTATTATAGTATATTTTGCTCGGATCGGAATCGTAGTCTGGAACGATTTTATTGCTAAAATGAGTGTAAAACAAATCTAAGTCTAGACTGGTATTTTGGTCAATTCTCTGAAACCAATGGTTAAAGTTGAAGTTGATATTCATTGATTCTTCAGGTTGAAGTTCGTTTGCAATCACTACATCTCTTGATCCAGTGAGGGCAGCATGATCTTCTGTAAATAGATGCACAACTCTAAATCCTGTTCCGGCATTCCAACGAAATGTAGTATTTTCATTGGGAGCCCATTTAATATTCAAACGAGGGGCAAATATGTTTCCGTGATTTTGATGTCTATCCCATCGGATTCCACTCAAAATTTTCCATTGGTCAGAGAGGGCGAATTCGTCTTGAATAAAAATACCTGGGATATGATTAAAATCGATCTCTTCAGTTGCGGGTGTATTGTCGTTGTAACTATAAAATTTATAAGCCATTCCGGTTGTTAATTGATGATCAAGTCCAATATCTTTATACCATAATAGTTGATTAAATAATGTGTTTTGAATAGCTTTGTATTGTGAGTCGCCATAATAACTGTCTTGGTTGTGGTAATTATATGAAGATTGCCAAACGATATTTTCATTCGAGGGCAATTCATAGTGCGAAGAGAGTTCCCATCTATTGGTGGTAATAGCCTCTCCATAAATAGAGTCACTTCCCTTAAACTCTTGGGACCAGTTTTCAATTCCTCCAAAACGTTCCTCAAAATAATACTTTGTAGTGAAATCCATTGATTTACCACTGACTCGGTGGAACGACCATTTGTTAAATAATGAGATGCGTTCACTCAAAACTTCATCGGCAAATTCATCGCCATTTTTATCCATGAAATTATTCATGTGAAACAGATTTGCACTCAATAACATATCTGTTTTTTTCCATTTAGGACTCCACGATATATCTATATTCTTTTCTCTATCAGAACTTAAAAATTTTTCAAACTGAATATTAGGAAGGTCTTCTGGGCTTTTTGTTATAATATTTATTACCCCCGCAACTGCTTCTGTTCCATACAAAGTCGAACTAGGTCCTTTGATGATTTCGATTTGTTTGATTAGCGAGGTTGGGATTCCGTTTAATCCATATACTGTAGATAGAGAACTCATTATGGGCATTCCATCTATAAGAATTAACGAATATGGTCCTTCCATTCCATTGATATGAATGTCTGAAGTTCCACAAACACCACAATTGATTTGCTTTTGAACCCCATTCACCGTCTCAATGATTTCCATGATATTGTTTGTAGGTGTTTTTTTTAAAAATGCAGAAGTAATGACTTCTACCTTTACAGGAGTTACCTTTACAAAAGATTCTTTTAAGGTTCCTGTTACTACCACTTGGTCAATAGAGTAACTTGTTTTTAGAAGCACAGGGTCGATGAAAAAAGTTTCGCCCTCGATTAATTGAATTTTTTTCTTGAATTTATGATAACCCATTGCGGATACCTCTATGCTGTAATTGCCAGCAGGAGCCTCTAGTTTAAAATAGCCCTTGGCATCTGCCGAAGTTCCAACTTTGGCTTCTTTGACATCAATATTTGCAAAAGGTATTTCTACTTGATTATCTGACACACTCCCCTCTATAAAACATTGTGCTTGAGTGTATTGATAGCATCCAATGATAATTAAAGGAGCGTAGATAATTTTTTTCATAGTGGTTTTATATGTTTGTGTAAATATAAAAATTAATTTAGATAAGTCTAAATTATAGTTATTAAATTTAAAAGATTATTTTTGAATAAATAAAAAATATAAGATGTCCACTAAAGCCGAAGAAAATTATCTAAAGGCAATTTTTAAATTGTCAGAAAAAGAGCAAAACAGTGCTTCTACTAATGCGATTGCGGAGGAATTAGAAACTAAGGCTTCCTCAGTTTCTGATATGCTAAAGAAGCTTTCCGAAAAGAATTTAATTCATTATGTAAAGTACCAAGGAGTTTCCTTATCAAAATTAGGTCATAGCTTGGCCGTTAATATTGTTAGAAAGCATAGATTATGGGAAGTTTTTTTAGTCAATCATCTTCATTTCAAATGGGACGAAGTACACGATATGGCTGAACAATTGGAACACATTAAATCTACAGAATTAGTCAATCGTCTTGACGCTTTTTTGAATTTCCCTATCTACGATCCTCACGGTGATCCTATTCCCAATGAGAAAGGTGTCTTTCCAAAATCTACAGCTATTCCTTTGAATTTATTAAAGATGAATACTAGGGGTAAGGTTGTAGCTGTTGAAAAGGACAACCCCAATTTTTTAAACTACTTAGATAAAATTCATGTTTCTATTGGGACTATAATTGAGATTATAGAAATCAATGAATTTGACTATTCGATAGATATGAATATTGATGGTAAAGAAACTCATATTAGTACTGATGTAGCCAAAAATATTTTAATTTGCGAATTATGATAGAATCCATTATTTCTTTTTTTGAGGACATAGATCCTGTTTTAGGTGCTTTTTTAGCTACACTTTTTACATGGTGTTTAACCGCTTTGGGTGCTTCTCTTGTATTTTTCGTGAAAACTCTCAACAGACAAGTACTGGATGGATTGCTTGGTTTTACAGGAGGTGTTATGATTGCTGCCTCATACTGGTCACTATTGGCTCCAGCCATTGAGATGACTCCAGATGTTGCACCTAATCTACCTGAATGGCTTCCTGCTGCCATAGGTTTTTTAATGGGTGCATTTTTTCTTTTTGGCTTGAATAAGTTTATGCCTCACTTACATATCAATTTCGATCGGTCTAAAGCAGAAGGAGTCAAGACAGATTGGCAAAGAACAACTCTTTTGGTATTGGCGATTACGCTGCACAATATTCCTGAAGGTTTGGCTGTTGGGGTATTGTTTGGTGCTGTAGCGCATGGAATGCCTGGTGCAGATATTGCTGGCGCAGTTGTTTTAGCTATTGGTATAGGAATTCAGAATTTTCCGGAAGGCATTGCCGTTGCCATGCCTCTTCGTCGACAGGGTGTGAGTAGATTTCGTTGTTTT
>TARA_Y100000385_G_scaffold83367_1_pt1 | contig 10264 bp, 10 predicted proteins | sample TARA_Y100000385 | Tara Oceans TARA_Y100000385 (sample SAMEA2620980) | marine metagenome | biome: marine biome (ENVO:00000447); feature: surface water layer (ENVO:00002042); material: "saline water (ENVO:00002010), including plankton (ENVO:xxxxxxxx)" | depth 5 m
TAAGCAAACCTAGGGCATCGCCTTGAGCTTTATTTTCTGCAACACCTTTGGCCAATTCTAACCATTTTACAATTTCATCAATCGCTGTTCCATAAAGCCCTCCTGATTTGTAGACACGTTCTTTAAGTTCGCCATTTTCTTTTACAAGCTGCGAATTTAGACCAAAAGACAAAGGCTTGTCAGGATTTGGTGAAGATTTAGCGGCATAAAATGTTTCAACATCTTTGTTCGTAACATTGGGTCCATAAAAGTTAACCGCAGATTCCAAAACATTATCCGCATTTTTGGCTTGATTTACTTTTTTTGAATCCTTGTCATTAAAAAGCACCTCAAAGGCTTCGCCCTCCAAGGTTGCAGTTGTTGCATCAAGTAAAGATTTTAAATACTCTGCAGAAAAGTCTGGTTTTAATTTTGCGTTACTATAGTGGTGATGAATACCGTTACTAAACCAAACACGTTTTAAGTACGTTTCAAAAGCAATCCAGCCTTCTGTTGATTTATCGCTGTTAAAAGTTGTGTAAATAGTCTCCAAAGCTTCACGAATGGTCAAGTTGTGGCGATAGTTTTGATCCCACATAATATCTCGGCCAGAAAGACCTGCTTGTGTAAGGAAATACACGAGTTTTTGTTCTTTTAAGGTCAGATTTTCCCATCCTGGTAATTGATAACGTAAGATTTTGAGGTCGGCAAATTGTTCCACCATGTATGGAAAACTCTCTGTATCTACAGTAACGAATAAATTGTCATTTTTGGAAGTAGAGTTGTCATTTTTACATGAAAAAAATAATTGTGTACATGCAAAAACAACAAGCATTAATTTGTAGCTGAATTTCATAGTATAATTGTATTTGTTTTGATTTGTGATTTAATATTCAAAAGTCTACGAATATAGTTTATTTTGAAAAACATAAAAAATTAATTTCTTTGACTCGTTGTTCAAAGAAATTTATAATTTAGTAGAAACTAAAATTTATCAAACCTCATGAAAGCACTCAAATTTATTTTATTCCTACTTTTATTTTTATTACTGGCCGCAAGCAGCTATGTAGCTGTTCAGCCCAATAGTTATGACCTTTATCGTACACGTACTATTTCTGCACCAGTAAGTGTTATTTATAATACTGTTGAAGATTTTCGCCAATGGGAACCATGGTCGCCATGGAAAGAAAAAGAACCTACACTATCTATTGAATATCCAGAAAAAACATCAGGAGTTGGAGGCGCTTATTCTTGGACTGGAAAAGATGAAAAAGGCACAATGAAAACCCTTGTTGCTATTCCAAATGATTCATTACTACAAGAACTCAAGTTTGAACAATTTCCAGCATCACAAGTGTACTGGAATTTTGAATACAAAAGCCCAAACAGCACAGAAGTAACTTGGGGTATGAAAAGTGACGATGTTCCTTTTATGCTCAAATTTTTTGCATTAATCCGTGGAGGAATGGACAAAATGATTGGTCCAGACTACGAAAGAGGCTTAGAAAATTTAGATACACATTTGCAAAAACAAATGGCTATTTACAGCATTGAAGACGATGGAATTATTGATTATGGTGGTGGATTTTATTTGTATATCACTTCAAGTACAACTCCAGAAAATATCAGCATGACGATGGAGAAAAACTACGCTGCTCTTTATGACTATATGAGTGTCAACAACATAGAAAGTAATGGCAACCCAATGAGTATTTATCAATTTAGAAATCTAGAAGATGGATCAATGATTATGAGCTGCGCAATTCCCGTACGACAAAATTATAGAATAAAAGATGCGAGTGGAATTTTATGTGGCTATATGCCAAGAACTAAAGCGCTTAAAACAACGCTTAAAGGGAACTATAACAACTTAGAAGAAGCTTGGACAATTGGTTATCAAAACATGACTAAAATGAACCTAAGACCCTCAAAACTTAAACCTTTTGAGGTTTATCTGAACACTCCTCAGGAAATACTCAACCCAGCAGATTGGATTACAGAACTTCTTATCCCTATTTTAAATTAATTAAAAAATAAAAAATAATATGAAATATACTTTATTAGTATTTTTAGGCGGTGGATTTGGAAGTGTTTTAAGATACTTGATTGGAAAGCTATTTCAGAATTCACTAGGTGCATTTCCAATTGGAACAATGATCGTTAATGTTGCTGGAAGTTTATTGATTGGATTTTTCCTGGGTGTCAATCTAAAAAATGGAGGGCTCTCAGAAACACAAACCTTACTATTGGTCACAGGATTTTGTGGCGGGTTCACTACATTTTCGGCCTTTGCTATGGAGAATCAAGTATTTTTAAAATCTGGAGATTATGTTCAATTTATCAGCTATGCTTTGGGGTCATTAATTTTGGGAATTGCTGCAGTCATTTTGGGTTTAATTTTATCAAAAAACTTTTAAATTACTTGAAACGTTTTACTCCAGCTTTTATCTGCAAAGGAATGTAATTTTGACGTGGAACAATAGGACAAGAATAACGCTCGTTATACACACAATAAGGATTGTAAGCAGTATTAAAATCAAGCCAAACACTATCTGATTGAGGCACTTTCAAATCCATATAGCGACCTCCACCATATGTAGAAATCCCATTGGTGTCATCCAAAAAAGGAAGAAAAAGATAATTGGATTTTACTTCAGTAGAATCTTTTCCTTGATAGACATTCAGCTCAAAAGTTTGTTTTAGCAATTTAAAAGATAATACACCATAGACACGTTCTTTTGCTATCCGTTCTGTAGTTGTTTTCATATCAAAATATTCAGAGGTTGGAGTTGGTGTCAATTTTGCTTTGACTACAAAACTAGAATCAATTGGAAAAAATGAAAGTGATGAAAACGTTTTTAAATCATTAGGTTTTAGTGGTGATTTTGAAGCATCCTTGAACATTTCATTCATTTTTTTTTGAAATGCTGAGTTGTATGACATTCGAACTTTTTGTTCCATACAAGAAACATTGAATAAAACTAAAGCAATAACAAATAAAACTATTTTGTTCCTAAAATTCATAAAACTAAACTTTATCTATTTGGTTGTGTTCAACGACATTAGAAAGAATAATTTGTGTTTTTGTCTCTCCATAAGTGATGAGTTCGTCTATAAATTTCTCCAAATGGTATTGATTTTCAAATACAACTTCCATAACAATATTTTCGTTACCAGTAATCCTGTAACAATTGACAACCTCTTTGTAGGATTTTACATGATGTAAAAAAGGTTTTAGGCGCCCCATAAAAGCACGAACAGTAATTAGCGCTCGAAGTCCATAACCAAGTTTGTTGTAGTCTACTTTTGTATAGTACCCGGAAATAACACCAAAATCTTCCATTTTTTTAATACGCTCTGTAACAGCTGGAGAGGAAATCCCAACTTGCTTGGAAATTTCAGTGCTTGAAATGCGGGAATTTTTTTGTAAAAAATTTAAAATCTTGGAATGAATAGCATCTAATTTCATTTATTAAAGATAATTAGTTAAAATTAATAAAAAAATTAATATAAAATTAAAAATTACATTAATATTTAAATAAAAATAGTTTTAATCATTTGTAATTTTACATTGATAGTTTAGAACTTGAGATGTACAACAAAAGTAAATCCTATTTCAATTCAGAGATATATAAAAAAGCGCAAGAAATTGGTATGCTCTCCAAACACATTTCTGATTGTTTGAATACTGACCTTGCCCCTCTCTCTGAAAACGGACAAGAAAATCCAGATGTTTATTTTTCTGGGGACATTGTACAACACTCCATTTTGTTGTCAACTGAACTTTTAAAAGCAGAAGCATCTTCTTTTTCTGAAAAAAAATATTTTCATGCCCATACTTTAGATTGGCTTACCTATCGTTTGACTCAAAATTGCAAACGCCTAGAACATTGTAGCAGTAATGGTCGAGATTTTCTGTTGATTTTAAAAAAAGAAATTAAGAAATTTAAAAAACTACAAAAACAGTGGATGCTAACGCTGTAATTTTCTTTTTTTATTTACCTCATAATCAATGAGTTATTGATAACTTATTTTTTCTTCAAACAATAACTTATATTTTTTATAAAAAAGTTAAAAAAAATGTGACTTTTTTGAAAATGTTGTGTCTAAAACGATAGGGGAGTTCTATTTAGACTTCAAATAATTAAATTAATTTAAAATCTACAAAATTTTATCATGATGAAAAAATTATTACTAATCACTTTTTTTTAACGTTGTTTAGCACAACACTTATTACAGCGCAAAATTTACCTACAAATCCAAATCCAGGTAAATGCTATGTAAAATGTATTACCAAAGACGTATTTGACACTGTAACAGAAAGCATTCAAGTTCAGCCGTCTTACCAAACGCTTTCTGTTGTCCCTGCAACTTACAAAACAGTTGAGGAACGAGTTCTTGTGAAAAACCCTGACTTGAAAAAAGGATAGTACCCAAAACAAGGGTAAATTTGATAAATTTAAAACGCATCATAATTTATTTGTTATTAAAATGTAACAAATATCGTGCTAAGTTAAATCTAAGTTTTATTTTTAATCAAAATTGCTTTCATCTGCTGTTGCAAATCTCTGGCTTTTTGTGCTGCATGCGCAGCAAAATCTTTGGTTTTGGAGGCATATATAATTCCTCTCGATGAGTTAATCAGTAGGCCTACATTTGAATTTAAACCATATTTACAAACATCTTCCAAACTTCCTCCTTGTGCACCTACACCTGGCACCAACAAAAAGTGATCTGGAATAATCTCTCTAATGGACTTAAAAAATTCAGCTTTTGTAGCACCAACAACATACATCAAATTAATGGAATTGTTCCATGTTTTTGAGGTTTCCAAAACCGATTGGTAAAAGGGTTTTGAACCGGACTCTAAAGTCTGAAAATCAAAAGCTCCAGAGTTTGACGTTAGCGCCAATAAAATGGTATGTTTATTTTCAAAAGCTAAAAAAGGTTCAATAGAATCTTTACCCATATATGGAGCGGTAGTTATGCTATCAAAACCTAAATCTTCAAAAAATGCTTTAGCATACATACTGCTTGTATTTCCAATATCACCACGTTTTGCATCAGCAATAGTGAAAATTTCGGGATAATTTGCATTCAAATAATTAATGGTCTGCTTTAGGGCTTTCCACCCCTCTAGACCATTAGCCTCATAAAAAGCAATATTGGGTTTATAGGCCACACACAAATGATGCGTTGCGTCTATTATGGCCTTGTTGAATTCAAAAATTGGTGAGGATAGTTTGAGAAGATGTTCTGGAATTTTAGATAAATCAACATCTAACCCAATGCAAAGAAACGATTGTTTTCTTTTTATTTCCGATACCAATTTTTCTGTATTCATAGGCTTAAATTAAGTCTGAATCAGCTTTTAGTTTTTCTGTATTTTCGGCAAGCATTAGCTCGTCTATTATTTTTTGTACGTCTCCATTTATGATATTGGATAAATCGTATAAGGTCAATCCAATTCTGTGGTCAGTAACACGGCCTTGTGGATAGTTGTAGGTTCTAATTTTTGCACTTCGATCTCCAGAAGACACCATACTTTTTCGTTTTTCGGAATCGGCTGCTTGCTTTTTGGCTAGTTCCATTTCGTATAAACGAGAGCGTAAAACTTTTAGTGCTTTTTCAAGATTTTTGTGCGAAGATTTTTGATCTTGACAACTTACAATCATTCCTGTTGGCTCGTGATGAAGTTTAATCGCAGAGTAAGTTGTATTAACAGACTGACCGCCGGGTCCTGTTGATGTTGTTCTTTCAATTCTAACTTCAGTCATATCGAGTTCAATATCAAATTCTTCTGCTTCAGGCAAAACAATAACGGAAGCCGCACTTGTATGTACTCTACCTTGAGTTTCTGTTTTGGGGACCCGTTGAACTCGATGTACGCCAGCTTCAAATTTCATGGTTCCATAAACATCTTCTCCTGATACTTCAAAAATAATTTCTTTGTATCCTCCCGAAGTGCCTTCATTAAAATCTACAACATCTACTTTCCAACCTTTTGATTCACAATATTTTGTATACATTCTATGTAAATCACCTGCAAAAATACTAGCCTCATCTCCTCCGGTTCCTGCACGAACCTCAACAACAACATTTTTGGTATCTTCTGGATCTTTTGGAATCAATAGAAATTTAATTTCTTCTTCAATTTCAGGGAGTTTTGATTTGGCTTCATCGAGTTGCATTTTGGCCATTTCTACCATTTCTGCGTCAGTTCCATCTGAAATAATTTCTTGCGCTTCATCTATATTTGACATTAGCGATTTATAGATTTCTCCTCGATCTAAAATCTTCTTTAAATCTTTATATTCCTTGTTAATTTGAACATAACGTTTTTGGTCAGAAATAATATCTGGTTGAATAATAAGGTCGCTTACCTCATCGAAACGTTGTTGTATAATTTGAATTCTTTCTAACATGAATTATAAATATTGTGAGCAAAAATAGTGCTTTAAGATGAAATTTAACTTAAAAACTAATATTCAAATGTTCCAAAATCACTTTTGATGGTCAATTTTTTTGTTGGTGAAGCTTCTACTCGACCAATTATTTGTGCATCAACATCAAATTTTGAGGCAATTTCAATAATGTCTTTTGCAATTTCTGGCTGAACATAAAGCTCCATTCTATGACCACAATTGAACACCTGGTACATCTCTTTCCAGTCTGTTTTGGATTGTTCTTGAATCAATTTGAACAAAGGTGGAATGGGGAACATATTGTCTTTTATAATGTGATGTTCGTCAATAAAATGTAGAATTTTAGTTTGTGCTCCTCCGCTACAATGCACCATTCCGTGAATATTTTCTGTGGAGCAAGCTTTTAAAATTGCTTTGATTATTGGCGCATAGGTACGTGTTGGAGAAAGTACAAGTTTACCAGCATTTATTGGAGAATTTTCCACAGCATCTGTAAGTTGAATTTGACCTGAATAGACCAATTCTTCGGGAACAGCAGCATCAAAAGTTTCTGGATATTTTTTGGCAACATTTTTATGAAAAACATCGTGCCTTGCCGAAGTCAATCCATTACTTCCCATGCCTCCATTGTACTGATGTTCGTAAGTGGCTTTTCCAAAAGAGGCCAATCCAACAATAACATCGCCAGGGCGAATATTGGCATTGTCTATGACTGCGCTCCGTTTCATGCGTGCGGTTACTGTAGAATCTACAATAATGGTGCGCACTAAATCTCCAACATCAGCAGTTTCCCCACCTGTTGAATGAATAGTAACACCGTGCTTTTTTAAATCTGAAATAAGTTCCTCTGTACCATTAATAATTGCAGAAATCACTTCGCCAGGAATCAAATTTTTATTCCTTCCTATGGTAGATGATAGCATGATATCTTCTGTTGCTCCAACACACAATAAATCATCAATATTCATAATGAGTGCATCTTGTGCAATGCCTTTCCAAACGGAAAGATCGCCTGTTTCTTTCCAATAGGCGTAGGCCAAGGAACTTTTTGTGCCAGCACCGTCTGCATGCATCACAAGGCAATAGTTGTCATCACGCGTTAGATGGTCTGGGACAATTTTACAGAACGCTTTGGGAAACAATCCTTTATCTATATTTTTTATTGCATGATGCACATCTTCTTTGGACGATGAAACACCGCGTTGTGCATACCTTTGACTTTCCTCGTTTCCCATAAATTTTTATGAATTACAAATTTAATACAGTATTTGATGTTTTGGAATAAAAAACGTTTAAAAATTTTCAACTCTTATCTTGTAAAGAGTAACTCCCTGTATTTTGGTAGCGGCCAAAGTTCGTCGTCTATCAATAATTCTAGTTTATCACAATTGTAACGAATTTCATCAAAAAATGGTTTTACCTTATTACAATAAGCCTCAGCTTTATTGATGGACTCTTCAATGATATTTGCTTTTTTACGTTCATTGATCATTTTTGTAACTCCAGAATTAATGGACTCAATATTGGTTGATATGTCCTTGATTAGAACCAATTGCTCGCTAGCATATTTCTTAAAATCATTTCCATAAATATCTTTTAATCCTCGAACATTATTGATAAGGATATTTTGATATTTTACCGCTGTGGGTATGATATGATTTCGTGCAATATCGCCAAGAACACGTCCTTCAATTTGAATTCGGTTGATATAATCTTCAACCTCAATTTCGTAGCGTGCCTCAATTTCGGTTTTATTCATCACTCCTAACCCTTCATAAAGTGCTATTGTTGATGGTGCAATTTTTATTTTTAGAGCTTCGGGTGTATTTTTATTGTTGCTTAAGCCACGTTTTTTAGCTTCTTTTTGCCAAGCATCTCCATACCCATTTCCTTCAAATAAAATCGATTTTGAAGTTTTAATATACTCTCTCAAAACATTAAAAATAGCCTCATCTTTTTTAAGACCTTTTTTGTCTATTAAAATATCTGCTTCTGCTTTAAAATCTATAAGTTGTTTGGCAACAATAGAATTAAGTACTGTCATTGGATTGGCACAATTGGCCGTAGACCCCACCGCACGGAATTCAAATTTATTTCCAGTAAAGGCAAAAGGTGATGTACGATTTCGATCTGTATTATCTAAAAGAATTTCAGGAATTTTTCCGACAACATTCAGTTTTAAATCTGTTTTTTCTTTTGGTGATAATTTACCTTTCGTAACACCTTCAAGTTCACTTAAAACTTTTGTAAGTTGTGCCCCAATAAATACAGACATAATAGCAGGGGGAGCTTCATTTGCTCCAAGTCGATGGTCGTTACTCGCTGAGGCAATAGATGCACGCAATAATTCTTCATTATCACAAACTGCTTTAATTGTATTGATAAAAAAGGTAAGAAATTGTAAATTACTCATTGGTGTTTTTCCTGGAGCCAAAAGATTTACTCCTGTATCTGTGCTCAAACTCCAATTGTTATGCTTTCCTGAACCATTGACTCCTGCAAATGGTTTTTCATGAAATAAAACTTTAAAATGATGACGTTCAGCTACTTTTTTCATCAAATCCATCACTAAAGAATTATGATCAACAGCAAGATTTGCTTCTTCATAGATTGGTGCCAATTCAAATTGGTTTGGAGCAACTTCGTTATGACGTGTTTTTACAGGTATTCCCAAAAGAATAGATTCTTTTTCTAAATCCCGCATAAAATTTAAAGCACGTGTTGGAATAGTTCCAAAATAGTGATCATCTAATTGCTGTCCTTTTGCCGAGGAATGTCCTAAAAGGGTTCTTCCGGTAAGTTCCAAATCTGGTCTAGAAACGGCAAGGGATTTGTCAATTAAAAAATATTCTTGTTCCCAACCCAATGAGGCCGAAACTTTCTTAACATTTTTATCAAAATAGCGAGCCACTGAAGTAGCTGCATCATCAACAGCGTGTAGAGCACGAAGAAGAGGAGTTTTATAATCAAGGGCTTCGCCTGTGTATGCTACAAAAACTGTCGGAATACAAAGCGTTGTTCCAAAAATAAAAGCTGGTGAAGTTGGGTCCCATGCTGTATATCCACGAGCTTCAAATGTATTGCGAATTCCACCGTTTGGGAACGAAGATGCATCGGGTTCTTGCTGCACTAGCTGGTTGCCTTCAAATTGTTCTATTGCTTCTCCAGGCGCAACAGTTTCAAAAAAAGCATCATGTTTTTCGGCAGTTGCACCGGTAAGAGGTTGAAACCAATGGGTGTAGTGTGTTACCCCTTTGGCCATTGCCCATTCTTTCATAGCAGTTGCAATTTGGTCGGCAATATCACGACTTATCGTTTGATTTTTTTCAATGGCTGTTGCTAGGTTTTTATATGTTGCTTTTGGTAAAGAACTGCGCATGGCAGCATTTCCAAAAACATTTGAACCATAATCTATAGATCGTTTGGAATCTTCCTGAACAGAAATTGAAGCTCTATTCATTGATGATTTGAGTGCATGAAAACGTAGTGTTGACATAATTATAGGTTTTTAATTCTTTGACAAAATTAAGATTCTTGTAAGCAAAAAACTGAGTCGTGCACAATTTTTATTAACAATTTAAAAAATTATGATACTAAAAATTAAATATATTTTGATTAAACCCACAAAAAAATAGGGGTAATGCAAAAAAAAGGGCAATGTTAATAATTTTAACCCTCAAATTATTAGCGCACACATGCTTATTATTATATTTGCATTCAAAACATTTATAGAATATAAATTATATAATTATGGCAAAATCTAAGTTAGAATACATTTGGTTAGATGGATACTTTCCAACTCAAAACATGAGAAGCAAAACCAAAGTTGAAGAAAATTTTAGTGGAAAACTAGAAGATTG
>TARA_Y100000385_G_scaffold291701_1_pt1 | contig 10259 bp, 9 predicted proteins | sample TARA_Y100000385 | Tara Oceans TARA_Y100000385 (sample SAMEA2620980) | marine metagenome | biome: marine biome (ENVO:00000447); feature: surface water layer (ENVO:00002042); material: "saline water (ENVO:00002010), including plankton (ENVO:xxxxxxxx)" | depth 5 m
CGTGCCTTAGGAAACAGAAGTATTCTAGGGGATCCTCGTGTCAAAGATATGCAGCTACGCATAAATCAACTGGTTAAGAAACGTGAATCCTTTAGACCCTTTGCACCGGTCATATTAGAGAGTGAGACACACAAGTTTTTTGATATTAAAGAAGCATCACCATATATGCTGAGAGTTCACCCAATGCGTGAAGAATTTCTACACAACCTCCCTCCAGATTTTGATTCCTTTTCGATAAAGGATAAACTCAAATTTGAAAAATCTATATTTCCTGCAATTAGTCATGCTGATCATTCATCTAGACTTCAAACGGTAGACGCCGTAACTAACCCGAAATTTCATGACCTACTAAGCGCGTTTTTTAATCAAACAGGCTGTCCTATGTTGATTAACACAAGCTTCAATGAACGCGGAGAACCAATAGTCCGAACAGCGACGGAAGCATTCGAGTGCTTCATGCGCACCGACATTGACATTTTAGTTTTGAACAACTACATCTTCGATAAAAAGGCGCTTACCACACTTGACCCAGCTCGATTTATGACTACTTTTGAAGACGACTAGTACATACTTATGACTTTTCTAAAAGACTTATTTAAATTTTTAATGGAGCGCAAGAAATGGTGGATGGCTCCTGTGATTATTGTGCTTTTATTCATCGTAATTATCTTTGTCGTTGGCGGTAGTTCAGCTATTGGACCATATATCTATTCTCTATTCTAATGACAAAAACTACCCAGAAAGAATGGATTCAAATCCTTATAGTTGCTTCCAGTATAGCCGGATTATACTTTGTCTTCTGGTCAATGGTATTTCCTATTATCAGTGCCTCCATTCTATTAATTGGACTGATCCCACCACTCAGAGGATTATTTCTTAAAGGCTTTAACGCCTTGATGTCCTTCATAGGTTTGATCAAAACATATCTTTTCATGGGAATCACCTATTTTTTTGTGTTGTGCCCAATTGCCTTGATTAGAGGTATCCTGAAGAAGAAAGAAACATTCTCAAATAGTGGTTTCATAACTAGAAATCATAACTATACCGCAGAAGACATGAAAAATATGTGGTAGGATGAAAAAAAGAATCCTATACATCCTCTTTTTACTCATCATCACTCCTCTATGCTTTGAAGGAGCTCTACGTATAATGGGATATACAGGCTTCACGAATATCGATTATTCGTTAGTTAGCTCTCCGAAAAACTGTTTAGTCTCCTCGAACGATATGGGATTAGCGCTTGCAGATGGTAGCTTCAATGTTACTATAAATGAAGGGCACTCCTATAAAGTAACTCACAGGAATGGAGAACGAATAACATCCGACACGGAGCTCCACGATTCATTATCTCAAGTCTTTATGATGGGGTGCTCTTATACCTATGGCATGGGGGTTGAGGATGATCAAAACTTTGTATATCTACTGCAGCAAGGCTTGCCTAACTATAACGTTCGAAATTTTGGAGTACCTGGCTTTGGTACAGTTCAATCTTACCTTCAAATAAAACGTGAAATCGAAAACGGAACGATTCCCGAAATAGTCATCATTAATTACTGTGATTTTCACTCAGAGCGGAATTCATTACTTCCCTCCTATCGAAGAAATCTTGCGATTGGATTCAATAATTCGAACAATGAAGCTAAAAAAGAAATGAGTTCATCAAGAATCCCTTATATGAAGGATGGCTTAGTAGCATTTGAAAATTGGAATTCTCTATACAAGGATTGGAGTGGCAGAGAAACTTTCGCTATGATTAATTACCTCCAGAGTCGTGCAGATAGATCGGTTACAGGATCAATTGACTTCGATCAAAATAACCTGGATATATTCTTAAAAATCAAAGACATTTGTGCAAAGAATAATATCCGATTTGTTGTAAACGGCCTTCTCAAAAACCAGGAAACAAAAAAATTCCTGAATCAATTAGAGAAGGAAAAAATTGAAACGCTTGAAGTTTCTCTCGATTTAACAAAGAGGGAGTATAACAACCTACCTTACGACTCGCACCCAAACAAAGAAGCTCACGCAAATTACGCGAAGACTTTCCTCTCTACCCTGTTTAAATAAAGTACAAGGAACTATGAAAAAATTAAAGCTCGCACATTGGATTTTCACAGGACTCGCATCAGCCATGCTTTTGATGGGCACAGGAATGTATATTTTGAATCAGGAAGAAGTAATCGGCATGTTCGGTTTGTTGGGATTCCCGAGCTGGCTAATCTATCCTATGGCAATTGCAAAAATATCAGGAGTAATCGTTCTATTAGCTAAACCAAATACTTGGTTAACCAATTGGGCCTATGCGGGTTTTGCCTTCAATTTCCTTAGGCACAGCAAGAGAAACTTTACATTTTGAAAAACCTAATTTTTCAACAACCTCAATATCCGTCTGCTTTTCCACTAGAAGGTTTTCACCTATAATAGCTATATCTAACACACCATCCTCCAAGTATTGAGGTATATCAGAACTTTTTAAGTAAAAGATTTCTATGGGAAAATTTGGTACTACTACTTTTAACTGGTCTTTACCATTGTCAATAGAAATACCACAACCTTTCAATAGCTTGAGAGATTCTTGATTTAATCGACCACTTTTTTGAATTGCATTTTTTAGTTTACTCATTTTATTAATTATTGAGTCTGAGTACACTTTGGAGTTGATTATAAAAAACAAAAAACCCGTTCGATTTACTCAGACGGGCTTTGAAATATTTTTAATTTACATATATCATCTCCTTCTCGCCTGAGGGCCAGTATGAAAATGATTATGATGTAATTATGTAAAATTCATTTTTGCTTTTTTAACTGAGTCAAAACTGCGGAAAATATTTGAATAAAAAATATCCACACTTTAAAAAACAAAAAAAGCGCTCCAGTTGGAGCGCTTTCAGTATTCTAAATAATTTATTTATTTAATGATTACTTTTTTGTTAATCATATGTCCATCAATTACAACAGAGCAGAAATAGATTCCTGCCTCTAAATTCAAATCAGAAAAAGAAATCATATTAGAAGAAACATTCTTGTTTGAAATAACTTTATCTCCGAGAGTTGAATGAATTTCAATTGACTCTATCATACCTTCCTTAGCTTTAATAACAAGAACATCTGACGCTGGAATTGGGTAAATCTCTAACGCATTTGAAGCGGCATATTCATCAAGGCTATTTAAACCATCAAGGTTAGTAGCTCTAACGATTCGTCTACAAAAATAACCTAGTGTAGAATCGATATAAGCATTAGATTTTGCAAGTCCCATATCTGGATTTGTAACTAATGCGTCATTTGATACTGAAGTTCCTGTTCCTGCTGGCAATCCTAAAACTGATGTTGCAATAAACTCAACAGTAGCAGGATCCCAAAAATCCCATGGAGATGCTTCACCTGGATTACCTGTTATATAAGGGAAAACATTATCAACAGGAGCTCCTATTGGTGTACCTCCAAAATCACTCATACCATTTGCATTTACAGATGCTGCTTGTGCAGCTAAAGTATAAGGGTCAGTACCGGCGTTTACTGGAGCCAATATATCATTGTTACCAAGTAAATTTGCTTTAGCCATTACATCATAAGAACCACTAATATCTGTTGTGATTAGACCAGCACTAGGAACTGATACATTACCTGTTGTATATATAGCAACAGGATCAGTTGGACAGTGAACAGCACACATTGGAATTTCACCAGCTTCTAACCAGCTCAAATCTCCAATTCCGCCTCCCATACTGCAAACCATATGGACATCATTAGAATAACCAGGAGTATTAACGGTATTCATTGATCCACCGTATCCATCCCAATCACCAATCTCAGTGGTATCAATTAGAGCAGTTACAGCCCCTGTCGTAGGGTCAACATCTAAGAATTTCGGAAGAGTTATCTCTGCATATTTATCAACTGTTGCATAACCTAATGCTACCCAACCTCCTGAACCTTGTCCAGAAAGTATGATTTTTGAAGTATCAATTCCATACGTATTTCCGTTTTCATAATCTTCTCTGAAAAAACGAACGGCACTTTTTGTATCCTGAATAGCACGATAAACTGCCTTCATTAAACTAGCTCCTTTAAGGGCTTGAGTAGCAGCCGTAGGATTCCATCCTAATCTGTATTCAAGATTTGCCACTACGTATCCACGTTTAACGTAACTTTCACAAATTGCTACAGTAGCCGCATCTCCGCGCATACCTGTAGGGTTTCCATTGTAAATTATAGGTAAAAAAGTCCCCGTATGTAGCACGATCACTAACGGTCTTTCTGTTTCAGTATCTCCAGTTGGTTGATATAAATCAAATTCTAAAGCCGGAACACCATTTGTACCCGTTGGAACAAAGGGGAAACCCTGAGGTGCTGCTATTACTGAGAAGTTTGTGCCGTAAACGATATTACTATCGACAGTGAAGCCCGTAAAGATTTCATCAATGTATCTATCTTGCGCATAAGAGCTACCAAGTATAGCTAGACAGCTTAGAAAAGGTAAAATTATTTTTTTCATAATTCTTGTTTTTGGTTAATGCAAGTTAGTTAATTATAACTTACATCTAACTTATTTCGTTCTTTTATCTTCCCAATTGAATGTCAAAGCAGTATAAATCATTCTTCCGACGTATGGTCCACCATAAACTTGCAGCACTTCATTGTTCAACAAATTAGAGGCCCCTATTTTGACTGTTAAGTTTGCTTTTTCAAACTTCTTGTTTATCTGGGCATCAAGTAATCCATAAGAAGGAACACTTCCCGTAAATTGTGGGGAACCTTCATAAATAAACCCTTCTATCCATTTATAGTTGACATTAAAGCCAAAACCTTTCATTCGCTTGATACTAAAATCTCTTCCTCTAAATCCTATATTAAACTTATGCCTTGGAGTATTATAAGAAGGAATAATAGGATCCGTAGACTCCTTATTAAGGACGTTCCATGAATAATTTCCATTAACCGCATAATGATCTCCTAAGTAATAGTTTAATCCAATTGTTGCTCCTTGCGTAGTGATTGTTTCTTTTGAATTTGTTGCAACACGATATACATCATTGATAGTTGGCGGACCAAGGCTATTTTCTGTAATGTCTGCACCAGTTGTATAACCTATAAAATTGGTGTAAAAATTAAAGTAGTAATTCATATCCAAATAAAGATTATTAAAAAATACACCTTTGTACCCAAATTCAAAAGACTTTACCTCTTCCGGTGCAATTGGATCTAGACTAAAATAAGAAAGTGCATCTGGATCTTGTGTATTGAAGTTTTCAATTAAAGATTCGATAGTAACCAATGAATCATAGCCGTTAATGTTTCCTACAAGTTTTGCACGTCCCACATTGTAATACATATATTGATTTAGAAGAGTTGGATTTCTAATAGCTGAAGTCGCCGTTCCTCGAAGTGTATGTTTTTTATTAGGTTGCCAGATAACTGAAGCTGCAGGAGAAGGTAAAAAATCAAAATTTTCATTCTTATCAAGTCGCATAGTCGCCTTAACTATGAGTTTTTCCTTAAAAAATCGTTTTTCAATACCTGTGTAGACTCCATACTCACGATTAATAATTCGAACTCCACCTGTATCACTAAACAAAGCTCCTTCTGATCGTGGAGTGTATATTCGTCCGTTTGCACCTAAGGTAAACTTGGCAAATTTTGTATCAAAAATCTTCTCTCCATGAACATGATAAAGCCCAGATTTGTCTTGAATTCTAGAACCTCCTTCTAAAAAAGAAGTTTTCCTAGTTATCTCAGTCAGTAAAGAGTCAAAACGAGCAGTTCCTGGTTCAAAATAAGCTTCCCCGCCATCGTAATTTTCAAACCCTTCGTTTGCAAATGCTTCTGCTTCATCATGCCAAATTGCCAATAAATCAGGATTTGCAGCAACAACAGAATCAACTGCTCCAATATCGAAGGTAGTTCCAAGTTGCGGTACCCAATCTATATTATTATCCAGAGCACGCACTTTATCAACCACATCACTCGTCCAATAATCTCTGTAACGTTTGTCCCAATCAGAATCTATACTAGCCGCATCTTGCAATAAAAAAGCAGTCAGGACAGCATCGTAAGAATCACCTGCATCTTCATTTGTTGCGTAAGCACGAATAAAAAAGTCATCTTTTTTCCTAAGTTCTAATCGATTTTGAATAAATAAAATATTCTTTAAACTAAACCTATTATCTCCTTGGTATACAGTAGTCCCAGTACCGAAATTAGCAGAATAAATAAGTTCAATATCTTCAGTAAACAAATAATGAAGCGCCGCTGATGCTTTTAAATTTTTTGTATCATAATCTACAATATCTTTTTCCCAATAACCTGTTCTATGCCATCGCCCTAATCCAGGAGATTGAATTCTAGAGTTTATATCCAATGCATTATTAATAGTTGGAGATAAGTTTTCATCTCCATATCTATTAACGGCATCATATCCACCAACGTTTGTCTCATCGGTGTCAAGTCCTTCAACAGAATTTGTATTATTGGCAATCCAATCATCAGCAGATAAATAGGAAAAATTCAGTTTGAAAGCGAACTTATCCTTCCCTTCTTTATTTTGAAAAGCCTTAGCATAACGCACTGCGTATTCATTTAAGAATCTTTCGCCTCCTTTTACAGAAGCGCTAAATCCCTGAAATTTAAAAGGGCTTTTGGTATACATAGAAATAACTCCATTAAATGCATTTGGACCATAAAAAGCCGAGCTTGCCCCTGAAACAACTTCAACCTTCATTAAATCAAGTTCTGATGCTCCCAAGAAATTTCCTAGTGCAAAATTTAACCCGGGTGATGCATTATCAACTCCATCTATAATCTGCAATGTTCGTACAGGAGAAGTACTATTGAAACCTCTTGTATTTACAACTTTAAACCCAAGACTTGCTGATGTTAAATCAACTCCTTTCATATGACTTAGTCCTTCATAGAAATCAGTTGAAGGCGTTTCTTGAATTTCTGAAAGTGACATTGTTTCTAACGAAAGTGCAGATTCTTTTTCTTTATCACTTGCAAAAACTCTAACTCTAACTTCTTTAAAATCTAATGCTTTATTGGTCTTCATTCGAAGCTCAAGTGTTTCAGTAGGAGCTTCTAAAACTTCCGTTTCTAAATCTAAATATCCAAAAGATGAACTTAAAATTACTATTGGGAATTCTGAATTCAATAAAAATGTAAAGGCACCGCTCTGATCTGAAAACGCACCAGTATTAATTCCTTTTACTTTTATTTTAGCCCCCTCGATTGGAGTATTGGTGTAATCGTCTATTAATATTCCTGAAATTTGTACCTGAGCGTTTGTAGTGAAATTTATACAAATGACAAATAAACAGATCAGCTTTAAAGTAATAATTTTCATGTAAAAAAATAATACGTTAGGATTTTTTAAATATACAAAATAATGAAATAGCTATCCTCTATAATGATATATCTCATCTTCTTTTCACAATTCATCAACTTTGAATGTAGAGAGAGCGATGAAGCGAGCGAACTATAACGAGCTAATGCTCTTACATGACAGGTCAGACAAGATATTGCCTTATGTGAATTCTGAGCAAGTACGGCAATCTGTTAATCGAGCGAGACTAGAGCCAATAGATAATGTTGGTCATTATAGAATGTTATGGTCTGATGAGGTTATTGCAAATGTCTATTCCTTCATCGCAGATTGAGGTTAATTCACATCACCACAACCACGGGATAATTGCCTTTCTTTGGCTAGGGTACTCTTCGAAATTTTCATGATACCACGCATGGTGATTTAAAGCTCGTGGGACTAAATTACAAAACGTCCATACCGCAAAAGTGATCGCAGGCAAGCTCCAAGCTACAACAGCAAAGCCAATCCATTCAACCAATTCACCAAAATGATTTGGACATGAAACCCACCTAAAAAACCAACCTCTGGGGATTGAGTACCCAGCCTTCTTCTTTCTTAATGCAATCAAGCGTGAATCAGTTCCATAGTTAATATACATCCCCCCAAAAAAGAGCGCAAGTCCAATAATCACATTTATCGTAATTCCAGACTGGTCTTCAGGAGCCAAGTGCCCTAGGTAGTACCCATTTAAAAAACCATTCATTCCATTGAAGAAGATGGCACTGAAAACAATTGTCAATGGCATTTTTTTACCCCTTGTTCTTAATCTAAATGGAAAGATCACTGTGCGGTTTAGGTAATGCAACGTCCATAGACCAAAAAGTAAATAAGTTAACCAGTCCTTCTCCCGAGGCCCAACCAATACAAGAATAGGGAATATTAGAAAGGCTGGCAGTTCCATCCAAAACCATCCCCAATGATTAGGAATCATCTTCCCCCATTTGTCAGTAGAATGCCGCCCATATGGAGCTCGTATATTGAATATCACCAGGGAAAAGAAGATAATTAAGGCAATACCAATCCAGATTAAATTAAGAAGGATGAAATTATATAAACTCATTTTTCAATATTACCAAAAAAGAACTTTATTTGCTCAGTGTCACCTTTTTTATAGGCCTTATAAGGAGCTGAGAGCTTTAATAAAAACCACTTTATTATTCCCTTAAAGGGAAGTGTAAAAAATCTTTGAATCCCAGGAACGGAACTACGAAATCTTTTAAAGTATGATTCTATATTATCAGATCTAAAGTGAATAATTTTTTCTAATTCATCTCCATCAACGTAATGTCCACAATGAAAGTTCTTCTTTGCAAAGGCAAAGTTGGGAAAGTCGACGTTCCCTAGCCCAAAAGCATTAAAAGCCTTTGACATAAAATCGAAATAGGTAATCCGGCACTCCTTCCCTCCTCCAAGATTAAAAAGCTTACCCATCAACTCCTTCTGATGATCGAGTGCATTTACGAAAGCTCTTGCCGTATCACGGACTGTTGCAATTTCAAAAGGAGTTTCGAGCGGAACGAGAAACATGATCCCGGAAATCTTATGGTTTCCAATTCCCATTATGGCTGTTAATCGAAAAATACTCCACTTTAATTTACTTGACGTAATAATTGCCTCGGCCTCTACTTTTGTCCGAGAGTAATTGTCGTGATCAAGCCCTTTTGGAGGGTCAGTGATATAAATTTCCGGATCCAGAATACGATCTCCATAGATGGCAATTGATGAGCTAAAAAGCAGCATTGCGTCCGGGCACTCAGCTTCCATACATCTGACTATATTCTCAGTGCCTCCCAAATTAACACGATGTACTAATGCATCGTTATTGTCTTCGACTGTTGGAATAACTGCTGCAAGGTGGATTACAATATTTTGTCCTTTCACAGCACTTCGTACGACATCAATATCAGTTATATCACCGCTGATAATTTTTATAGAATCTGCGAAGGGCTTTAAGCACTTAGTAGTACTCTTAGAACTTCGGGCCAACACTGTAACGTTATCTAATTTACCAGCTGCTTTCAATTGATATAGGATTTCTGAACCTATCGCACCCGTTGCACCTGTAATTAAAATCTTAGTCATGAATAATTGGGGTTTAACACAGTATAATTACATGTACCGAACTTTCATACTTACCGACTTATTTTCCTTTAAATAAAAATTGAAATCGTAGTAGCTCGGTTTCGACCATCCTTTGTGGTAATAATCTGAAAATCCAAATCCCTCTTTTGGAAGAATAAGTCCATAGTCCATTAACTTGTTACTATTCTCATCATCCAACAAGGCAACCCCGTAATAGTCCTTAGGAAGTCCTTTAATTTTATAGCGTAGTACCTTCCCTGAAACATTTTTTTTTGAGATTCGAAATGTCTTGTAAGGAGTCTCTGCCGCAAATGCTTTTTGCGAGCGATATACTTGAAGCTGCATCGTTCCTTTTGAATTTCGGATATTGGTGATTTTTACTGAGACCTCATAAGTCTGACTAGACTCCACATGACTATAAGAACCCGATAATAGAGCGAACAATAGTATTAAAGTTAAATGTGCTGCCTTCCTCATTCACCAATTTATAACAAAGATAATCATATGTACAGGCATTCACAATAACAGCCGTAACTCAGTTAAGTAGTGCTAAAAGTTCGGAAACTGATTGTTGGTTGTGATTCAGGCTGAGGAGTTAAGCTACTGTTATCGATTCTATCACTCCTTTTTTGATCAAAGCTGTTCGTCCGTTCTTTCATCTCATGTTACATTTTTTCTGATTTCAGTTTCATTTCAGTCATCTTAAGCTCAATGTCAGCCATGTTAGACTTCATTTTCGTAACGCTCATAGCGCTCTTTCTTTATTGAATCAGTAATTTTTTGCTGTTTCAGGAAATACAGTTTCATACCCACC
>TARA_Y100000385_G_scaffold101639_1_pt1 | contig 10253 bp, 8 predicted proteins | sample TARA_Y100000385 | Tara Oceans TARA_Y100000385 (sample SAMEA2620980) | marine metagenome | biome: marine biome (ENVO:00000447); feature: surface water layer (ENVO:00002042); material: "saline water (ENVO:00002010), including plankton (ENVO:xxxxxxxx)" | depth 5 m
GCTGTCCTTGGCATTCTCATCGGTGTGACCGCTGTGATATGGCTTGTCGCTATGGGAGAGGGCGTGAGCTATCAAGCACAGCAACAGATCAAAGAACTTGGTGCAACGAGTATCATCATACGGACTATCAAGCCATCAGAGGAAGCCAATAGTGACAGTGGAAGCCGCTCTGGAATTGCATATGGTTTGTTGCGATCAGATTATGACCGAATTATTACCAATGTTCCGACGATCTTGTCAGCGGTGCCAATGCGGGAAATTAGCCGAGATGTTCGTCGTGATGAATTTGCTGTTTCAGCGCAGGTGATCGGGTGTACTCCTGAATATTTTCCAATTAATAGACTGCCTGTTGTTCGTGGTAGGCCGCTTGCTGCATCAGACCTTCGAGGTCTGGAGAATGTAGTGGTGTTGGCACATGACGTTGCTGAACGTCTGTTTCCAATTCAGGATCCACTTGGCCGTGCTATTCAGATCGGCACAGAGTTTTATGTTGTTGTTGGCATTGCACAAGATCGAACAGCCGCGGCTGCTATTGGAGGAAGTTTTTCAGCCCGACAATACAACCGTGATGTGTACATTCCACTGAGTACCTTTCGGAAACGTATAGGCGATCGTGTGATCACCGTTCGTGGAGGCACTTTTCAGAACGAGACCATCGAACTAAATCAAATTACTGCTGTTGTGGATGATGTTGCATCAGTTGATACCTCAGCTGATATTATTCGTGCATTGCTGAGTCGGTATCACAAAACACTCGATTACGCTGTTGTTGTTCCTAAAGAGTTGCTTGAACAAGCCGAAACGCTGCGGATGATGTTCAACGTCCTCTTGCTCTTGATTGCTGGAATATCACTTGTTGTTGGGGGTATCGGCATCATGAATATCATGCTTGCCACAGTTACGGAGCGAACAAGAGAGATTGGTATCAGACGAGCGCTCGGTGCGACCAAAGGTGAAATCGTGCAGCAATTTCTTTGGGAGACTGTTGTGCTTTCAGGTACCGGTGGCCTCCTTGGTGTAGCAGTGGGATTTCTTTGTGGCCCAACCGTTGAAGGTGTTCGGCTTGTCATTGAAAGTTTCATGCCCGATGTCTGGTCGACACTCCCGTCAACAATTCATCAACTTGAACCACGGCTTGCACCATGGTCGATTGTTGCAGCATTTGGAATTTCAGTCGGGGTCGGAATTGTTTTTGGTATCTACCCAGCGCAGCGTGCAGCCAATATGGATCCAATCGAGGCCCTTCGTCATGAATAACAACACTCATGAAGTGCCACAGGAACCAGTGCGAGTTGCCACGGTTCAAAATGTGACCAAGGTCTATCGACTTGGTGGGCAGGATGTCAAAGCATTGGCAGGTGTTTCCCTTGAATTTAAGCAGGGCGATTTTGTCGCCATCATGGGGAGCTCAGGATCAGGCAAAAGTACACTCTTAAACCTGCTCGGCTGCCTTGATCGGCCAACTACTGGTCACTATCTGCTTGGCGGTCACGACGTTGCGACCTTGAGTGATGAAGACCTGTCACGAGTCCGTGGTCGCTATCTTGGTTTTGTGTTTCAGTCATACAATCTGATTCAGCAACTCAGCGTAGTCGAAAACATCATGGTCCCGTTGTCGTACCAGACGCCTATTCGTCCGGATGGCCGTGAACTCAGTACTAAGTTGGCAACACTTGTTGGACTTGCCGGCCGTCTTGACCACAGGCCCAGTCAGCTTTCTGGTGGTCAGCAGCAGCGAGTGGCGATTGCTCGAGCTTTAGTGAACAACCCTCATGTCATTCTTGCTGATGAACCAACTGGAAATCTCGATACAGCGACATCAAATGAAATCATGGATCTTCTTGATGTGTTGAATCATACTGGCCGAACGATTGTCATGGTGACCCATGAACCTGATATTGCAGAACGAGCGAAGACGGTGATTACTCTTCGGGATGGTCTGATTCAGTCTGTTGAACAGAACCAGACGTAGGGCACCACGTGCTCTTTTGAGTGTTACCGGATGCCCTGGCGGTGTTGCTTGAAAAACCAGTCAAGTAATTCCTCGTCATGATATGCGGCAGTCCAGGAATCGTGGCCAACGCCGGGGAGTTCTGTGTATTTTGGATTTCCTCCGGCTTCCTTTACAGCAGCAACCATTGAACGTGAACAGTCCACAGGGATCACCTTATCAGCATCTCCATGGACTACCCAAAGAGGTACATCCTTTGCGAGTTCTGCATACTGCTCTTCACTTTTCCCGCAGACTGGAATTGCTGCAGCAATTCTTTCAGGGAGTCGCATGGCAACTTCCCACGCAGCGGCGCCTCCCATTGAAAGACCAGTGACAAGGATTTGATCAGTATCGATCGCTTCGGTTTCAATCACCTGATCCAATGCTTTCAAAGCCGCTTGCATGTCAGTTGTCATATCCACTGCTGACCATCGATATCCTTCTCGGCATTGTGGAGCCAGAAGAAAGCAAGGGTATTTCTTACGGAGGGCCTCACTTGTCATCCAGGTCGGAAAATATTTGAGCTGATCAGTATTGTTTGATCCACGCTCCCCGGCGCCATGAAAAAATATGACAAGTGGAAATTTCTTTTGTGTGTCAGAAGCCTCGGGTCTCAAGAGGCGATAGCGAAAAGAAACATCTTTACCATCTTCCTCGACAGATACCGTATGTTCTTCGTAGGTGTTTTCAGGCTTCATGGGTGTAGGTTTTTCTGCGGCGCACTCGTTACTGATCGCACATATAAAAAGTAGGAGTCCACAGAAGAAATTTGTAGTGTTTGTGCTCATAATAAAAGGTCCAGATGGTTTGGCAGATTTTCTACCAATTTCTATTGTGGCATCTGAATCACTCTGGCGTAAGATGATGCACTACTGGAGGGCTTCTGATGCAATCAATTCTTAAAACACTTCTTATCACCGTTATTTCTCTGAGTGGTTTCGGGCTTTTGGCCGATCAACAGAAGAGTCCAAATGTGTTGATCATCATGGCCGATGACTGCACATATAACGATCTGTCTCTTTATGGCGGGCTTAATGCAAAGACGCCACATATTGAACAATTGGCTTCGGCTGGGCTTGTATTCAATCAGGCATATCTCTGTGAGGCGATGTGCCAGCCATGTCGGTCAGAATTGTTTACAGGGAAATATCCAGTTGCAAATGGAAGTGCGTACAACCACTCTTCGAGTCGTGCCGGCGTACGCAGCCTCCCGCACTATTTAAAGCCCCATGGATATCGGGTTGGAATAAGCGGCAAGATACATGTCAAACCAAAGTCTGTCTTTCCTTTTGAAATGGTCGATGGTTTTGAAAAAAGTTGCGTAAAAAATCCAACGAAGCCGCACAGTCTTGACGGAATAAAAGAGTTCATGAGTAGGGATTCTGACAGTCCGTTCTGTCTGGTGGTTGCTCTTGTTGATCCGCATGTGCCCTGGGTCATGGGAGATGCCTCTGCGTATCCACCGAAAGAAATTACGCTTCCTGAAAATATTGCTGATACACCTGAGACTCGTACCTGTTTCTCAAAGTATTTAGCTGAGATAACGTATATGGATAGTCAGGTTGGTGACATTCTTGGTGTTCTCGATACTTCTGGGCAACGTGAAGAGACACTCGTACTTTTTACGTCGGAGCAGGGTTCACAGTTTCCTGGAAACAAATGGACAAATTGGAGTACCGGTGTTCATACAGCGTTGATTGCTTCCTGGCCGGACATGATCGAGCCTGGACGGACAGATGCCCTTGTGCAGTACACTGATGTCGTTCCGACGTTGCTCGATGTGAATGGCGAAAGTGACGCAAGCATTCAGGACAAGTGTGACGGCATCAGTTTTCTTCCGAGCCTGATAGACCGTGCGCCGTCAAAGCGAAAGTATGTATATGGATTGCATAATAACTATCCAGAGGGTCCTCCGTATCCGATTCGATCAATCAGTGATGGTACGTATCGACTCGTACTGAACCTGATGGCTCAAAATGCGTATGTTGAGAAGCATCTCATGGGGATGACAGACCGCGATCAAATCGAAAGGAAATATTGGTCAACATGGATGAGAGATTGTTGGCAGGATGATCGGACGTATCATCTGATCAATCGCTTCACAACGCGTCCGTCTGTTGCTTTGTATAACTCAGCAGGAGATCCATATGAAATGGAAAATCTTGCTGGGCAGCCAGAGCATGAAGAAACCTTAAAGCATTTCCAATCAGCCTTGCAGGCGTGGATGCAGTCACAGGGAGATCCCGGTGCAGCGATGGATACTCGCGAAGTCTACGAGGCTGCAAAGAAAGGTGAGCATCGGTTTCCAGGCTAAATAATACAGGCCGTACGACGTTTCCTTTGCGAAGCACGTTGCATCATCTCTATGTGAAACCGTGAGGCCGATGACTCTCAGACCTGAGGCACTGCTTGTTCAATAACAGCCAGAGTCTTTTGGTGAGCTTCCCGTAGGAATTCATCGGGGTCACGTTTGCGATACGCAGGATTGTACAGCTCGAGAGAAACACATCCGGTATACCCAATCTCAAAAAGAATCTTCAGTTGTTTAGCCAGTGGAAGAACGCCATCGCCTGGCAGCACTCGCTTTTCATCACACCATGTGTCTTGACGCTCAAGCCCCTTTGGTGAGTCCGCGAACTGGAAAATAGCGATGGCATCTGGGTTCAGCATCCGCAAAGCATTCGGTTCAGTGCCACCGTGAAAATTATGATAGGTGTCAGGAATCACCTTCGCGTCGGGCCAGCCTGACATCATGCCAACATCAACGGCATCAGACATTGTCTTGAGTTGCGGTACCGCATTGAGAAAGATGATGCCTGTTTTGAGTCCATAATCATTCAGTGCGATTTCACTAATTCGCCGGTAGCACCAGGCACCGATGTCTTTGGTAAAAGTTTCTCGTTGTTTTAAATCAGGAATGATTTGGACATGCTCAGAACCAATGTCACGAATCATACGGAGTCTGGTGTGATGTTCTTCAAGCCGAGATTCAAAGCCTTCTTTTGTATTCCCGAGACTTCCCCATAAACCAATGACACTCGGAACAAATAGGCCCTTGTCATGAATGCTTTTGCCGAGATCCTTCAGGGAACCACCTGCTTCTTCGTATGCCGTCAACTCTCGGTCCCATGGTTCAAGGGCATCAAAAGAAGAGCGTGCAACGACCTCAACTTTTTTTTCGAGTGGCAGATCCTTTGCAAGTGTCGCGGTATCAAGGCATATCGGCCACGGGCTGCGACCGTTTTGCCACTCATGCAGTTTGTCTTCTGCTCTCGCACGATCTCGGGTTATTCCAGCAGCAGCAAGAGCGACACCGGCCTGAAAAAATAAACGTCTACTCGCCTTCATGGTGCGGTCCCCAATTTTCGGATGCATTCTTGTCAAAAAACAACCTTTTGTTCTCTGATTCTCTATTTCACGCTTCAAAGCATATTCCGTCAACTCTTTCATTTCCTAGAAAAGGATATTCGATCTGTAGGCTTCGTACATGTTGTTGGTGGTCTTCGGATAGAATAGCACCTAATAAATAGTCGGCCTGATGCAGAGTCTGTGCTGATGGTCGTGGTGACGATGTTTGTTTGCAGAGAGTTGTATGGAGATATCCATGAGCGTGCTTGTATGCGGAGCCGGGCCGACTGGTCTTGTAGCTGCTCTGGAACTTGCCCGTCGTGGCATCGATGTTCGCATTGTTGATGCAGAAGGAAAGCCTTCGCAGCTATCAAAAGCAGCCGTTCTCTGGCGTCGATCAATCGAGGTTCTCAACGCATCTGTTCCAGTCGAACGATTTACCGCCCAAGGGAGGCCGGTCTCGGGGATTCAGTTCGAAGCTGATGGTTGTGTTCTTCAAGAGATTGATTTTGGTACGGATGCGGGACGATTTCCACACGGCCTTTTGATTCCTCAAAATAAAACAGAGGCTGTCCTCAATGAAGCACTTGAGAGTCTTGGTGTACAAGTGGAATGGGGAGTAGCAGTCAAGGATATTGCATCATGTAAAGATTATGTTGATGTGGACTTTTCTGATGGTGAGTCTTCACGATTTGCCTGGCTTGTCGGTGCCGATGGAGCACACTCGACTGTACGCAAATGCCTTGGCGTGAAATTTCCGGGTATTGCGATTGATCGACGATGGCTTCTGGCTGATCTGGAGTTGGCAGACTCGGGGCCAGAGGACCGCATTCGAATGTTTCTTTCTTCAGCCGGGTTGCTCGGACTTTTCCCATATGGAAATAATGTTTGGCGAGTTATCGCTGATGCTGGTCCAACTGGTATCCAAAGCCCTCGTCTTGACCCAACATGTGAGGACATGCTTGACATACTTCGTACACGATCAAATCTTGATTGGACGGTAGAAAAAGCACTGTGGCTTTCAGAATTCCGTATCAATGAGCGACAGGTCGATCAGTATTGTCACGGTCGGGTCATTCTTGCTGGTGATGCAGCACACATTCATAGTCCGGCAGGTGGGCAAGGAATGAACACAAGTATTCAGGACGCAGTCAATCTCTCCTGGAAACTTGCCATGGTAATTAAGAAACAAGCAACGAGTTCATTGCTCAACACATATCAAGACGAGCGTCATCCAGTTGGGGCGGCGGTTGTTCAAGGTTCTGGACGGATGCTTCGTGTCATGATGAATCAGAATCCACTTATTGGGTTTTTTCGTCGTTGGGTGTTGCCCTATATCGTTGGCCTGCCTCCCATGCGAAAGGAGGCAGTGAATCGGCTTTCTGAGGTTGATGTGGAATATTGTGGAGGGCCACTTGCTCCCACGGGAGCAGGCCGGTGGATCGGTCGACGCTGCCCGGATGTTTCATGGGGTGACGATAGGTCATCGATCTACGATCTTTTTACGGGGACTGGTTTTACTATTGTTCGACTCGGTCGTGGTTCAATAACTGATGCACTATGGGATCGCGTCATACGTGCAGCAGGCCCAGATGTGGTAAGTGTTGATGCAGCAATGCCAGACGGAAGTATCGCTAAAGAGGCGAGGGCCTTTGCTCAATCATTAGCGGTAGATGATGGAACACTTGTTGTTATACGGCCCGATTATTATCTTGGCCCGGTGTCTCAAGACGTTGATGTTCTTGTGTCATGGTTTACGCAACTTCAAGAGTTCTGACGATACTGAAGGTGGTTCGATGCTGTCAGGCTTGTTCTGGCTCAAGTTAAAACTGCCAGACAATATCACAGCCACCGTAGAACTGGTCACTTTGAGTTCCCAAGCCACCAGCGGTTTTACCGAACGGTAATCCTACGCCTTGTGCAGCATTGCCCAGATCCTGACTAAACCAGTCGTATCGGAGTTCTGGTCGGATGACGAGATTGCTACCAACAAGGTAGTTAAGTCCCCATGTCATGGCCCAAAAGTTTCCAGCAAAACTTCCGATTTGGGGCGAGCCATCACGAAGGCCGTACTGTACTCGGGTGCCGTTGTTATCTCGAAACCATTCAAGCCGAAGGCCACCAATCAGATAGTCAGTGAAGTTGTAGAACAGATATTGGTTCGCCCCATACCAATAAGCTGATCCCGGCTGCTGCCCTTGTGTTTCGTAATAGAATGGAGAATCTCCGCCGGCATAGGCCTGGTAGCCAAAATCACTCTGGTAGACGTAGGTCAGCTTGTCGGTGAATTCATTGGAGTACACGATACTCGTGACTGTTCGATTTCCAACAAAAGCTGTGTTGGGAGTAACAATGCTTTCTGCAGCAAGCTCATTCCCACTTGAGTTGGCTAGTGTGAGGGCTTGTGAACCATCTGAACTTGAAAATGTCACAGCTCCCAAGAACGATGCATTACTTGTACTTCCAGGGAAAGGGTTCGCCTGCAACGTTGGTAAACCATTGTCCCAGTTATCCCACCCGTTGGTGATACCACCAATGATCGACAGCTGATCGTTTGGATTCCACGTTGCGAGTACGCCGGTGTGAGTAAATGGTTCACCATACTGCATGGTGTATGCATGGGTGTAGAAGAAGTTCCCGATCGCTGGCACAACTTCATAACCGATCAGGGTATAGAAATGTCCAAATTTGACATTCAGTGCCTGGGTTCCAACTTCACCATAGAGCTGTGGCATAGCCAAGCCATAGTAGCGATTGCCACCATTGGTGTCATTCCAACCACCATCAAATCCAGTAGCAGTTGTATAAATGTAATCAGTGCCGTAGAGCAGGTCGACTCGACCACCCAGGCTCAACTGATCTTCCTTAAGAATCCGCTCATTGATGAGGTAGAGCTGGTTCATCTGTCCCTGCCAGGCACGATCATTAAAGGTAATCGGACCATTCCAATCTGCTCCCCACGCGTTAACGCCAATACCAACGTCAATGAAACCGTAGGTTTCAATCCCTCGGTTCAGTAAAAAGTCGGCTTCAAGATACCGAGTAGCACCGTCTTCAATAACGGCTTCTTGGGGAGCGGCAGCTCGATATTGGTACACATCTTCATCAGGAACACCTGCGCGTGGCATGAGCGTGACCGGAGCCGGTACATCATTCTGTACATAGGATTCATAGGGCGTACTGTCGATGACAACTGCAGATTCACCAGCGAGAAGTGTGGTGCTTACAACGCTTGTGATGATACATGTCGTGAGGGTATTTCTTGTGAACGTCATCATGTTCTGGTTCCAACGTGCCTGACCAAAAGGTAGCAGGAGTGTTTTTCACGCATGACTCTGTAAGCCCTTGGCAAAGTCAGGCATACTTTTACCTTTTGATTCGACAATCGGGCTGGTCAGAACGTACAAAAAGCCCGGGATAAGAAATCTCTCTGTAAACGCTATATTTTCACAGAATTTTCCGAGCCAAACTCTCTCGGAGGGCTGCCTGTGGTTAGCGATGAATCAAAGAGTTCATCACACGTACGAGTAGTTCTGTTTTGAAAGGTGAAAGAATCACCTTTCGGAGATGATCAACTTTTGCATGGCTCGTCAGAATTTCTTCTTGCCGACTCGAACCAATGAGAATCACCGGGCATGTGGCAAGATTGGGATTCCATGAGAATGCATTGAATGTTCTCAAGGCAACGGGAAGGTGCTGGTGTGCACTGATGATCAGGAGATTAGGTTTCGGCCATGTTTTAAAACGAACTTCAACACCCTCAGGTCGTTGAGTTGAGACCGCTTGGAATCCCTTTCTTCTAAGAAAGGTACGAAGTTTTTTTTGAGAGATGCCATCTGGTTCAAATACCAAAACTGTTTTGGTCTCTTTTTTAATCCGCTTTGGCTGTAATTCTGTTCGTTGATCGTGTGCCTTGGGCGTGCCACGACGAACGAAGCGTCGCTGTATCGAATTTTGGAAATGGAAAGTGTCTTCTTCCATAACATTATCTTAGGCGGCAGCCTCATAGTGTCTAGAAAAGAAGGCCTGGTGCTCATTGGAAAATGAGAGTGGTGAGCCTCCGTGACCACGCAGCATGGAGATCAGTGCACGCCAGAGTGGTGTCGATAGGCTCATCTGATCAGCCTCGGGAGCCGGTTCTCTTCTAGAGCATTTGGAGAATATAGGAAACACATACGAGCTGCAGATCGTGTTGTTTTATGTTTTGCCCCGGGGCGGAGTGGCTTTTGGAAAAAGAGAGGCCGTGCCTGTTAAAAAAACGGTGTGTTTTCGGTTTCAATAGGACACAGTTCATTACAGGGAGGTGAAACAATGGATCCGCATGAAATAGAAGCCAAAGCAGCTATTGCAGAGATACAAACGTTTTACGGTCAGGTTCCTTTTCCGGAGAAAAGAAAAGATTACCGACGACGTAAAAAGAGTCTGATTAAAGCCGTAGAAAAATCATCATGTAAGGAACTTGTACCTGCAGGATGTTATGAACCTGTTGATGAACTTCGAGGAGCAGCATGACAACAACATTCTTTCAGCAAGCCTGCCCTATATGTGGCCGAACCGTTCGGATAGAAAAATGTCTGAGATTCTCAGCTGTTGTCTGCCAGCATTGCGGGGGAGATTTTCATGCCAATGATCAGAGTAGAGTTGTTCAAAGCAATACGATTCTCCCAATGAGTCAGGCTGAGAAAATAGACGCACTGCTTTGGAAGAGTGACCAAGCGATCCGCTTGGGAAAAGTAAGCCACTGCTGAAACCATGAAGCCACTTTCTCACGTTGGCACTGCGTGGGAATCTCCATGCGGTCACCAAGCAGACGTCATCCTCCCTGCAAAAGTTCGAATGCTCTTCTTGAAGCTTCGTATCAACAGAAGATACTCGCTGCAGAAGATACATCCTTCCGCATGACATAGCGTGC
>TARA_Y100000385_G_scaffold290529_1_pt1 | contig 10244 bp, 4 predicted proteins | sample TARA_Y100000385 | Tara Oceans TARA_Y100000385 (sample SAMEA2620980) | marine metagenome | biome: marine biome (ENVO:00000447); feature: surface water layer (ENVO:00002042); material: "saline water (ENVO:00002010), including plankton (ENVO:xxxxxxxx)" | depth 5 m
AGGTGACGCAACAAATAACTTTGATGATTATTATGTTCAGTATGATAGTAGTGGTGATGTTTGGCAAGAAAGTGTAGCACCAAGTACAAAAACTACATTAGACAACACTACCATGCCACATGTTTTAATAAGAACAGCAGATGGTAATTTTAGATTTTCACAAGTAGATGGCTCTACTTATACAATATCAGGCACAGATTATGATGTACCTACATGGGGATTAAGAATATGTGGAGACATAGATAGTTCTCCTAATCCTAGTTTTGTTAACAGAAAAATAAATGATATGTTTTTTCATAAAAACAGATTAGGTTTTGTAGCTGATGAAAATGTAGTGTTATCCAGAAGTGGAGAATATTTTGCATTTTTTAATGAAACAGTAACGACTGTATTAGCAACTGATGTTATTGATGTTGCTTCTACTCATAATAAAGTTTCTATACTTAGAAGTGCAATATCGTTTGATGAACAAATACTTTTATTTTCAGACCAGACACAATTTATATTAGCAGGTTCAGGTGGAACTATTACACCAGAAAATGTATCTATTAATGTATCAACAGAATTTGAAGCATCTTCTTCAGTAAAACCAGTAGGTGCAGGTAGTAATGTATTCTTTGCTTTTGATAAAGGAAGTTTTACAGGCTTTAGAGAATTTTTTGTAAAATCAGACACAGATACTAAAAGTGCTGATGATATTACAAGTAATGTACCAAGATTTATACCTTCAGGTGTATTTAAGTTAGCTATTGCAACTAATGAAAACATTATGTTGGCGTTATCTTCTAACGAACAAAATGCAATATTTGTTCACCAATATTATGTTACTGGTGGTAAGAGATTACAAAGTGCGTGGCATAAATGGACTTTTGGTACATCTTCTACAGATAAAATATTAAATATAGATTTTATAGAAAACACTTTATACATAGTGAACCAGAGAAGTGATGGTGTTTATTTAGAGACAATGGACATATCACCTGCTGTGACTGATGCTAGTGCGTCTTATCTAACTCATTTAGATAGAAAAATTAGTAATACTACAACAGGAGTTAGTGAAAGTTATAACTCTGGTACAAATCAAACAACTATTACAATACCTTACACAAAAACTAATACGTTAAGTTTAGTAGGTGCAAGTACAGGGTCAAACCAAGCAGGACAAGAAATAAGCATAGTATCTCAAACAGGTACTTCTGTTGTAGTGACAGGTGATATTACTTCTTATGATTATTTTATTGGTGAAGACTATACTTTTACATTCACCTTTTCTCAGCAATTTATACAAGAAGCTGATGCACAAGGTTCAAGAATATCTATTAAAGAAGGCAGATTACAAATAAGAAACTGGAGTGTTAATTTTAACAATACAGGATTTTTTACTACTCTTGTCCAACCAGTTGGAAGAAGTAGTTCATCAACAACCTTTACAGGAACAATAACAGGAACAGGATTACTTGGTACTGTTAATTTAGCTGATGGCGATTACGCATTTGCTGTTCAATCTGAAAGTGACAAACTTACAGTAACACTAGCATCTGATAGCCATTTGCCTTGTAATTTTATAAACGCAAGTTGGCAAGGATACTATGTTACAGCAAGTCAAAGAGTTTAATCATTTTAGATTAGCAACAAAAAAAGATTTAAAATATTTAGCACCAAGATTAAGATTTGAAGATAAAAGAGAAATTTTATCAACAGCAGGTATGCTTCCTTATAATGCTTTGTATTATTCTTATCTTAAATCAGAAATAGTTTTTACAATAGTAAATGACAAAAAAGAACCAGTAGGTATTTTTGGTGTCACAGTTAGTGGTGCAATATGGTTGTTAGCAACTGACAAGTTAAAAGAAATTCAATTTACATTTTTAAAAGAAAATAAAAAAGTAATAGATTTTTTAAATACTAAATACAAAATTTTATGGAACTTTGTGGATAGTAGAAATTCACTACACATCAAGTGGTTAAAATGGTGTGGTTTTAAATTTATTAATAAGAAAAAATATGGAGTTTTAAATGAACCTTTTTATGAGGTTATAAAAATATGTGTGTAGACCCTGCAACAGCAATGATGATTACATCTGCTGTATCTTCTGGTATAGAATATAAACAACAGAAACAGGCACAAAAAAATCAGTACAACGCACAAATTAGACAAAACGAAATAGCTAAAAGAAATGCTATTCAAAGATATGCGTCTGAACAATTAAAAATTAATCAACAAGTAAAAGCTACACAACAAAAAGGTTATGAAGCTAATTTAAAATCTAAAAAAGCTAGAGGTGATTTTATAGCTGACGTATCAGGTTCAGGTTTAGCAATGTCAGGTTCTACTGAAAGTTTAATGAGAGATTATTACAGAGTAGAAGGTAATTATATGTCTTCATTAAATACTAATTTAGATATTGATATTGCACAATACGAAAGAAATTTAGAAGCAATTCAGTTTGGTCAAGAAGCACAATCAACTTATGTGCAACCACCTAATCCTGAATTGTTATTTGTGTCTTCAGCATTAAATGTAGCTAACTCATATTATTCTATGGAAGCACAAAAAGAACTTAAAGGTCTAAAAAGTAATAGACAGAAAAAACAATATTATAATTCTAAAGAAGGTGCTGATTACTAATGGCTAGAAAAACACCTAAACTTGATTTAGCACCTGAAAAAAGACAGGTATTATCATCAGACTTTAACTTATTTTATAAACCACAAGCAAAGCCTGAAATAGCAGGTGTAAAAGAATTAACAGCTTCATTAAATAATTTTGTTAATGATGCAGGTAGAAAAATGGTTATTGCTTCTGAAGTAAAAGAACAGAAAATTAATGAAGCAGAAGCTATAAAAGAATATAATAAAAATAGAACAGCTTTTAATGAAAGAGTTAATAATGGTACATTACCAAAAGAAGCTAATCCTTATTTTATAGATAAATATAAAGAGTTAGAACTTAATACAAAAGCACAAATATTTTCTAATACGTTAGGAACTAAATATGCTGAAATGAAAGTTTCAGAAAATCCTAACCCAAATGCTTTTCAAGAGTTTTATGAAAATGAAATTAAAAAGTTTGTAGCTGAAAACAATTTAGGTTCATACAAACCTACTGATTTAGAAAAAGGTTTCTTTCAAAAAACTACAGGATTTAAAAATCAATTATTTCAAACACATGTTAATTCACAGATGGCTAACATTAGCAAACAATACAAACTTAATTTTCAAAATAATATTCAAGGTATGTTTGATGACAGTAAAAGTTTTGAAGAAATTGGTGCAGAAGTTTCAGCATTTATTATTGATAAAACTGCAAATGGTTTAAGTAATGGTTCAGCACAAAAATATTTATTAGATACACTTACAGATTATGCAGATAAAACAGGTGATTTTGAATATGCTGAAAAATTATTAGAAGAACTTCCTAAACACATACAATTAGGTACAGGTAAGTTAGGAGACATTAAAGGTCTTAAAGATGACTTATTTCAAATTAAAGACAAACTTCAAGACAGAACAACAGAACAAATAAAAGATAATAATGAGAGACAAAGTGCATTAAGAAGTAAAGAGCTTGAAGAAGCCTTTGATGTTGCAGATAACTATACAACTTTTAATCAAACTAAAGAAGAAGACCCTAATTGGAATACTTATTCAAATTATAAAAAAGATAAAATTAAAAAAATATTTAAAGACAGAAGTACAGGTTTTGGTTCACAAACTGAAATTGGTATTGAAGAAGAACTTAATGAATTAATTACAACTGGTAAATACGAAGAAGCAAGAGAATTTCTTTCTGAAAATCAGAATAAAATGCGACAGGAATTTTATAATGATTACAAAAATGTAATTAGAAATTTTGAAATATCAGGTGAAGACCCTTTATTAAATACAGATACTTATAAATTTGCTGAAACAGAATTAGATAAGATTGTAAATGATATTAGGGAAACTGCACGTACTAGTTTAATTAAATTTGAAGTAGACCCTTTAAGAAAAATTAGATTTAAACAAGATGCACTAGAATGGTTAGCTGACCACCCAACAGGATTAAGTCCTGCTGAGGGTGTAAATATTACTAAATCAGAAAAAAGGGAAAAATTTAGAGCATGGATAAAAAATAGATTTGAAGAAGAAAAAGAAGATTTAAGAAATGCAATTAATACAAATGACCCTGACTATACAGGAAAATCTCAAAACAATAATGATGCTATAAAAGTTAAGCGTGAAGATTTAAGTGGATTTGAAGATGATACTACTAGTAATTCAACTAATGTAGAAAATAAACCTGAAGTTAAAAAACCTACTAAAACAAATAGAGGTGGTGCTAATCCTGAGAACAGAGCAGAAGACCCAGAACTTTCAATAGATTTAGCTAAAGTAAATGTTATTCCAAATGGTTTAACTAGAGGTGAGAGAGCAAAATTCCTAAGAGAAAAAGAAAATCCTATTTCTCAGTCTGACTATGAAAGAATATTTAAAAAACAAAATGACACACAATTAGCAAAAGGAAATAATTAATGGCAACAATAAGAAAACAAGCACCTAATGGTCAAATGCTAGAATTTCCTGAAGGAACTTCTGAAGATGTAATGAACAAGTACATGGCACAAGATAAGTTTAATGCCATACAGAAGAAAAGAGGGGCTATAAAAGACATGGGAATAGGTCTTGTAGATGGTGTTAGAGATGGTGTTCAGTCAACAGTTGACCTAGCTGAAGGATTAAGTGACACTTTAGGAGAAGCGACTACTATTGGTGGCTTTGTATTCGGTGAAGATGCTAAAAATGGTCTAATTGGGTACGAAAATTTTGCAGAATTTAAAGCTAATAAAAGAAAAGGTCTTTTATTTGGTGAAAAGGGTGTCAATGATGGTTTAACATTACCTGACTTTGATGGAGACCCACACACATGGCAAGGTAATCTTGCTAAAGGTGTATCTCAATTTGCAACTGGTTGGTTCACTGGTGGTAGAGTTTTAGGAGTAGCAGGTAAATTAACTGGTGCATCTAAAAAAATATCTCCATTTTTCCAAGCATCTAAAACAGGTCAATTTCTTAAAATGACAGGTAAAGGTGCAATCGCAGACTTTACAGCTTTCAATGAAGAAACTGGAAGACTAGCAGACATGATTACTGAACATGCACCACACTTAGAAAATCCTTTATTTGACTATTTAAGTTCAGAAGGAAAAGAAGAAGGTTTTTATGAAGCAAGATTTAAAAATGCTTTAGAAGGTGGTCTTGTAGGTGGTGGTATAGAAGTTGCTTTAAGAACATTCAGATATTTTAAGAATGGTAAAAAATTACAAGAAGGTAAAGCAATTAATAAAAAACAATTAGCTGAAGATGAAGCCTATTTAAAAGAATTAAAAGAAGAAGACGTAGTTAAATCTAAATACAAACCTTTATCAGAAGAAGAAGCTGTTAAAGTTAATAAAAGCCTACAAGGTGATTTAGATGATGCAATCATAAATCAATTTAAAGAAGCACAAAAAAAATCACCAAACAAAGAAATGTTTGATAGCAATATTGAAAATTTAGATTTAAGTTTAAATTTTAATGTTAGACAATTTCTTAAATTAGATAAAGAAGGTTTATTAAGTTTAGACGCATTTAATAAAACTTATGAAAAATTAATTAAAAGTAAAAAAATAGTTGTAAGTGATGAGATTGTAGAAAAAACAGCTAGAAAACTCTATGGGAACAATCCTAATAAATTAGAAATAGACATTAAAGAATTAGAACAAGTGATGCGTACAGCACCACATAAAGTAATGGCTATGAATAGTTATATTACAACATTAGGAAATGGTGCTAGTAGATTAGCTAAACTAGGAAATAAAGAACCAAAAATTCAAGAATATTTTCTTAAAAGTTTCTTCCCAAAATGGAAAGCTATTAATGAACAAAAATTATCTATAGATGCAAGTAGTGGTAGAGTTTTACGAATGTCAGGTAAAACAGGTGAAGACCCTATAGTTGTAGGTATAAATAATGCTGTAAAAGAAATAGAAAACTATGGTGGTGATATTAAGGTTTTAATAGACCAAATGGCAAAAGCAGGAGATACAAATATTGATAAAGTATTAAATTTTGCTACTAAAAATAAAACATGGGATATTGCAAATGAAGTTTGGATTAACGCATTGTTATCTAATCCTAAAACACACATTATTAACTTATCTTCAAACTTAACAAACGTATTTATAAGACCATTGGAAAAAATGGTTGGTAGTAGGTTATCTACTACTTTATTAGAGAACCCAGACAAAGTTGCTAAATTAAGATTAGAAGGCGAAAGAGCCTTAGCTACTTATGTAGGTCTTAGAAGACATTTAGTAGATGCAACTAGATATATGAAGTTAGCATTTAATAAAGAAGATACTATTTTAAGTAAAAGAGGAAAAATAGATATTCCTGAAAAAGCAATTCAAAAAAGAAAATTAATTAAAGACCCTGAAACTGGTTTATTTAAAGAAGTATTAGATAATGATAGTACATCAGGCAAATTTATTAATACTTTAGGTAAAGCTATTAGATACCCTACAAGATTTCTTAATGCTGAAGATGAATTTTTTAGACAAATTACTTACAGAACAGAATTAGAAAAACAAGGTGTAAGAGAAGCTATTAAAAATGGTAAAAGCAAAACTAAAATAGTTGCTACAGATTTAAAAACTAAGAAACCTATTACAGAATTTGACCAAGCAGTAAGTGATTACTTTGATGAAGGTTTTGATGAGTTTGGTACTGCAAGAAATCCTGAAGCTATGAAAAAAGCTGACGAGAATACTTACACACAAGAACTAGATGGAATATTTGAGTATGTGCAAAACATGACAAATAAGTTTCCAATAATGAAACAAATTATTCCATTTGTAAGAACACCTGCAAACTTAATGTTAAATGTCATAGACAGAACACCATTAGGTCTTATGAGAAAACCATTTTATGAAGATTTTATAGGAAGAAATGGTGCTGAAAGAATGGCACAAGCTAGAGGTGGAATGGCTACAGGTACAGTTCTTCTAACACTAGGTTCTATACTACACAGAGAAGGTATTATAACAGGTAGTCAAGGTCAGTTAGCAGGAGAAGGATTTACAAATTCACAAGATTTAAGAAATTTAAGAAAAAACACTGGGGCATTACCTTATGCGTTTAGATACTTTGATGAGGAAAGTGGAAAGCATAAATATGTTCAATTTGGGAGATTTGACCCATTTGGTGCTTTCTTTGGAATGATTGCAGATTTTAATGAAATGCACGACAAACTTACTGAAGAAGAAATGAGACGAGTAGGTGGCGATTTTCTTATTACTTTGGCAAGACAAGGTGGAGATGCAAAAGACTATTTATCTACAGGAACTAAAATAGCAAACTTTGGTTCAGCTTCATGGTCAGCACTTTCAAGAAACTTAGTAAGTAAAACTTACCTAAAAGGTCTTGCAGATTTTATGGAAGTATTAACAAGTGATGATACTTCTAAATGGCGAAATTATAAAAATTCCAAAATAGGTTCATTCTATCCAAATGTATTTGCTAAATTAGTGAATGACCCATTCTATAAAGATGCTAGAACTATACTTGATGAAGCTAAGAAAAGAACAGGTCTTGGTGAAGTAGAAGATAAATATGATTTTAGAGGTAATAAATTAAGAATACAGGGTAGCGAAACTCAAAGATTTGTAAATGGTTTATTTAATCCTTTTAATTATGCAGAGGAAAAAGAAGACCCAGTAGCATCAGAAATTTTAAGACTAGGTGTAAATATGCCTATGATGAGAGATAGTCTTAGAGGAGATATTGATTTAACTTTGTTTAAAACTAGTTCAGGTCAAACTGCTTACAATAAGCAAATGGAACTATTAGGTAAAGTAAAAATAAAAGGTTTATCTTTAGATGAAAGATTACAAAATGCAATCAACTCTGATTACTACAAAAGATTAAGTGACCCAATATCTTTAGATAATAAAAATAAAGATGAAGGTACAAGAGCAAGATATTTAAAACAAATCGTTAAAACTTATCACACTGCTGTAGAAGAAGAAATTATTAGGAGAAGAAGTGACTTTAAAAGCACTAAAGATGACACTGGTAATTTTACTTTAGAAAATTCAATTATGGCAAGAGATAATTTTAAACGAAAAACCAAAATAGGACTAGAAATAAACAAAGCTGATTTAGATGGATTATATCAGTTCTCAAAATAAACTATGACACAATTTGCATTTCAAACATATACTGGTAATGGAAGCACTACACAGTATTCAATATCATGGACTTATATTGACAGTACACATGTCAAATGTTTTTTAGATGGAGTTTCTACTTCAGCATTTTCTGTGTCAGGCTCAACTGTCACATTTAACTCTGCACCTGCAAATAATGTAGTAATTAAAATTGAAAGACAGACACCACTTACTGCTAGATTAGTAGACTTCCAAGATGGTTCAGTATTGACTGAAGCTGATTTAGATATGTCAGCTAACCAAAACTTCTTTGCTGTCCAAGAATTTTCAGATGATGCAACTAATTATATTCAGTTAGATACTGATGATAAATATAATGCACAATCAAAAGTAATTAAGAGTGTAGCTAATCCTGTAAATGATAATGATGTTGTTAATAAAAATTATTTAGAAAATACTTGGTTATCACCTACAAACAAAACAGCTTTAACAACAGTAAATTCAAACATAGCTAATATTAACGCAGTTAATTCTAATGCAACTAATATTAACTCAGCAGTATCCAATGCTACTAATATTAATACAGTAGCTACAAACATTGGTTCAGTTAATACAGTAGCCACAGATATTACAAAAGTAATTGCAGTAGCTAATGATTTAGCAGAAGCAGTTTCAGAAATAGAAACAGTTGCAGATGATTTAAACGAAACAAGTTCAGAAATAGATGTAGTTGCAGGTTCAATAGCAAATGTTAATACAGTTGGTGGTGCTATAGCTAATGTAAATACAGTAGCAGGTTTATCTTCTACAATTACAGCAGTAAGTAATAACTCATCAAATATTAACGCAGTAAATACTAATTCAAGCAACATCAATACAGTTGCAGGACAAAATTCTAATATTACAACACTTGCAGGAATATCAGCTAACATAACTACAGTAGCAGGTATATCTAGCAATGTGACTACAGTTGCAGGTATGAACTCTGCAATAACTTCAGTAAATTCTAACTCATCAAATATAAATTCAGTTGCAGGTGCAATTACAAATATAAATTCAGTTGCAGGTGGCTTAACTAATATTAATACAGTTGCTACTAATTTATCTGGTGTAAATAGTTTTGCAGAAAGATATAGAGTACAGGCAGGTGTTCCTTCAAGTTCAAATGATACTGGAGATTTGGTTTTTGATACGACAGCAGGAAAATTAAAAGTCTTTGATGGAAGTTCGTATGCCCTTGCAGGTTCTTCTGTTAATGGCACAAATTCTCGTCATAGATTTACAGCAACAGCAGGTCAAACAACATTCACAGGCACAGATTTAGATGGTGGTACACTTTCTTATGATGTAGCAGGTGGAGTTGCCTTTATAGATGTATATTTGAATGGAGTTCACCTTGACAGTTCAGATTACACAGCAACTTCTGGTACAAGCGTAGTCTTGTCTTCAGGTGCTACTGTTGGAGATGAAATTTATATAACAGCTTTTGGTACATTTAGTTTAGCTTCATTTAGTGCAGGAAATATAACTTCTGGTACAATTAACAACGCAAGATTAACTGGTTCTGGTGCTATTACTATTAATGGTTCATCAGTATCATTAGGTGGTAACATAACAGTTGGAGAAACTAAACCTACTATTGGTTCTATATCTCCATCTACAATTACTAATGCTCAAACCTCTATTACAATTACAGGAACGAATTTTGTATCAGTACCACAAGTAGAAGCCTTAAATCAATCTACAGGTATCTGGTACACAGCAGACACAATTTCATTTACAAATGCTACAACACTTGTAGCGACATTTACTTTATCAGTAGATGCACAATATAAATTAAGAATAGAAAACCCAGATGGTAATGCAGTTTTATCTTCTTCAAATATTCTAACAGTTTCAGATGCACCTACTTGGTCAACAAGTGCAGGTACACTTGGAGTATTTGCAGGAAATTTCTCTGGTACACTTGCTACAATTTCAGCAAGTTCAGATAGCACAATAGCTTATTCTGAAACAACTTCAGTACTTACAGGTGCAGGGGTTACTATAAATACA
>TARA_Y100000385_G_scaffold291917_1_pt1 | contig 10235 bp, 10 predicted proteins | sample TARA_Y100000385 | Tara Oceans TARA_Y100000385 (sample SAMEA2620980) | marine metagenome | biome: marine biome (ENVO:00000447); feature: surface water layer (ENVO:00002042); material: "saline water (ENVO:00002010), including plankton (ENVO:xxxxxxxx)" | depth 5 m
GCCACAGTAAGTACTTTTGTGTCTGTCGATGCCCCTCACGTAGTTTATAGAACTGGAACAACTTCGATGGATGGGATTGTGAGTTTTTCTTTTCTTAATGAGGCTGTACTCAAAGTCGAAGCATTTAAAGGGGAGGCTTCAGGACAAGGACTTTTAGTGATAGAAGAAGATAAGAAAGTTTTGTTGACTCTCGAAATTTATTAGAATTTGACACCGCTATTTTCAAAATATAAAATAGCTGCTTCTTTCATAAGAATACTTTGTTCACCTGGTTTTAAAGCAGGTAGTTTTTCGTTAGTTTTGTAATGAGGCCATCCATCCTTATCTCTTCCTTCAAATTCATAATAGCCGTAATTACTTAATAGCCTACATATAGCAATATGCAATAAGTCTAATTTTTCGTCTTTGCTGAAGTCGCACATGCCTTTACCAAGTTCCTGAATACCAATTAGAAAAAGAATTGCCTGAAGATCCAAGGTCTCACCATGACCAAATTCTTTAGAGATAAATGACACTAAATCTACCCACCTTTCTTTTGATTCTATTGTACTCATTTAAAATTTATTTAATACAAATGTACAATGTTCTTTGTAATATTCTTTTCTCATCGTAAATTTACATATGAATTATTTTGATTTAATCTTAGTTCTTCCATTTATTTACGGAGTTTACAAGGGATTTAGTAGAGGTTTAGTCCTCGAATTTGCCTCATTACTAGCATTAGTCCTCGGCGTTTATTGTGCTTCACATTTTTCTCAAATTACTTTTGGTTATCTATCCACTTGGATTGACTTGAAGAATAGTTATCTCAGTATCGCGTCCTACGCTATTACTTTTATTGTTATTGTTATTATTGTATCATTAGTGGGGAGACTTCTCACTCTGCTTCTTAAGTTGGTAGCCCTAGGATTCATCAACCGAATGATGGGAGCCATTTTTGGCGGTATTAAAGTACTTTTAATTTTATCTATATTTATTTCATTTTTCGACAGATTTAATAAGCAATTTGGAATGGTAAATGATGAGATTTTAAGTTCATCTCTAATGTATAACCCCATCCGAATTCATTTAGAACAATTTTATCTTGTTATTTTACCACAATTTGAAAGACAAATAGAGAATATAAAGAATCTGAATGAAGATGAGTTGTTTTAATCGTTAATGGCTTTAATTCCTGGAAGTTCTTTTCCTTCTAGATATTCTAGCATGGCCCCGCCCCCAGTAGAAACATAGCTTACTTTATCTTGCATGTTAAATTTTTTTACTGCAGCAACTGAATCACCCCCACCTACTAAAGAAAAACTTCCTCGAGATGTTGCATCTGCAATGGCATTTGCAACGAATCTAGTACCACTTGAAAATTTCTCCATTTCAAACACACCCATTGGTCCATTCCACAGAATGGTTTTTGAACTTAATATTGCTTGTCGGTAAATAGCCTTCGTTTTTTCACTAATATCGAGGCCCATCCAACCGTCTTCAACTTTGTCAATATAGCTAACATTCGTATTTGCATTGTTTGAGAAGGTATCTGCATTTAAAGAGTCGATGGGAATAAGTAATTCTACTCCTTTTTCTTTTGCTTGTAATATTAAAGAAAGTGCTAATTCCATCTTATCATCTTCCACGAGTGAATTGCCTATATTTCCTCCTAATGCTTTTGCAAACGTATAAGACATCCCTCCACCAATAATAATTTTGTCAACTTTATCCATCAACTTTTTGATGATGGTGATTTTTGAAGAAACTTTGGCCCCTCCCAAAATTGCGGTTATGGGATGTTTTCCTCCATGAACTATTTTTTCTAGCATCGAAATTTCATTGGACATCAGGTAGCCAAAACATTTATTGTTTTCAAAAAACTTTGCAATAATCGAAGTTGACGCGTGAGATCTATGAGCGGTTCCGAATGCTTCATTTACAAAAATATCACCCATAGAGGCAAGTTGTTGAGCAAAATATGTGTCGCCAGCTTTTTCTTCAGAGTAAAATCTTAGGTTTTCAAGCAATAATACTTCTCCATTTTTTAAGTTTTTAGCTGTATTTTTTGCTTCCTCTCCAATGCAGTCAGATACAAATTTCACAGGTCTATCTAGGACTTCAGAAATTTCTCCTATTAGATGTTTAAGTGAAAACTTTTCTTCAACTCTATTTTTTGGCCTTCCCATGTGAGATATCAAAATAACAGCGCCATTATCAGAGAGAATCTTCTCAATAGATGGAATTGCTGCCATGATTCTTGTGTTGTCAGTGATGAGAGAATTGTTGTCTAATGGTACATTGAAATCAACCCGAATTAAGGCTTTTTTGCCTTCAAAATTAAATAAATCTATAGTTTTCATTTGGCAAACATACATCTTCTGTAGCATTCCATAAAAGCGAAGACAAAATTGTTTTTTCTATTTCACTTTTCGTTTAATGACTTCGCTTTGGTTTGAAATATATTTTCTTTAAAGCACATCACTTTATTAGATAATTCAATCCAAATTGTATCTTTGGTGAAATGCAGTTAAAGGATGTTTTTGGACATAAAAATATAAAAGAGTTACTACTAAACTCTGTTATAGAAGATAGAGTGCCTCATGCGCAGTTATTCCTGGGTCCAAAAGGTTCTTCAAACTTAGCCCTGGCTCTTGCTTATGCGCAGTATTTGTCTTGTACAAGTAGAACTATTGAGGATTCTTGTGGAACTTGCTCTTCTTGTGTGAAACACGAGAAGTTTTCACATCCTGACCTTCATTTTGTTTTTCCTGTAACAAGTACAGCTTCTGTGAAAACAAAACCTGTAAGTCATCATTTTTTGCCTGAATGGAGAAACGTTTTGGAAGATAATCCGTATTTTTCTCTGTTGGATTGGCTTAGGTATATCGGAGTGGAAAATAAACAAGGAATTATTTCCGTAGAGGAAAGCGCTCAAATCATAAAGTGTTTGAGTCTTAAGCCCTTTGAAAGTAATATAAAGATGATGCTCATTTGGATGCCGGAGAAAATGAATCTTCAGTCTGCAAATAAGCTTTTGAAGTTGCTGGAAGAGCCTCCGAGTAAAACATATTTTTTGTTGGTTGCAGAGCAGACAGAAAATATACTTGCCACTGTCTTATCAAGAATACAATTACTGCGAATTCCTGTCCACCAAGATTCTGAAGTTCTGGATTATTTAATACATAGAGGGATAGATGCTTCCAAGGCAGCCAAGGTTTCTAGCATGGTGGGTGGAGATGTAAATAATGCCTTACACTTGTTAGAACATATTCAAGACTCAGACCAAAATGCTCTGAATTTTGTCCTATGGATGCGTTTTTGTTTTAGTGCATTGCAAGTAAAAGATATTGATAAACTAGTAAGTTGGTCAGAATCCATGGCGAAAAGTGGGAGAGAACAGCAAAAAAGTTTTTTGCTATTTGCCTCTAATGTAATGAGAGATGCTTTACTGAAAAATTACGGGGTGCAGAAAATAATGAAAATGAATATGAGTGGAAATAATTTTTCTATGGATAAGTTTTCTCCCTTTATTCATGCAGATAATTGTGTCGAAGTTTTGGAGGAGTTAAATATGGCGTATCTTCACATTGAAAGAAATGCAAATCCGAAGATTTTATTCTTGGATACATCATTTAAAATTGCTAGACTGCTTCATAAAAAGTTAAAACAAGTGATAGCTTGATAAAAAAATTAAAATGGGATGTACAAGTTGTTCAACCACGTCAGGAAATGCTCCTGGATGTCAAAGTAAAGGTTCTTGTAGTACAGGTAACTGCGGAAAAATGCCAGTATTTAATTGGCTTTCTAATATGAGTTTACCCTTAGGCCAAGTTCCTTTTGATATATATGAAATTCGTTTTAAAAATGGACGCAAAGAATTTTTTAAGAATAAGAAAAGTCTAAATATACACATGGGCGATACCGTTGCTGTAGAGAGTAGTCCAGGCCACGATATAGGAGTTGTTTCTTTAAAGGGAGAGTTAGTTCGACTTCAAATGCGGAAAAAAAATGTGGAGTTAACCAGTGAAAAAGTTAAGACTATATATCGCCATGCCTCTGAAAATGATCTTGAAAAGTGGTCACTTGCCCGCAGTCGAGAACAAAAGACGATGCACAGGAGTCGTGAACTAGCCTCTCAACTGGGATTAGATATGAAAATTGGAGATGTAGAATTTCAGGCAGATAATATCAAAGCAATATTTTACTACACCTCAAACGGACGGGTCGATTTCAGAGAACTCATTAAGCAAATGGCAAGTGAATTTAATGTGCGTATAGAGATGTGCCAGATTGGAGTTCGTCAAGAAGCTCAGAGGATGGGAGGAATAGGCTCTTGTGGAAGAGAGCTTTGTTGTAGTACTTGGTTAAATGATTTTAGATCAGTAAGTACTAGCGCTGCTCGTTACCAGCAGTTATCATTAAATCCTCAAAAGTTAGCTGGTCAATGTGGTAAGCTTAAATGTTGTTTGAATTATGAGTTAGATATGTATGTGGAAGCCATTAAGGATTTCCCAAACTCTAAGCTGAAGCTTAAAACAAAAAAAGGAACAGCTTTTTTACAGAAGACAGATATTTTCAGAAGAAAAGTTTGGTACTCATACACTAGTGAGCCTTCTGTTTTTATTGAATTGAATCTAGATGATGTTCAAGAAATTATTCGTCAAAATAAAGAGGAGAAGTTTCCAGAATCTTTAGAAATGTATGTTGTTAAAGTTTATAAAGTCGTTGAGCCTGACTATGAAAATGTTGTTGGGCAGGATAGTATTACTAGATTTGATAAAGGAAAGTCTTTAAAGAAAAATAAAAAGTCGAGGTCAAAATCTCATTCATCAAATCAAAGTAAAAATCGATATAAACCCAAGACTCACAAGAAAAAAAAAGTTACTCCCATCAAGTCAAAATCGGTGAATTAAATTCAATGTCAATAAATAAAATACTTAATATATTTTTCTGTTTCTTTTTTTTGATTTTCACTTCCTGTGATAGCCAGAAAATCGCTGATTCTTATCAAGAGATACCAAAAAATGCTTGGCATATCAATCGATCTATTGATTTTGAGTTCAATATTTCTGAAAGTACAGACAAGATAGATTTTTTAATAGGCTTGCGAAATAACAATGAGTATAGGTATTCGAATATTTTTTTTTTGTAGATCTTATGTTTCCAGATGGCTCTTTAGAAAGAGATACTGTTCAATTTTTACTTGCCGAACCAAATGGGAAATGGTTAGGGGAGGGAATTGGTCCAATTAAACATCTACTTTTAACATATAAAGAAAATCAAGAGATTCAATCAGGAACTTATAAATTTAATATTTCTCATGGAATGCGTGACTCCATACTTTTAGGGATAGAAGATATTGGTTTTCGAATTGAAAAATCAAAGTAATATGGATGTGAAAAAGAAATTTATCTCTTGGTTTATTCGCTGTTTTTGGATTGTCATTGTGGGACCAATTATTTTTATTTCATTAGGAGTTTGGTTCGCCTCTATTGGTTGGTTTGGTCAATTACCTTCCTTTGAGGAACTAGAAAATCCCGAGCAAAATTTAGCGACAGAAATTTATGCTTCTGATGGGGTCTTATTAGGTAAGTTTTTTTATGAGAATCGCTCCCCAGTAACATATGATGATCTGTCACCACATCTTGTTAACGCATTAATAGCTACAGAAGATGAACGATTTGTTGAGCATTCTGGTATTGATGTAAAATCCTTAGCTCGAGCTATATTAGGAGCTATTACAGGGAGAAATGCTGGGGGTGGCTCTACTATTACTCAACAACTGTCCAAGATGCTTTTTACTAATGTCTCTTCTAATATTCTGCATAGAGTCAAACAAAAGTTTAAGGAATGGGTGATTTCAGTTAAGCTTGAAAGAAATTTCACGAAGGATGAAATCCTAACTATGTATCTTAATAAGTTTGATTTTCTATATTTAGCAGTGGGTATTAAGTCAGCCTCTAAAATATATTTTAATACAAGTCCTAAGGATCTGACTATAGATCAAGCTGCAATTCTGGTTGGCATGGCAAAGAATCCCTCGCTATATAATCCAAAGCGATTCCCGGATAATGCCATTAGGCGTCGAAACATCGTTCTTGGACAGATGCATCGCAATGGCCTACTGTTAGCATCCGAAAAAGATTCTATTCAATCACTACCAATTTCCCTTGAATTTAAGCGTACGGATCACAATGATGGTTTGGCTACTTATTTTAGAGAATATCTCCGGAGATATATGAAAAAGTGGTTGAAAGAAAATAAAAAACCAGATGATACCCAGTATAATTTATATTCTGATGGATTAAAAATATTTACTACCATAGATTCTCGAATGCAAACATATGCAGAGGAGGCTATCGCTGCTCACATGCCTGTGCTTCAAGAGCAATTCTATAAGCATTGGGATGGAGAGGGCACAGATTCTATTCCTGCTCCTTTTGATCAGAAAATGCGACGTGGTCAAGTAGATACATTAATGATAACTGCTACGAAGAGGTCTGAGCGTTACAAGAAACTAAGTAGCAATAATATTTCAAAACAGCGGATAGAAGAAATATTTAACACGCCAGTAAAGATGAATATTTTTACTTGGAACGGAGGAGTTGATACAATGCTATCTCCAAGAGATTCCATAATTCACTACAAATATCTTCTTCAAACTGGAATGATGTCTATGGATCCTCAAACAGGATTTATAAAAGCATGGGTAGGAGGAGTAGATCACCATTATTTTAAATACGATCATGTGAAAGACGCCAAAAGACAGGTTGGGTCAACTTTTAAGCCTTTTGTTTATGCTACGGCCATTGACCAGCACAATTATTCGCCCTGCATGAAAGTTCCTAACGTGCAGGTGGTTTTTGAAAAGGAAACTTGGGGTCTTGAAAAAGATTGGATTCCTCGAAATTCAGGCGAAAAGTATGGAGGAGAAATTAATTTAAAAGAAGCCTTGGCTAAATCAGTGAATACTGTCACTGCATATTTAATGAAGCAAGTTGGGCCGAAATCTGTCAAAAAACTGGCTAGAGCGATGGGTCTAAATGGTAAAATCCCACCATCTCCCTCGATATGTTTGGGGACTCCAGACGTTTCTATATTTGAAATGGTTGGAGCTTATGGTACTTTTGCTAATAAGGGAGTATATACCAGCCCTATATTTTTAAATAGAATTGAAGATAAAAATGGAGTCGTATTGGATGAATTTAGCCCAGTTACTAGAGAAGTTTTAAGCGAAGAAAAAGCTTACGTTATGTTAGATCTCATGCAGGGGGTAACTACAAAAGGATCGGGCCGAAGATTAGGTTGGATGTATGGGTTAAAAAATGAAATTGCAGGAAAAACAGGAACTACTCAAAATCAATCAGATGGATGGTTTATGGGGGTCGTACCAGATTTAGTGACTGGAGTATGGACTGGTGCTGAAGACCGAGCTGTACATTTTAGAAGTATAACATTAGGTCAGGGTGCAAATATGGCTCTTCCTATTTGGGGTGAATATATGACAAGGATATATAAAGATCCCGAGATAGGTATCTCTAAAGCAAATTTTGAGAAGCCAAATAAGTTAGAAATAATCATTGATTGTGATGATTTTGAGTCTGAAAACATTGATTTTGATCTAGAGCGAGAAGAACAATTTTAAATTATAAGAGATATATGATTAATAAAGTAGTGCAAGACGTGCAAGAAGCTCTCAATGGAGTTGAAGATGGAATGACTCTTATGTTGGGTGGTTTTGGTTTGTGTGGAATCCCAGAAAATAGCATTGCAGAATTGGTTTCTAAGAATACCCAGAATCTAACCTGTATATCAAACAATGCAGGAGTAGATAATTTTGGATTAGGCTTATTACTCAAAAAAAAACAAGTTAAAAAAATGATTTCTTCATACGTAGGAGAGAATGATGAGTTTGAGCGTCAAATGTTGAGCGGTGAATTAGAAGTTGATTTAATTCCTCAAGGCTCACTGGCTGAAAGGTGTAGATCCGGTGGTGCAGGAATTCCTGCATTCTATACTCCTGCAGGATTTGGAACTGAGATTGCTTTAGGTAAGGAGACTAGAGAATTTGATGGAAAGCCTCATGTTTTAGAATTGGCTTTAACTGCAGACTTTGCTATTGTAAAGGCATGGAAAGGAGATCCTGCCGGAAACCTTATCTATAAGGCTACAGCAAAAAATTTCAATCCAATGATGGCCATGGCTGGTAAGATAACTATTGCAGAAGTAGAGGAGTTAGTTCCTTTAGGTACACTTAACCCCAATGAAATTCATACACCAGGAATTTTCGTTCAGCGTATTTTTCAAGGGGAACGATTTGAGAAGAGAATAGAACAAAGAACTCTAAGGAAAAATTAAGATGGCATTAGATAAAATAGGGATTGCAAAAAGAATTGCACAAGAACTTCAAGATGGCGAATATGTTAATTTAGGGATTGGTATCCCCACCTTAGTAGCCAATTATGTTCCCAAAGGGATTCATGTCGAATTTCAATCAGAAAATGGAATTTTAGGCATGGGACCTTTTCCTTCGGAAGGGAATGAAGATGCGGATTTAATTAATGCAGGGAAACAGACTATTACAGCTCTTAAAGGAGCTGTCTATTTTGATTCCGCTGTAAGTTTTGCAATGATTCGAGGCCAACATGTTCAACTCACAGTATTAGGAGCTATGGAAGTCTCTGAGAATGGAGATATTTCAAATTGGAAAATACCAGGAAAAATGGTGAAAGGTATGGGCGGTGCAATGGATTTAGTTGCCTCTGCTGAAAATATTATTGTTGCTATGATGCACACTAACAAAAAAGGCGATTCTAAGATTTTAAAGTCGTGCAGTTTGCCCTTGACGGGGGTTTCTTGCGTAAAAAAGATTGTCACCAATTTAGCAGTGTTGGAAGTTATGCCCCAGGGAGGATTTAAACTTTTAGAAAGAGCTCCGGGAGTATCTATAGAAGAAATTAAGAATGCTACTCAAGGATCACTTTTTATTAATGAAGAGGTGCCAGAAATGTCGATAACTTAAGTCATGAACCAAACGTTAGTTCGATTTTTTCCGCTAAAACCAAAGACAATTTTTTATAAGATTCTTTTGTCCATCCTGCGACATGAGGACTAAGAAGTACATTTTTTGATTCTAATAATTCTTTGAATACTAGAGGCATTTCTTGGTCAAACATATCCTCAAAGCTTCTTTTTTCAAATTCCAAAACATCCAGACAAGCTCCTAGTATTTTACCAGTCTTTAATCCTTTTGAAACCGCTTCTGTTTTTACTACTTTTCCTCTTGAGGTATTAATAAGATAAAATTTCTTGTGCATATTCTGAACAAATTTTTCATTAAGGTAGTGATGTGTACTTTCATCGTATGGAATATGAAAACTAATAATTTCTGCATTACGTTGGATATCTTCTAGACTGGATTCGGTAACATAACCATCACTAATATCATTTTTGTATTTGTCATAAGCCAATACTCTACAATCAAACCCATATAGGCATTTGGCAAAGGATTTACCCATATTTCCATAGCCAACAATTCCAATTGTTTTTCCCGATAATTCGACACCCCTATTACTTTCTCTATTCCATTTACCCTCCCTAATCTCCTTATCTGCCTGGGAAAGTTTATTAAAGAGACTTAGAATCATAGCAAGGGCATGTTCTCCCAATGCTTGTCGGTTGCCTTCTGGGGCAGAAAATAAGTGAATCTGTCTCTTCTTAGTCTCTAATAAATCAATATTCTCAAGTCCAGCGCCTGAACGAGCTATGAATTTTAATTGTTTCGCTGCCTCTAAAAATTCAAAATCAATAGGAGTCTTTGAGCGAAGAACAAGCCCCTGATAATGTCCTATTTTTGCTAGAATATCTTGTCGGCTTAATTCGAAATTTAGCTCACATTGAAAACCTATCTTAGTTAGCCTAGTTTCCAAAGCTGAATGAACCGCATCTATAAATAAAACTTTCATCATAGATTTAAGAAAATTTTGCCAATCATAAAGTAAATAAACAGTCCTAAAATATCGTTAATTGTAGTAATAAAAGGTCCCGTGGCAAGCGCAGGATCAATTTTGTATTTATCTAACACCAAGGGGACGAAAGTCCCGAAAAGTGCAGCAAATATTATTACAGCTATCAATGAAATACTTACTGTTAAGGAAATAGCAATTGGATACCCTAGCAGAAATGTAAGTCCCATAATTACTGCAGAACAAATCAGTCCATTTACTAGTGCTACCCCCAACTCTTTAATCATT
>TARA_Y100000385_G_scaffold7527_1_pt1 | contig 10235 bp, 17 predicted proteins | sample TARA_Y100000385 | Tara Oceans TARA_Y100000385 (sample SAMEA2620980) | marine metagenome | biome: marine biome (ENVO:00000447); feature: surface water layer (ENVO:00002042); material: "saline water (ENVO:00002010), including plankton (ENVO:xxxxxxxx)" | depth 5 m
ACCAATATTAGATATAACACTTACAGGTAGTTTAGCTAATTATAACTGGTCAAAATATTCTGATGTTGATTTACATATAATATTCGATACGAATAAACTAGGTAAAAATAAAGACATGGTTAAGGATTTACTTGACGTAAGAACTAGAGCGTGGAATCTTAAACACAATATAACAGTCAAGGGATTCGATGTGGAGCTATATCTTCAACCAGAAGACCAACCACATCATTCAACAGGTGTTTATTCAATTACAAATAATAAGTGGGTTGTAGAACCTAAGAAGGTTGATGCTGATATTGACAAGGAAACAATAACAAAGAAATACAATACTATAATCAAGACAGTTAATGAAATCAAAAAATGTGATGATGAAGATATTGTTAAGATGCTTGAGAAGCTTAAGGATAAAATAAAAGCAATGAGACAAAGTGGTCTCGATTCAGGTGGTGAATTCTCTAATGAGAACATAGTATTTAAACTACTTAGAAGAAACGACATAATGGAAGAGATTGGTGATATGCTTACAGATGCATATGATAAGTCCGTTTCCTTAGATTAAAGATATTTATAGATATGAAACATTTAATTAAAAAATTACTAAGAGAAGGATTACTCACAGAAGCAACACTTAATGATATAAGTAAATCTATATATGGTTTAGCTAAATATAACGCTGGTCGATGGAAGAGTGATAAACAGAAAAACTTTATAATGAAGTTTTTAGACGATTTTAAAGGAGATGACGGTTGGTATTCTCTTGGTTCTTTCAGTTCCAGGGCTACTTACGGTAATTCAACTTCTCGTTACGCTAAATTTGATGATGGAGGGGTTAATAAGATTAAATCAGTGGCCGATAAGAGTGGAAAAGTTAATATTACATTTGAATATACACCAGAGTTAGAAGGTGAACACGCTAATAATAATGAGTTTAGAAAAATATTTAAGTTGTTAAATGAAATGGATGATAGACTTGAGGGGTATTTCGAACGAATGAATACTACAATAAAAGATTATAAAGATACAATTACTAATGATTTTCTTAAGATTATTACGTCAACCAATGACATTAGTATCAAAACAAATGTAGGTGAAATATTTGGTAGGTTTACTGAAAGTATAGATGACTTAAAAACACCCATGTTAAACTCTATACGTGAAATACATGACTCACTTCCGTTTAGAAGTCTGTATTATGATGTTTATAAATACTTTCCAGGTGTACCAAAATCGGAAGTACCTAATGAACTGAAAACTAAAATTAATAACACTACTAAGATAATTGATAACCTAGAAAATGATTTATCCGAAGTTAGGGTAAAGGCTGAGGCTTTAGTTAATAGGTTTAAGGAAGAAACGACATAATGGAAAAATTAAATAATTTGTCTGTTGATGCATATGATGATGAACACACAATAAAAGAAAATTAAAATGAAACAATTAATCAAGAAATTATTAAATGAAGGTTTAAAGTCAAGAATGATTGATGAATACTTTATCAAAGAAGGGCCAGATTTTAATTGTGATTGTTGTAAGTATTTCGATATGGAATCATTGGAGAGATTTGGTGGTTTTGAACACCCAGCATATTATATGTTAGAAAAGTTAAAAAAAGAGAAATTAAAGTATATAAGTCCTAAACAATACATTTACGCAATAGCTAGGGGTTTTGGTAATTTAAGTTATGAAGATGCAACAGCACACGTTAATTGGGATAATGTTGATAAGTATGCAGAAGCTATGGAATCTGGAAGTAAGTTTCCTATCGGTTACTATAGAGAAGGTGAATCAGACCAAGAAGGTAGGCATCGTGCTTTAGCAGCTATGAAATTAGGTTGTGAGGTAATGCCAGTAATAGTAATAAAAGACCTAGACAGAGAGTTAGCTGATGAATTAGCTACATCACTTAAAGGTCTTTCAAAGGAAGAGATAGACACTAAATTTAAAGAAATGGGGTATGACAAGCTTAGTGGTCTAGATTACAGAACAATAAAAAACTATATTGAGTATAGATTAGATTAATAAATATGAATAAGTTGATAAAATATATGCTCAGGTGGCAATTAAGTACACCAATATTAGCAATAATACCGTTTATATTGACAAGATATGGTATAGATAACTTTTGGGTAACAGCATTAATTGCCAACTTAATAGGTTCACTAATATTCTTTAAGATAGATGAGGTAATATTCGCAAAAGAAATGACTAGGTTCCAAAGACTAAGAAGAAAAATTATTAAAAGAAAAAAAAAGTTAGACCTTATAAAACAAAAATAAAAAAACTATAATGAAAAACAGGATAAAAAGATTACTAAGAGAATCAACTAAGAAAGATAAAACACAATATCAAATTAGGTATATAGATGGAGCGATATTTTACAAGAGAGACAATCCTGAAGAAAAGTGGAAATTTATTACTGATGAAGAATTTGCCAACAATGTATGTGATGGTGAACTAATAAAATGGGATGAAAAAAAATAATTAAAACATTTTAAGAAATAACAAATAAAAAAGTTTATCTTAGCGGATATTATAATATTTATATAAAAAAACATAACTCATGGCTAAAAGAAAAAATAAAAACAGAATACTTACAGAATCTCAAAAGAGACAAATTATTCAAGATAAAGAAAAATCAATACTTAAATCATTCGCTAGTACATTTAATAAGATTAAGAGAATTGATGAAAACGAGATACCACAAACCCCATTAATAGTTCATAGTCTATATATTGACGCAAACGGATATTTTCAGACTGAACTAACAATAATGGGTGTTGATTCATATATTGAAGGAATCTTATTAGATTTTAAAACTTCTTACTCACCCTACGAACCACAAACTTACGACTACCCAGGTAGTCCAGGTGGAATTGATGGTATTACAGCTGGTGAAGTACAATTACAACGCTTTATTTTTGGGGATGATTTTGACTCAGAAAATCAAGAAGACATAATAGAAAAATTAAGTAGTGTGGCTCCAGATATGGTAAAAATGGTTAAAGACGCTATTGAAGGCGATATTGACACAAAGGTTCGTGACGGATACTTTAACACAGACGAATTTTTACCAAGCGACCCTAGAGATGATATGCGTGAAGATAAAGATTTAAATGAAGCAGGTAGAACAAGCATGTCTGAATTTTTCGGGACTGAAACAACTGATAATGTAGATACGTTATTAAAAATGTTTTCAAAATATAAACCAACTAGTGGTTGGTTTATGAATGTTGGTTACATTAACAACGTTAGTAAGTCTACCATACCAGTTAATATTAATCCAGAAAATTTAGATGAATTTGAAGGGATTGCAGCTAAGCTAGATAACCCCAAACTAAAAAGGTATTTAGATAGTATGATAAATGACCCAGAGTGGACAAGAGTTAAAGACAAGTACTCTGTAGACCAAGACAGAGCGGCTAGAGGATTAAAAACTAAAAGTTCTGGTAAAGCAACATATACTAACCCATATGCTGCCAGAACATATAAAGACAAAGAAACTAAAGAAAAGGTAACAATACCAGCTAAAGTTTATTCAACTAAAAATTACACAATCCAATGGGATAATTTAAACCAGAAATCGGATAGGGATTCTGAAGTAAAAAAAGCATACGACAAATATGGTCTTGATTGGGAAGAAGGTTCGATACCTACAGATGACTGGAGAGGTAGAGGATGGGAAGGTGTTCCAGGTGTTCCATTTTCACAGCACAAGGATACTGGTACTAAAAGATTGGCAATATACGGTAAGAAAACCGCCCTTAAACCACACTCAAGTAAATTCTTTATAAACCTTGGTGGTGACATTGCACAATTAACATCAGAAGAAACAAACTTTATTTTTGCCAATTCAACATATAGTAGTGAAAGACCAATGAAAAAAAGTTTGAGAGATATGGAAAACCAAGAAGCTGCTAGAGAAATTTACAATTTAGAAAACCTATATGATTACAAAAATTTAAATTTAGAAAAAATCATATATATAACATGTAGCATGAATATTGATGGTGAGAATAAAAAATTCTCATACATAAATAGAAATGCTGTACCAGATGGGTTAAAACCTGGTGAATTCGGTGAATTAATACAAGATTCTTTACCTAAAAGTATATCTTAAATTAACTAATATATTTAAAATGTGTTTGTAATATTAAAATATTTTTGTATATTTGATTTAAATTAACTTATAAATATAATAAATTATGAATATCTTTGTATTAGATGAAGACATTGAAAAGTGCGTCATGTACCATAATGACAAACATACGGTAAAGATGATATTAGAGTACGCACAGCTATTATGTAGCGTTCATCATGTATCAGGTAGTAAATTAGAAATACCTTACAAATTAGCCCATAAAAATCATCCTTGTACTATATGGGCTAGGGAGTGTATTGAAAACTACAATTGGTTATGTAAACTAGGGTTAGCTTTAGCTAAAGAATATACATACAGATATGGTAAGAGACATAAATCACAAGACGTGATAGAATGGTGTATTAGTAACAAACCTAATATAATTAAAAATTCAGAAATGACTAGCTTTGCTCAAGCAATGCCAGTTGAATACAAATCTACTAACGCTATAGAAGCCTACAGGAAGTATTATAATGAAGATAAACAACATTTAGCTAACTGGAAGTTTAGAGAAACACCAGAATGGTTTAACGCTAATTAATACTATGGAGTTTGAATTAGTGATTTACTATATCCTAATCGGAGTAGGTGCAATAGTGTCAATACCACTTATTAGTTTATTAGCTATTTGGCTATCCTGTAAAGTAATTAAATCACTTAAAAAATAAAATACATGATAGATAAGATATTAGAATGGTATCCATATGAAGAGTTAGAAAGGTTAGATGGTTTTGACGAAGCTATTATTGGTGTAGCTGACGATAGTATGAGATTAATATATTCGATAACTAAATGTGTTGAAATATTGATGAAGGACATGAATGAAGAAGACGCCTTAGAACATTTTAATAACTACATAAGGTGTGCTTACATTGGAGACAGAACACCTATTTGGTGTATTGATGATTTATAATAAATAACAAACAATTTAAAAAATAAAATTATGGGACTAGTTAAATACCCGAATAACGTATTCAGATTAAAACACGGTGGTGATTACGAAATACCTAAACTAGGTAAAATGACATTTAATAACGGACAAGAATTTCATATAGTTGCTGATGTATTATATATGAGTGGGCATCCAGTACCAGGTAATCTACAAATACCTTTAATATCTTGGATTGAAGATAACAGCATATTATTTGTTAGAGATACTAGAAATTTTTAAATTATAATAACACTATTTAAAGAAGGGGTTATGTTCCATCATATATTTGATGGTTCCCTCAACTTCTTCACATGTTTTAGTGAAAGCTATAACCTCATTAACTGGTAAGTCAAACCATTCGGTCCCTCCCTCAATAGTTTTATAAGCGTGAAACTTTCTATGTAAGGAAGACTCTACTTTCTTATAATACTCAGACTCAAATTTATTAACTAAATGTATCTCATTACTATTCCCAGTAGATAATTCTTTAATTCTCTTATTTACATCTCGTTTAGTTACCCCTACTTTAAACCTTTCTGAAGTATTAGACAATTCACATAACAAATAAACTATTCCCATTTATCTAATTATAAGTAACTTTTAAAAAAAAGTAAATATTTATTAATATGAAAAGGGGTGGAATATTAAATGAATCACAAAAGAGAAAAATGATAGAAGATAAACAAAAACTTATTATTGAATCATTTGCAAATATATTTAATAGGATTAAGAGGGTTGATGATGAAATGATTAATGAATCATTAATTACCGAAGGTACCGCATCACCATTTAAATTACAAAAGGGTAAATATTTTAATCCAAACTATATGGAAAATTTCATTTATATCTCAGAAATCAACGGGATACCGTATGAAATAGAGTTTAGTAAGAATTTAGCTGGTGGTTTATTAGGTTACGGGCAATGGCAGTTATCATTTAACACCAAGTATGGGGGTACTAAGGATAGAGTTGGAACAAAAATTAGAACACATTTTAATGATGTATTGGCAACTATAGGTGATATTATAGAAGATGTGGTAAAAAGGTTTAAGGTTAGGCAAATAATGTTTAGCGGTAGTGCAGACAAAGATAAAGATAAAGGTAAATCGTCAGGGGAAACATTAAGGATGGAGTACTATACCAGGTTTTTAAAAAATAGATTCTCGTCACAATCAATTAGTGGACCAAATCTTGAAGGGCAACTAACTTTAGACTTGACAAATGAATATCCAGAAATATTCGATGATGAAACATTTTATCCAGATAGAATAAAATATAACCTTACTGACATCTTTGAACGTGAAGATGATAACTTTGTATTTGATGATTTTAACATTAGTGGGATAGGTGAATACTCGTATGATTATGAATACCTAGGGATGACATCTAATGATGACTATCTAAAACTACAGGTTAATAGAAGGGGTGAGGAGTTTAACATCACTTTAACAATTGGTGACAAAGATTATATTGAAATTATGGGAGAAAAATCACCAGATTTAAACAATTTACAAGTTATACATATGGTTGAGAATGCTTGGAATAAATATTTAAAAGAAATAGAAAATAAATCTAACCTTAAAGATGATGAAGTAAATGGGTCAATTACTGAGCCATTATTTAAATACATTTTTGATAGTGTTAAAGAGTTGTTTGATAACATACAGTATGACACTATAAACATCACTGATAGGGGAGAGTACTCAAAATTATCGTTTACCGCTACTTTCGAACATGCTTATGGACATGAAGTGGGGTTATACATAACCATTTCAATGTTTAACGATGACAATAGTGGACATATTAGTATTAAACCTACTGAACAAGAAGAATCTAACTTATTATTTTACGTTGAGGGTGAATATGACTACATAAAAAATGAGTCAGAGTTAATACAAAAAATTAGAAGTTATCTCTATATTGAAAGAGGGTTTTTTAGTGAACTAAAAAAATCAGGTTTAATGAATACAATATTAAATGGGCAAAAAGAAATTGATGACCAAATTATGCAATTTAGATTTGAATTTGCTAAAGAACATAATATAGAAATACCAGCATATTTTTAAAAAATTATAAAATATTTTTTTGATGATTTGAAACTTTTATAATATTTTTACATATATATTATTAATAAGTAAAAATTTTATAATGAAAACAATTAACAACGTACTGTTACTAGTCTTATCTTTAGCCGTGGTAAATTCCACAGCCGAGACAGGTATTGTTGTTCATTAAAAAACTAAAAGATAATAAAGCAACCCTGGTTCGGAAACGAGTCAGGGTTTTTTTATTATATAAACTTAATAAAAACTAAAAAGTCATGGATGAAATTAGAAAAAGAACAATTAGAGAATGGGCAGAACAAGGTATCTTGGATTATGTTATAAACAATGTACTTGAAACCTCAGAAGAAACTGAAGTAGAAGATATGAATGAAATTAGAAACGAACTTATAGTTAAATAGATTTATAAATCTTCTTTTTTATGCTCTATTTCTTGTGGCACATCTATAAATGGTTTAGACATTTTATCTGAATCACTAAACTTCTTGTCAATAACTTTATTAGCAGCTTTTTTAACATCCTCCCATAGTTCTTCAACAACTAATACAATATCGTCATCCTTAACCTCCAAATGCTTAAGACCAAACTCTTCAGCCTCCTTAGCATGTGTCAAACCAACACCATCTTTAGGTTTAAGCATATTTAACATTCCGTTTCTTAATTTATTATGTAGGTCAGTATTTTTATATCCAGAAGGCATTAAATCCTTGATACATCTATCAAAGTCAGCACTACCGTTTTCATTCTTAGTGAAAGTTTTATCATCAGATATACACTTTCCTAGAAAATCAATTGCTATCGGTATTAACACGAATGAAAAATAATGATTATCATTATCTATAATATCATTCATATTACCTAATATTATATCTTTAATGATTTCTTTTGGATAATGATGTTTATCTTTAAAAGTCTTATCTCCGTTTATTTTTTCAGTGAGTATTTTAAACTTATTAACCTCTTCTCTTAAATTACCCATTCTTAGTTTGTTTATTATAAATATCTTTATTTTTAATTAAAAATAAAAAAAATAATTATTATGTTGTGTATTTATAAATTAAATTGTATATTTGCATATATAATAATTATTTAAATTAAAAACTATGTTTACATTAAAAGGAAAATTAATCGTTAAAGGTGAGGAAAAGCAAATCACCGAGAAATTCAAAAAGAGAGAATTCGTAATTCAAGATGACTCTGAACAGTATCCTCAAGTTATATCTTTTCAACTTGTACAAGATAAGTGTTCGTTATTAGAAACCTACAACGAAGGTGACGTTATTTCAGTTAATTTCAATGTCAGAGGTAGAGAGTGGGTTTCACCTAAAGACGGAGAAACAAAATATTTCAACAGCCTTGAAGCTTGGAAATTGTCTGGAGAAAATGAAGCACCAGTTCAAATACCTACAGCGGTTACTAACGCTAGCTCTGATGAGGCAGATGACTTACCATTTTAATTAATGGTTAAAAAAACTAATAATAGTTATTAGTTTAATGTGTTATTAAACACTTTATATACTATAAGGGGGTCAGTTTATCTGGTCTCCTTATATTTATATAAGGTAGTTATCGGTAACAACTATATTAATTATGAAAAAGATAACCTTAACACTTATACTAATTTTAAATCTTTTTATAGCAAAATCGCAATGTGATTATACTAACACAATGCCAGCTACGGTAGGTTCTAGCGAAAAGGTATGTTTTACACAAGATGTAACTATCACACATGCCACTATACAAAATCAAGGAACTATAACTATAAATGACGGTGTAACTGTAACTTTCAGTGGGTCTATAACAAATTACTGGGCAACTGTTGGTAAGTTTGAATTGATGGGATGTAACGCTAAGATAGATATATCGGGAAGTATGACTGGAAGTTGGAATAATGTAGATATAGATAGATATTGTAATACATGTACAGACGTAACTATAAATACAAGTTCAGGTGTTGATTTAGGGTATTTTAAGTCTATTGGAGCCGTAAATAATGTAGATGTTCAATGTCAAGTACCATTACCAGTTGAGTTAATATCATACACCTGTAACAAAAAAGAAATATTTTGGTCTACTGGGGCAGAAATTAATAGTGATTATTTTACTGTACTTTATTCTGAGAATGGAATGGACTTCACGCCAGTAACTAATATTAAGGCACAAGGTGATAGTTTTGAAGTGACTAATTATTCATATCCTATCACAAAAAAAGGATACTATAGATTAACACAAACAGATTACGATGGAACTACTGAAGAGTTTGAAATTAAGTTTTGTGGACCTAATGATAACAAGGTAAATTTAGTGGGTAGTTATGATATTCTCGGTCAGGTAATATCTGATTCATATAGAGGTATAGTGATTGAGTTATATTCTGACGGAAGTACTAAAAGAATATATAAAAAATAATTAATATGGAAAACATTAATGAATATATGTCATCTAAAGAATTAAAAAACAATTTAAATATTATGGTAAAGCCATCAGATGAGAATACAATATGGAAAATATTTAACGAAGCAGATTATAAAACATTTCCTAAAGGTATGGGTAAATTTCTAACTTGTGATAAACACGGAAATAAAAAATGGGAAGAATGGGGACCATATTTTGGTGAATTAAGTTCTCACACTGATTGGGTTAATAAAGGTATATCTCATTGGTTAACTAAATAGGCTAATAACTATTTATATTTATTAAAACTTTGTTATATTTCAAGCATGAAAAATAAAGTATTAATAGACATGGATACGGATAGAGAAGACGTAATCAGATTATCCAAACCAGAAGAAGAATTAAATGAAGTATTAGAGGATAAAGATACAGCTAAAAAAATGTTGTTTGATGATTTAACAACTATATGTAACGGCTTAGGTTCTCTAATCAAATACGGTGAAGATAATAATTACTTAGAAAGTGGTAAAGTAGCTGAATTATGTATTAAATTTTTAGAGGACAATTTTTCGGTTTCAAATACAGATACAACACCTGAAACTGATAAAACTTAATATATAACTCTATATATTATTATATGGCGATTAGAAAACCAAATAGGAATTCAAAACCAGCAGCTAAGAAACCAGCAGCTAAGAAACCAGCAGCT
>TARA_Y100000385_G_scaffold50838_1_pt1 | contig 10229 bp, 8 predicted proteins | sample TARA_Y100000385 | Tara Oceans TARA_Y100000385 (sample SAMEA2620980) | marine metagenome | biome: marine biome (ENVO:00000447); feature: surface water layer (ENVO:00002042); material: "saline water (ENVO:00002010), including plankton (ENVO:xxxxxxxx)" | depth 5 m
AATCGAGGCTTGGGTTGATAGCGATCAGTCTTTCCGAAAGAGATCCAGATTTTTCTTTACCTACTGTAGAAGTTGAAAACTGTATTTGCCTTTGTAAATTGGAGGTTTCAACACAATCATTATCTATGATAGTCATACTGCCTACGCCTGCAGCTGCTAGATACATGCTAGCAGGCCCGCCTAATCCGCCTGCTCCTATTATGGCTATTCGGGCTTTTGATAATAAATTTTGGCCGGGCCCCCCAATCTCTTTTAGAATTAGTTGGCGAGAATAGCGTTCAATGTAATCATCATCCATTAAGAGTTTTTTCTCTCTATCATTTTTACTTATTGGGTTCCAGTCGAACCAAAACCACCTTCGCCCCTTGCTGTTTCAGTAAGTTCATTAACAGATATGAACTCAGGTTGTGTTATTGGGGCAATAACCATTTGAGCTATTCGTTCCCCTCTTGAAATTTTAAACGGGATATCACCGTGATTGATTAAGAGTACCTTAACTTCGCCTCTGTAATCTGCATCTATTGTGCCTGGTGTATTCAAACAAGTTACTCCGTGTTTATAAGCAAGACCAGACCTTGGTCTTATCTGGGCTTCATAGCCTGCAGGTAAAGCCATCGCGAGCCCTGTTGGCACTAAAGCTCTGGCTCCTGGGTGTAGGATCAATGGTGCATGTTCCTCTACTGCGGCACGCAAATCTGCCCCTGCTGCCAGAACCGTTTCATATTCTGGTAGTTTTAAATCCCCAAAGTGAACAAGTTTTTTAATTTCAACAGATAGCGTCATTGAAATATCTCCGCGTTATTTTTAATTACCTAATATTTGTAGATTCGTTCTGAATGTCATTACATATAAAACAAACTGACTGAGATAATTTGTTTTTATTCTTATTTATTTTTTTCTTTTTCAGAAAAATCATGTGATTGAGAATTGAAGAAATTAATATTGATTTTCATTTTTTCTATGTCTCTATCTGATAAATTAGGCCCGCTATAAGTATAATTAAATTTTCTATTTTTGTAGTAAATTTTTGTAATTCCTGAGGTAGAGCTATCAAAATTTTGTGATAATATAAGCGGTATTCCTGATTTGAGAATAGGGTAGTCTATTCTTTTGGGAATAACATTCATGCGCCTGCACATTAGTGCTCTAATCTTAAAACCATTAATAGTGCGTATAATTTCCTTATCTTCATTATAAATACTTTCGATAAAATTTATAGCTGGGTGAAAGCTCGCAACTTCCATTGTCTGTTTGTTATCTTCAGGGTTATATTTTTCCATAATCACAACCTCGCAATCCGCTATGTTATCTGCATGGGATTGGAAAGGTATAGATACTAAGAGAAGAAAAAGTAAAATTCTCATATTACTTTTTGAGCTATTTTTCGAGCTAGTCTTTCTGCACTTTCTTGTTTTGTTAGTTCAGGCCAAGTTTCAATTTTATTTTCCGTGATAACAATCATTTTATTGTTATTGCCACCCATGACATTTCCTGAAACGTCATTTGCTATTATCCAGTCACAATTCTTTCGGCTTTTCTTTTTTGTAGCGTTTTCAATTATGTTGTTAGTTTCTGCCGCAAACCCAATAACAAATTTAGGACGATTTTTAGAACTTGATATTGTTTTTAGTATGTCAATGTTGTTTTCTAATTCCAGAGGAGCAGGGGCATTTCCATCTTTTTTCAACTTCTTATTAGAACAAGATTTTGGACGCCAGTCTGAAACAGCTGCCACTGATATAAAAATATCTGCTGGGAGTGATGACTGACATGCTTCAAGCATTTCTTTGGCAGTCGTTACTTTCACGAGCTTTACTAATGGCGGTGCATCAACGTTTACTGGACCGGAAACTAAAGTTACTTTTGCTCCTAGTTTAGATGTAGCTTCTGCCAATGCATATCCTTGTTTCCCTGAGCTTTCATTAGACAGATACCTCACGGGGTCTATAGGTTCTTGAGTTGGTCCAGCAGTAATCAATATTGATTTTCCGGTTAATGACATGATGGGCTCTTTGTCAGTTTTCTGTTCCGTTATTTTAAGTAACGAAACAATTGCATCAACTATTTGGCACGGTTCAGACATTCGGCCAGGACCCGTCTCGCCACATGCCATTTCGCCTATATCAGGCCCAACGAAAAGTGCTCCATCATTTTCAAGTGTTTTTATGTTACGTTTTGTAGCTTCAGCTTCCCACATGCGAACATTCATAGAAGGAGCATAAAGTACTGGCTTGTCAGTTGCTAGAATTGTAGTTGATGCTAAGTCATCAGCCACGCCATTTGCAGCTTTTGCAATTAGATTTGCTGTTGCGGGAACAACAGCTATCAAATCTGCTGAACGCGATAATTCAATATGGCCCATGTCAGTTTCATCAGTTAAGCTCCATAGGTCTGTGTAAACTTTATTTCCTGATAAAGCCCCAACAGATAGAGGCGTTACAAATTCACCACCCCCTTTGGTCAGAATAACTTTTGATTTAATACCGATTTTAGTGAGATCACGTATGACGGTTAACGCTTTATAAGCAGCTACTCCGCCAGAAATGATTAGCAATACACTTTTCTTCATAATCTATCTTCTGGCTATGTTTATTTTAGATATCTGTGTTTAGCAGGTTTTAAATGCTTAAATCCATCAAATTATAATCTTTAAGCCCGGCCTGTGAAGACTCGTTCCAATCAAACGCATCTAAATTATCTGATAGTGGTGTATAGTTAAAAGGCTTTTCCTCAGGAAAACGCTTTTTTCTGGCATTAATTGCTAGTGCTATTACTTCAGAGCGTTTGTTTGTCCCTCAATGAGGTAATTCTTTACTGCATCTGCATCATCTCCATAATGTGCCGCGCACGCTTCGATGGATTTACTTATGTCTTTACTCATTATAATCCTATTAAGTATATGTAGTCTTAATTAGTTTAGTTCAAGTTTATTGGTTGTTTCAAGGCTTTTTCAAATTAAAAATATTTATATGAATAATGCTAAAGTGAATAAATTAGGCTTAAGTCAATTCTAAAAAAGGAATAGTTAGTAAATGGAAGTTTTAAACTTACAATTTAAGGATTGGCATTTGCAAGTTAGCCCCAAGTATGGGGCATGTATATTAAGTTGTTCATACAGCGGCTTTGATGTTCTCAGAACAGCTGAAGCTAACTGGAAATATACACATGACCCTATGTTATCATCATATTTCCCTTTGGTTCCTTACTCGAACAGAATAGCAAATGGTCAATTCAAATGGGAGGGTAAAGGTTTTAATTTAAAGCCTAATGATTTAGGTCAAAAATTTCCCTTGCATGGAATAGGGTGGTTATCTGAATGGACAGTTAAGGAGATAACAGAGAATAGTTGCGTCCTTGAATATAAAAACATTGATGGTGGTTGGTCTTGGCCGTTTCTGGTTAGACAAAAAATAATACTTGAAGATTTATTATTAAAAATAAATTTAACACTAGAGAATACTGGTGATAAAATAATGCCATCTGGGCTGGGGTTTCATCCATACTTTCCTTTAAGCAGGGATGTTAAACTGCAATTTAATGCTGAATATGTTTGGTTATCTGATAAAAATAATTTGCCTACTGAACTTGTAAAAATTCCAAACCAATGGGACTTTAGTAAGCTTGGTAGGGTTTTTAATACAAAAGTTGATAATTGCTTTTCGGGTTATGGAGGAAAAGCTAATATAACCGAACCTGGTTGGAAGTATCAAATAAATCTATCGTCCAGCCCATCTTTAGGTCATTGTGTTTTTTATGCTCCAAGCAAGGGTAGCTATTTTTGTCTCGAGCCCGTTAACCATATGAATAATGCGCTGGCTCATTATAATGAAAGTGGGGATTCAGAAATGCCGTCATTGAAGCCTGGCGAAATAAATCATGTGGAAATGAGCTTGAGTGTTATCAAAAACACTTGATAGAAAATCATTTTTAATACCTGAAAGCGAACAATGCACACGCATGCAAAAATATCACAGTTAAAAATAATTTGCATTCGAAGTCAAAAAATGCTTGCAATTTTGACTTCGAAGTCTTTTAGTGGTAGTAAGAAATATATTCTTAAATGCATAATAGCAATCAAAAGGGGACTTAAATGCTAAAATCCAATTCAAAAAAAGCAATCATTGCGGGCGTTAGTGCACTTGCAATATTATCTTCGGTACCAGCTGCTGCGCAGATTGACGAAATTATTGTTACCGCAGAAAAGAGAGAAGAAAATGTTCAGGATGTAAGTATTTCAGTTACTGCATTGAATGAGAGATTGTTAGAATTAGGTGGTATAGATGATGTATCGCGTTTGGAGCTCGTGGTTCCTGGGGTTAACTTTGCATTTGCGGGTAACGATGCCAAGTTTAACGTACGTGGTGCCAACTCTACAAATACCTATGGTGATAACAGCTCAATTGTAGGTGCATTCCAAGATGGTGTTTATAAGGCTAGAGCCTCACAACAAACCCGAGGTTTCTATGATGTAAGCTCTGTAGAATTCCTCCGAGGCCCTCAAGGTACACTCTATGGTCGTAACACATTTGCAGGTGCATTAAACCTTTATACTAATAAACCTGAACTTGATGAGGCGAGCGCTGGCTTAGAGTTAAGTTACCAAAGTTATGACCGTATTCGTGGTGAAGGCTTTGTTAACATTCCTGTATCCGACACGATGGCATTAAGAGTTGCTGGTTATTATGATAAAAGTGATGGGTACATTAAAAACTTAGCGGGTCCTGACATAGGCGCACAAGATGATAAAGGTTTCAGAGTGGCAGCGCTATGGACTCCAAATGACGATTTAGAAGTTGTTGCTCGGTACCAATATAGTGCAGAAGATGGCAATGAGGCTGGTTTATTTGGCTACACATTTCTCTGCAGAAGCGTAACTCCTGATGGACTAACAGATGCTTTCGGTAGTGTCCGAGATTGTGCTAACCCTATAAGGGGCGGTCAAGGACTTGGTGATGCAGCAAACGGTCCAACTGGTGATCCATATGTAGTTGCGCATGACTATGTGCAGCCAGTTGATTTAGTTGACCATAATTTTCAAGTTAACGTGAAATATGACTTGGGATCAGTAGTTATGAAATCAATCACTAATATCAACGATTTCCAAAATGATATTGGGTTTGATTTTGATTTTGGCCCCAGCCCCGTTCAAAATGGTGGTTATGATGAAGAATCCAAAGGGTGGTCTCAAGAATTCCAGTTTAGTTCAGATTATGATAGTCCTCTTCAGTGGACTGCAGGTGCATACTACTCAGACTTAGAGGATAGAAGTACATTTTATATATATGACCAAAGGGTACGACGTCCTAATTCAGATCGACCAACTGTTGTAACACCGCAGTTTCCAAATGGAACTCAATTACTAGTTGGAACTGGGATCATGAATAATGAGGTAAATATTAATAACTTTTATGCTAACAGTGCTGTTACGAACACAGAGTATTTTGGTATCTATGGACAAGGTGAATACTCTCTTTCAGATCAGTTGCGTTTAATTGGTGGTTTACGATATAATGATGAGACTAAAGCTGTTAGTTGTGGCGGGTCTAATTACACCGAAGGCGATGCTGTGGTAAACGTTATACCTGGTATAGCTGGTACCTCACCTGCTGTGCTTCCTTCTAATGCTCAAGATTTATTTACATATAACTGCGATGCCGCAGATGCTGTTACTAGTGAGACTGTTTCAGGGTACCCTGGATCTTATGATAATATAACTTGGAAGGCAGGTGCAGAATATGATGTTAGTGATGATGTCATGATCTATGCTACCGCTTCAACAGGGTATTTATCAGGGTCAGCATCAACAGCATCCACTACAGAAGAGCAGAAATCACGAGGGTTTGAAGGCGGTATTCGTAGTCGTTTGGCTGATAATACTTTGCAGTTAAATGGTACTTTCCATCTTACTCAATATGAGAATTTGTTAACTCAGCGCCAAACCATAAATGCAGCTGGTATCACAGATACATTTACTGATAATGGCGGTGATATAGAAGCTTGGGGCATAGAATTAGATGCAGTTTGGCAGCCAACTGAAGCGCTTACGCTCACAGGTACACTGGCTTATTTGGACTCTGAATTCCAAACTTATGGACAAGGAAATCCTTATCAGCTGTATAGAGGTCAAGTTGTTTCATTCATTGATCAGGCCGGAACAAGGACTCCTTGGTCACCTGAATTAACTCTTGGTGCAAGTGCTGCTTATGAGATAAATACTGAAATCGGTACATTCACTCCTTATGCACAGTTCTATTATTCTGATGGATACAACACCTCAAATCTACTTGCTAATGACCCAAATCATTATCAAGAGTCTTATACTAAAACAGATTTGAGATTAATTTGGGATGATCCAAGCGATATGTATGCGATAGAGATATTTGTAGAAAATCTTGAGAATGAAGCTGTTCTCGCTCGCGGAAACAACAATTCTGATGATATTGTGCAGACTTCATATCTATACCCACGTAACCAAGGAATCAAATTTAAGGCTCGTTTCTAATAGGGTTGGATTTTTATTATTCCTCAATGGAGAGAGAGCATCTGCTCTCTCTTTTTTTATGTTATGATTTGCGAAAAGAAATTGATAAAACTTTTATTTATCACAGTTTTAATTTTTATTTCTTTCGGTTGTTCTCCTCAGAACACTGAGAAAAAAGAAGATGCCTTATTACAGGTTGATTCATTAGATAAAATTTCAATATCAAGCCTAAGATCCAGAGATTATGGATCGAAAATTATTATTGAAAGTTATGAAACAGATAGCTGTGTTGGTGATTTAGAGACAGGCTCACTACCAAGAGCTGAAGGAACATATAAGTCTTATATGGCGGGTTTCCGTTCTGATGGAATTTACCAATATGCTCGTTTAACAATACCAAACACTACGGCACCACAGTCTGGCCACCCTTTTATTTTATTTTTGCATGGATTCATTGGACAGGAAAAAGCTCCAAATTATTCGATTGGATGCAATCCGAGTAATTTGTATTATTCAGAATTAACTGATGCCTTTGCGCGTGCTGGATATGCTGTTTTATCTCCCGGTTATAGAGGGCATGCAACAGTCAATGGAGTATCAGCTGAGGGTTTGGAATACCTTGATGCTTTTGATAACGGGGTGGGAATAATGCCCCAGTTTTATGCTATTGATGCATTGAACTTTGTATCAGGACTAAAAGATATAGACAGTTCTTCTTTTTTTAACAATTCACTTAAATTTGATATGTCACGTTATTTTTTATTAGGCCATTCCCAAGGTGGAGATGCTGGTTTGACATTATTAGCTGCTGTTGGAGAGGGCATAAATGATCACCTTACTCCTGTCCAATCCGCACTTTGGTCTGGAGCCTTTCTTCCCCGTCTTAGGGCCCTAAAAGAAGTGATGTCTGTGACTTCTACACCTGAGTCCTTCTTGGCGGGAGATCTTACTTGGACAGGAACAGCAGTTGGGCAAAATGGTAGGGTAAACCCTAACTTTATCTTTGGATTTCCGCCTGACTGGATTGAGTCGCCTCAACCAAAAAACTGGAGTTGGCAAAAAGAAAATTGGTCTGAAAAAAGTGTTGCCTCTGCAACTCAGAAAGCGGCTAAAGAGATGTATAGAGGCCTAAGAAAACATGTAATAAATTTATCAGATATAAAGTTAGAGATGGAAAATATAAATGGCCAAGATGAGATCATACATGATGCAAAAGTAGAGAGGCAGTTTTCCCAAATAGGCGGGTATAATTTTGCGAACTACCTTACAGAGCCTGTTGAACTACATGTGCCAGATAAGGACCATCATTCTCAGCTCGGGTGGAACCAAGATTTATGTGCTCGTATAAACAGCGCTGCTGGTAACTGTAATCTAGTTGTCTATCCCGATAATAACCATAGTTTGCGTGCCAGTCCTTATGAGTGGTTTTCTCCTAAAGGAACACAGGATGGATATCCGATTTTAATTGAAAATCTTGTTTCAAAATTTGATAAACTTGGGTCTGAATAATGAGTATTACTCGTAGGAATTTAATGCGATCTGTAGCGGGGGCTGCATTTATAACTCAGGCTCCTCATATCGGTGCTAGTGATAATATAAATTCAAATTTTAAGGGTGATGCAAGCCGCCCAAAATGGTTGCCACGTAAATTTTCTAAGAAACCAAACATTGTAATCGCTATTTTAGATGATGTTGGGTTTGGTGATCTTGGGTGTTTTGGTTCTGAAATTGATACTTCAAACATTGATAAATTATCTAAAGCTGGTGTGCGTTATAATAATTTTCATGTTACTGCGCTTTGTGCACCTACCCGTGCTTCCTTACTGACTGGTAAGAATGCTCACAAGGTGGGTGTTGGAAATATAGCTGAGTGGGGCCGCCCATTACCTGGATATCGTGGTTATCTTCAGGAAAATGTAAAGTTGCTTCCGCAAATGCTTAAAGAGGCTGGTTATAATACGTTCGCAGTTGGAAAATGGCATCTATCAATGGTCAATGATCAAGATGCTATGGGGCCTTTTAATCATTGGCCAATAGGGCGTGGCTTTGATCATTGGTATGGATTTCACGGATCAGCGGTTGATCATTATCATCCTGAGCTTTTTAGAAACCAATCGCAAGTTTATCCAGAAAAGAATCATGGATACCATCTTTCTGAGGATTTGGTTGATCAATCTATAGGGTATGTGCGAGATCATATTACGGCTACGCCTGATAAACCTTTCTTTCTATATTTAGGGTTTGGTGCTTGTCATTTTCCATTTCACGCACCTAAAAATTACATTGATAAATATGATGGGGTTTTTGACTCAGGTTATGATGAACTTCGGGCGCCTCGTTTAGCACGGCAAAAAGAGCTCGGTGTTTGTCCTGAAGACACCAAGCTCACTCCACGTGATGAAGATACACCAGCATGGGATGATTTACCAAAAAATGAAAAAAGCTTTAGCGTTAAAACCCAGCAAGCCTTTGCAGGTATGTTGGACCATGCTGATAAACAACTTGGAAGATTGGTTAACGAGCTAGAAAGCTTAGGAGAACTTGATGATACAATACTTATCATTATGTCAGATAATGGTGCAGGAGGCGGATATCATCGAGCGGGCGCATTGGATGTCAGGCGAATAGCTTATATAGAGCCAGAAAGCGTACATGAAAAAATCAATGGACTTGATGATGTAGGTACTGAGCGCAGTAGCCCTTTATATTCAACAGGGTGGTCATTCTTGGGTAATACCCCTCTTAAACGCCGTAAAGGAGATACCTATGAGGGTGGCACGAGATCACCGTTCATTGTGCATTGGCCAAATGGAAAGCTTTTAGAGGGTACTGTCTGCAATCAATACCATCATGTGGTAGATGTAGTTCCTTTCCTGTTGGAGCTCTCTAATTCATCTGAAGTTATGCCTAATGATGTCGATGGCATGAGCTTAGCTTATACGCTTGACAATCCAACCTCTAAAACGACCAAAATATTGCAGCATTATGAAACGGCAGGAGACCGGGCTATTTGGGCAAATGGCTGGAAGGCAGTAACAATGCATCAAAAAGGTACTTATTTTAAGGATGATATTTGGGCGCTTTATAATAGTGATAATGATTTTTCAGAGCTGATTGATCTATCAAAGAAAGAACCAGAACTATTAAAAAAACTAATCAATCTTTGGGAAAAAGAGGCGAAAGAAAATAATGTTCTTCCATTGGATGACGACTTAGATGGACTCTATGCAAAGGTTGCTCCTAAACCCAGAGATTTTTATAAGTTTTTTCCAAATGCTACACGTTACAATCGATTAAGCGCACCAGATATTTATAATCATGATTTTGATATAAAGGTTGATATTATTGTGGAGCATAATTCGGAGGGGTGCATCATTGCATCTGGTGATAGTGCAGCAGGGTATGAAATTTTCCTTAAAGATGGATATATAAATTTTGTTTATGTTTATACACGTGAGAAAATTTTCCGGATGAAATCTAACCAAAAACTAACACATGGTAATCATAAAATTCACTTCATTGGTAAGGTATCAGGTCAAGGAAGTGCAAAAGTTTCTATGATGGTGAATGGGGAAATAATAACTTCACTGAATCTCACTAAAATGTGGAAGGTGGAAGCTTTAAACGCAGGAATCCGCTGCGCTGAAAATATGGGCGCTCCAATAAGTTTTGACTATATTGGTAGCTTCCCATTCACCGGGTTCATGAAATCTGTAGATTTCCATTTAAGTCTTTGAAATGTTTTTTT
>TARA_Y100000385_G_scaffold151274_1_pt1 | contig 10225 bp, 11 predicted proteins | sample TARA_Y100000385 | Tara Oceans TARA_Y100000385 (sample SAMEA2620980) | marine metagenome | biome: marine biome (ENVO:00000447); feature: surface water layer (ENVO:00002042); material: "saline water (ENVO:00002010), including plankton (ENVO:xxxxxxxx)" | depth 5 m
TGGACAATCCTTCATACATGTACTGGTACCCACACAACTACAGGGTCGCCGTATAACTATACATCAACAGGAGATCATGCCACACGGGAGTATACTCTAAGTACAGGGAGTAACTACTATCATTATTGGAGAGTTCGCTTGACAAACACAGGGACTCCTGGAAATGGAAATTTAACCACACAAACCTATACATACTGGGCATTGCGAGAGGTGATGTTCTCATGAGATTGATAATAAAACTATATCTATTTAAAATTTAGAATCAAAAAAAGGATTATAATGCTCAAAATAGGGGCTCAATGAAATATTGCTACTATTTGTGATTACATGGATGAAATAGAATTTTTTTAATAAAAAAAAATATATAATATTAGTAAAAAAATAATAATACTATATATTATAATGGGATTAAGAGATTTAATAATAAAAAATATTAGTGAAAGTTTTTTTGTAGATAAAGAACATTTTCGCGGTGGATCTAATAGTAAATCAGAATTATTATTAGCACTAGGTTTTATAATCTTTATTCAGATATTACTATTATTTTTTGGTAAATATTTATGGAATAATTATCTTACTAAGTATGTAAAATCTGTAAATCGAATTGAAAGTGTTTGGCATTTACTCGCAATTTCAATTTTAGTTAAATTAATGGTACATTAATTAATAAACTATACTATAATATATTATTATACTATAATATAGAATGGACTTTATAATTATTTTAATAATACTAGGTTTATTATATATTTTATCAATGAATAAAAAAAATTTTTTACGATACAATCTTATTCAAAATATTAAAAAACAAATTGAAAATTTTTATTCTAAAAAAAGATTTACACTGGATTGTATTGTTGATAATATAAATAAAGATAGAAATTACATTCAAATTAAAGAACCAACATCAATATTAGTTTATAGACCTGGTTCTAGATCAGAATTTTTAAGACAAAAAGCTAATCATCTTCTAGAACCATTATTATCTTACATAAAAACCAATACAAAAAAAACATATTTTATAACTGATTTTAATAAAATAATAGAACATACAGATAATGTAGGTAATAAGAAAATATTAATAGATTTTAATATTGCTAGTGTATATTTAAATTATTATACTACAAGAGTATATATTGAAATTATTCTATTAAAAAATGATAAAAGTAATATTAATTTTATAAAAATTTATAAAAATGATAATTTGGAAGATTCAGAAATTAATACTGGTAGAGATATTAAAGGTTTTACAACTAATGAATTATTAAATTATAAACTAATTAAAGAAATCCAAGAAACTAAATATATAGATAATTATTCAAATGATAAATCAATAAATAAATTTATAGAAAATCGTATTGGTATTGATAACTTACCAACGAATATAGGAAATAAACAATTTTATAGCGGAGTTACTAAAATAGAATCTTATCAGGATTTATTATAAATTATTTTTTTTTATAAAAGATATATCTATATCTATATCTGCTAATATTATATTTATTTTTTGACATATATCTCTTTTTAATGATTTATCATTTATTTCATTTAAAACATTTATATGCTGTTTTTTACTTACTATATTTCTCAAAATATTTACAAAATATAATAATGTATTTTTACTTTCATTAATTAAATCATTACATTCAACTATAAATCTTTTAAAAAAATTATAAAATAGTTTTAATTTTAAAACACATTGATTTCCTTCTACTAATTTTGAATAATCAGGAGATTTATTCCAATTCCAATGTCCATAATGTGGTATAGTTCTTGGTATGCTAAATTCAGAACCTATTGGTTTGTCCTCATTAGCAAAAGCAACTAAATTCGGCATCAATAAATATCCTATAGTTCTGACATAATTTAAAGGAGGATCAACAATATGAGATGGATATTGATTATTTCCTACAATATTAACAAATTTGAATTGTTTATTACTATAGGATAAATTTTTAGAATATTTATCAATATATCCCAAACATCTTAAAAGTACTTTAGCAAATAATGAAGGAGATTGTCCAGTGTGAGAATGATCGATAAGTATTACATTATTTTTTTCAAATAAATCATTTGTAACTCCTAAATTATTTAATAGATTACAATATTTATCAATATTTATATCTTTAGGTATACTATATTCATCTCCATAAGGTTTGCCTGATATAGGTACTGATATAACGTTTCTATATTCTTTTACTATATAAGATAAATAGTCAGGACTTTGTCCAATAAATATTAATATATCAGATTCATTGGTATTATCTATTAATTTATTTGATGATTTAATTACTTCCATTATTAAATCTAAATTAAATACAGGACATAAATTTTCAAGACCTCCTCCTTTCATAATTTCATCTTTTAGTTTATTTTTACTGATACGAATATTATTTTTATAAAAATATCCCTTTTTAGATATTTTATACATAAATATTAGTTATAAAATATTATAAAAATATTGGTTATAAAATATTATAGAAAATAGATATTTATATATATGGGATCCAATTGTTTTAAAGCAAGTCAATCTATAGATAATGAAACTGAATATTTTAGATTAGATTATTATGATAATTTAAATCATAAAAAAGAATCTAATAACAAATTACAATGTATCACAAATTTGCGAAAGAGTGTTGATGATTTAAAAATGACAATTAATAATTTAGCAAATGAAAATGAACTTCTAAAACAACAAAATTTATTATTAGAAAAAAAAAATAATATTTTAAATGATGATAGAATGATCTGAACCTAGATTTCTGCCAATAATTTTATTAAATCGACATATAAAATTTTATTATATTTTATATAATTTGGTATTATATCTTTGGAATCAGGAAATAAAGTAAAATTTTTATCAATATTAAAGTCTTTACTATTCAATATTTTTGAGTAAATATCTTTTTGATTTAGGTCTGAATCATTATCAGCATTATAAAAATCTATTCTTGTATTCCAACTATATCTATTTGTATGTAAATTAAAATTTATATATGATATACCATTATCAATATTCTTATTTTTAATTAATACAATATAATTATGAAGTTTATAATTGGTATTATACAATTTTATATTAATAATATCATCTTTTTCTATTGAATAATTATCACTTAATAAATTTCTGATATATTTTTTATATTTAAAATTATCATCTAATATTTCATTATCTATTTTGAATAAAGGATAATATTTTAAATTTCGTGTATAGATACTTGTATTATATAAATTAACATTACATTGAGATTTTATTTTATGTAATTCATTCATACCAATACAATTTAAAATAATTAATCCTATATAGTGATTACTATCAGTAATTAATAATTTTTCTTCTTCAGAAATTTTATAAGAGTCTAAATCTAATTCTTTAAATACATCATTTATATAATCAGTTTTTTTTTGTTTTATAGATGTTTGTAATACTATTTCTGTTTTTCTATCTATAATTTCTTCTTTTTCTAAGTTTACGAAATCAACATTATCTATTATTACATCTATAATCTCATCTTTTTCCAAGTTTTCTGGTTTCTCATTTTTTTTTTTTTTAAATATAATTTTTTTTTTTTTAAATTCATTAACAACTTTTACTTGATGAAATGAAATCATTTTCTTTAATATATAATAATTTTATTGATTTTAAATCATATTTATATTATTTATCTTCTAATAAAATTATAATAATATGAAAAAATGCTTAAAACAAATTATAAATTTTTATAAAAAGAATAGTTATAATAATTTTATAGTTGCTAATATAATATTTTTAAATACTTTAAATTTATATATTTTTATTAATTCAAAATATTGTGTACCAATTACAATTATATTATTAGGACTCTATTACTATATCTCGAAATTAGAAAAAAAAAAAAAAGATAAAATAATAATGACCTGGCTAACATTTAGTATGTTTACATTATTGGGAGAATCAATAATTATTTCTAATAAAAATGGAATTTCTTTAAATTATAATAATTCAGATATTTATAATGTATCATCATGGCTATTTAGTGCTTATGCGAGTATGGTTTTATGTGTAATATTAATTTATGATTATTATGAAGAAATTTTAGATTAAACTATTTTTGTTGAATCAATATAATCTTTTAATGATTGTCTTTTAGGAAATAATTGTTTATATATATATTGAAGTGACTTTCCTTCTATAGAATCATGAAATTCTTTTAAATAGAGTGCAATGTAATGACCTTCGTTTTTTTGTTTTTTCCAAAGTATAAATATAGGATGTTTCTCTAATAAATAAGATTTTCCTATAATTTGCATTACTTTAAATCTAACACCTTTTTCAGACTTGTTATTAGTAATTTTACCAGTAATAATTTTATTATGTAATAAATTTTGAGGACTTAATATAATTATAGAAACTTTAAATATTTCACTTAAAGCGATTTGTTCAAGTGTACTTCCCCATCTATCTTCTAATTCAATTTCAGTAATAATTGGTTGTCCTTTTTTTCCACCACTTTTATAAACTTTTCCAGAATCATGTTTAGTAATGATTTTATCACCAGCAAAGTATTTATACCTATCTATATATTCTTTTATATCAATTTCATGTGTTATTTGGCACATTGTTTCTAAATTCATACCATATTCCTCTAAATATATATGAAAATTATTTTTGATCCAATTATAACTTTTTTTTTGAAAATATTTAGATAATTTATCTTGATTATCTGAAGAATAACCCCAATCTTCATTTTGAAGTACCTGTTCTATATTTTTATAGCAACCATAATTGTCTAATTTTTTAAGACTACTAATTTTATCAGAAGGACAACTATAATTTATTACATTACTTACTGCCCTATAAAAACAAGCATTATCATTTTCAACATCTTCTATTTTAAATATATCAGGATCAAAAGTATTCTCTAAAAAATATTGTTTTTTATCTTCCATACATTTATTGAAATTTTCAACAGCTAACGTCATTATATAAACATAATATATTAAAGTATTTAAATCAATTTTTTATGTAATTATTTCTTGTTTACAAATTGGACATGTGGCAGATTCTTCTGTTACCCATTTTTTTATACAACTTTTATGAAAATTATGTTTACAATCTAGTACTATATTCTGAGCACATGGTTTAAATTTTTCAGTACATATAGTACATTTATTACAGGGTTCAATATTAGTATCTTTATAAAAAATATTTATATTTTTAAATAGTGTTTTATTTAAAGAATTAAATTCTTCACAAGATAATACTACTTTTTCTGTATCATTAGAAGTAGAATAATATAAATTTTTAATATGTGAAAAAAAATCTAATATGTTTTTAGGTTGAATAAAATCACTATATCGATTTGATTCATACAATATAACATAATATAGGATATTATCTTCATTTATTGCTCTATTATCATTCGATACAAATTCATAAGAACTATTCATTATTTCATCTAAAGATGTTTTTGCTTCTAAAACTTCATTTAATGTATATTCTTCTCCATTATGAGTTTTGATAGTTTCGTAACCCATTGGTTTTGGAAATTTAGAATATTTCATTACTATATTTAAACAAACTAACTTTAAACTTCTAATTAAAAAAACTAGAAACTTATTTATAAATTATCAATAAAATTTGGGAAAATGAGGTTTCCAAATAAATCTATACTTTTTATATTTTATTTTTCTAGAAATTAAATTATTATAAATTAAAAAAAAAAGTAAACTTTATATCAAAATAAATTAATTATTCTAAAACTGTACTTAAGATTATTGATTTAGCAGTTTCACTATCATTAAAATTATCTAATAAGATTTTATTTAACTGAGCAGGTGTAATATTTTGTATTTTTTTATCATTTGAAGTGTCGATTATTAAATCTTTATTATAGAAGAATTTAAACATTTCTTGAATCATAGATATATCACAATACCCTACTTCTAAATTTATATCAATTCTACCTGGTCTTATTAGAGCTTTATCTAATTTATCAGGATAATTTGTAGTCATAATTAAAATTCTACCAGGAGTTTCTAGTATACCATCTAAAATATTTAGTATATAAGATAATGTTAATTGTTCTGTAGTATCTTCTTGTAATTCATTATCTCCTCTTAATTTAAAATTATTATCTTTACATTTATTATCATCATCTTTAAAAAAATCTGCATAATGAATTTTATGTAAATCATATTGTTCAAATCTAGATTCAAATGTATTTTCATAATTATTAGATTTAACTATTTTATGATCTTTTGTTGTTTTAAAATTTCTATCTAATAATAATTCGTTATCACAATCTACATCCTCTAAAACATAAATTCTATCATTTAATGGTATTGTGAAAGTTTCGGTCTGGCCATTTTTTATTACTTTAACATTTTCATTAAAAAAAAGATTATGAATTTGAGATTTAGTAGTATCTTGATATAATTTAATATTAAAAATATGTCTATTAGTATCTTTCGCAATAGCCTTAATTATTGATGTTTTTCCTGTACCTGGAGGACCATGTAATAATATTCCTAATGTATAGGGTATACCTTTTTCTATATACCATTGTGTATTATTTATGAATAAATCCATCCTTTCTTTAATTAATTTTAAATGATTTCCAAAAACATTTTTTAAGGATTTGTTAGTATTAAATTGTGTCATTTTAAAAACTATTTCCGTTGGCGCAGTTGAAAATTTTATAGTATCATTACTATTTTTCATCAATGTTACATGATGTTCATCAAAATAATATTTTAAATTATCTAATTTATTATTTTTTTCGTATAAATATTTTCGCTTTAATTCATTAATAAAAGCTTTTAATTCACTTAATTCTAATTCTTTTGAATATAATTCTAGAGAATATGAATTAACATTTTCATTATTTATTTCTAATTTATTTAGTTTACATAAAATTTTATCGGTTATCTCAAAAGGTTTTTCATTATTTATATAATAATAATTATGAAAACGTAACTCTCTACAACTATTTAAATTACATATATGACTATTTATTGCATCAAATGTAATATCTTCATCATTTTTCGATTTAATAAACAAAATTTTACTTTTTATACTATCAATCATATTTAATATAAATATTAAATATAAAAAATATATATTTTTATAACGTAATTCTATTTTTTCTTACTTACACTTAAGACAGGTTCTCAGATACATTTCTGAACGAATAAGCTTATTTTTCTATCTTTTAAAATTAATTTTTTTAAATATTTGTTTAATATTACTACTTCCGGACTTAATGCACATTAACGATTTAAATTTTATGGACGAACGCTATTGATGTAGATGTGCTAAAATATGGCTCCGCATACTTTTTACTACCTCCGGATTTAATATACCTTCATTATGTAAATTATGTGGACCATCACTATTTACCCAGTCTTTATATTGTTGTAGATTTTTAACGCTACTGCCTCCTGCCCATACTGTTTCTGATAAAAGATAAAGAAATTGTCTTGCTACTTCTGTTGCTTGTCTTATTAGATCTTCTTGGTTTTCAGGGCCTTGAATTGGTATTTGAAATGTTACTAAACCCTCGTCAACCATATATTTGGTCAAATAATCCATAAATGATACTTCATCTGCTAAACTTTTCTCTTCTCGTCGTATAGTTTGTCTTGCGATTTCCTCCATTTCGCGTTCCGTTTTAGATATTTCAAATTCACGTCGCCTTTTCTCTATTTCTCTTTGTAGTTTTTCTTCTTCTTCTTTTTCCTTTGTATCAAGCTGTTCTTTGCTAAGTTTTTCATATTCTTCCAAAAATTTTTTCTGTTTTTCTTCTATATCTGAATCCATTTGGTTAGTTACACGTTCCATCACAGTTTTACTGAATGGGTTTTCCATATAACCCTTCGCTAGATCATATCCCTGAATCCTTTGATTTCGTATTTCCTTAGCAGCTTTTTGAAATGTTGGATCTTTCAAACCTTCAAAAATACTGTCATTTAATGGTCCTAAAAAGGTTATAGAAGCTATCGTATCATCAATGTTTATATTATCAAGTATCCCAGTATCTGCCTGTAACATTCTTGGTAGTTTATTTTCTAAATATGTGATTTTAACTCGACCAATTCTAACGCTATCAACGTGAGCATTTAAATAATTATGATTTACTATATCTACAATCTGTAGAAGTGTTGGTGGCTCATCATCATCAGGTTCAAACTGAGTATTCAATATTGAGCGTATATCATCTGTTATATCCTTTATATAATTGTCTGTTTTTATAAAGAATCTTGTAAGAAAGCGACCGCCGCGGAAAGCCTTTTTCTTATCACGCTTCGCGGATGATTGTTTATCTAAATATGATCTAAGAATAATTTTACCTTGTTTAGAAAATATACTAACTTTTCTGTTTGTATAGGGATTTACAATTTTTGTATACATAGTTTTTATTATATATATATTTATAAATTTTTTATAATACTCTTGATAATACTTTTGATATTGTTTTCAAATAAGTCAAAAAATGAAAAATTTTTATCATTGCTATTTTTTTCAATCCATTCATTATAGTTCTTAAAATGTCTAAGATTACCAGTACTATTTGTTTTATGATTTAAAGCCGTCATTATAAATTGATAAGGAATTGATTTAATTTTACTTTGTCTATACAGTAAAAAATATTTAAATTCACCATAATAATCCGAATTATCATAATTTCGATCAATCCAAAATTTTTTTGTATGAGTCATAGAAGCTTCAGATAAATACATTAAATTATTAGAACCTAAAACTGATTGACCATTAATTATATTAAAACATCCAACTTGAGTACATCCGACACATTCTATTCCTTCTGATTTATATTTGATTAATGATTTTACTCTTGCTAATATAGACTCGGGTCTATAAACATCATCATCATCCATATAACATATTATATCGTTAGAACAATTTTCTATACATTTATTTCTCATAAATCCTATTGAATAATCTTCTCTATTATCTACCTTTATATATTTTATTCTATAATCTTTTGGTAAAATATCTTCTAAGTCTTCATTACCATTATCTACAATAATCCATTCTAATTTTTCTTGTGGATAAATATAATTGTTGAAATTCGTAATTGCTAATCTAAAGAATATTTTTCTATTTTTTGTAGGAGTAATTATTGATACATTTGGTAGGTATTCATCTAATATGTTTGGTAATTTTAATATACAATATCCTTCTTCAGAGACATTATATTCAATAGATTCTATATTTTTAGGTATATAATAATCTATTTTCCCTTTGTTTTTTATTATTCCTGTTTCTTCATTTTCAAGACATTTTAAAGGAATTGAATTATCCATATTTGTTTTTTTCCAATTTTCAATGAATAGTTTTTTTTTTTTTATTCTTTCTTCAGAATTTTCTAAATATTTATTTATTAAAAGTTCTAAAGAAGAATACTTTCCTAGTATCAAAAAGTGTTTCATTTCTTCAGCAATATCTTCTTCTCGTCCTATCTCTGAAATTATAAATGCTCCTCCGGACAATAGATAAGATAATCTTACCATTTCTAATAAACCATTATCATAAAATTGAATGTTCAAAATTATCTTGCTTCTTGATACTAAATTATCTCTTTCTTCATTCCATAAATTATTAGGTGCAGTATGAGTAATATATTTTTTTTCTAATCTATCTAATATTTTTTTTCTTCTTTCATTTATACTGCCCATAAATAATATATCGATATCTTTCTTATTTTCAGTTATTTTTTTAAGATTATCGAGACAATTAGAGTATTTTAATGGAATATAAAATATTGTTTCAGGTTTACCTATATTAAGATTTTTAATCAAATATTTAATATTATCATTAGAATAGTCCCAAATATAAATAGCATTATTAAGTAGTTCAATATATTTTTTTGTAAACCAGATATCTTTTTTATCATTAAAAAAAACATTTGTTTGTTCAAATTGAAATATAATATATCTATTAGGAATTTTATCTATAAATTCAACTACTCCTATTAATATATATAAATCATTATTATCATCAATCTTATCGGTTATCTTAACTTTATAATTTAAATTTTTAATACTATTATAAACACAATTTACAATATCTTTAAAAATAATATGTCTAGAATATATTTTTATCATAAATATAGTGTATTAGAATTAAACTTTAAGTAATTGTCCTAATAACTTATTTATTTTTTTAAAAATATGTTAGTTAAAATTTATAAATTTGATTAAATTATTAAAATATATAATT
>TARA_Y100000385_G_scaffold267752_1_pt1 | contig 10188 bp, 5 predicted proteins | sample TARA_Y100000385 | Tara Oceans TARA_Y100000385 (sample SAMEA2620980) | marine metagenome | biome: marine biome (ENVO:00000447); feature: surface water layer (ENVO:00002042); material: "saline water (ENVO:00002010), including plankton (ENVO:xxxxxxxx)" | depth 5 m
ATTTCACTTAATACTTCTGTTGTGTCATTTATTTCATGATATAATTCTAAATTAAAAATTTTATTAATAACACTGATCCCATTTATTGTCAATAGACCAAGCTTTTTTGTCTCTATCATTACTTTAACATAATCTTCAGTAGCTTTCTTTAATTTTTGTCTAAAGCTTTCCATATAGTCATAATGTAATTGTGATATAATTTTTATTACATACATAAACTCATGTTTTGTTAGATTTAAATTAGAAGAAAACAAAATAGTAGGTATAATAATTAAATTTTTATCGTATGATGGATGTAAGTTTATATTAACTGATTCATCTTTATTCAATTTTTTTTTTTGTAAGATTAATAGTATAATAATATCAATAATAGAGATATGAAGTATTGGAAGATTGTATTCTTTTTTGGGTTTTTTTAAATTGTTTTTTCTATAAAAATATTCATAATTATTTTCTAGTCCAAAGAGGGGAAGGAGACCTTCTTCAACAGATAGCCCCCCCCTCCAAGGATGTGGACTATTTATATCTATATTGTCATAACTGATATCAAGATGCAAGCTTAACATTGCATTCCAATTATCATCAACCTTATCACTAGAATCATTACTACGTATATTCTGTAAAATGATATTAGCATTACTATTATGAGTAGAAATAAAATTTAAAATTTTAGTTGGATTATTCTCTTTACAATCCTCTATATTAGTTTCTAACTGTTCTACTTTATCAATAGTATAGGTTAATTCTTTGTACTTATTATTTAATATATTATACCTTATTTTCAATGGTATTTGATATTCTATTCCATAAATATCATCATTTCCTAAATTATTGATTTCACAAAACTGGAGCAATTCATCATTTTTCATATTAAAAGCTTCAAATAAGTCTGAATTTCCTATAATATTTTTAAGTGTATAATTAAAATATGTTAAATCTGTAATATTTTTTATTCTATAATTTCCAGCCTCCCCCCCTTTAAATAAATAATCAATATAATATTTTTTAAAAAAATCAACCATTCTTTCTTCTAAATTTTCATAATAATCTAATATTAAATTAGGTTTATTATTAATTAATAGCCAATACAACATGCACCAATATATTGAATGCCACGCACAACTTCCTACTATTTGGCTATTTGTTAAAATATTTCCGTCTTTAAAAATAAAATTATGTTTTTTGTAAAAAAAATGTGTTTTGGAACTATTATCACGATAAGCTTTAATAAAATCTGGAATAGTGTTTTTTTTTTCAAGTTTTTGAGGATCACTACTAATTAATGATATTGCTTCCTCATTCGTAATGGGTTCAAAAAAATCTAGCATTAAATATATTAAATCGGTTGATTCAGGCAAAAATAGTTTTGGAATTTCAGAAATCCCCCCTTTTAACGGCATTCCCATTTTACGTAATTTTTCTAACATATCATTAATTTTCTTACTTTGACCTAGTCTCTGTGAGTCACTAGGTATATCATCATATAATTTTTTAAATAAATTAATTAATGTAGTATCTAAATTATGGTTTATTGGTCTTCTATAACCTATATTTTTCTTTTTCTTTGAACGAATTATAAGGATTAAATCTTTCTTATGGGCATCCTTTAAATCCTTGTCGCTTATACCAATTTTTTTACCCATTTCCCAAAGCTGGTCGATAGTCATTTCTTCCATGCTGTCCGCGTTAGGCGCTCTTCCACCTCCTGTGTATCTGACTCCCATCGCTGAGGATTGATTGTACGCTTTGTCTCGTACAACTTCTTCGTCAGGATTTTTGTGAACTGGCAATTCACCAAAATTCTCTGTTAATTTTTCATATAAATCTGATCTGAATTTATAGTATTTTTTCCATGTTTTTTCTTGCTTTCCTATCTTCGTTCTATCATCAATGAAATGAATAATGTTGTATCCATTGGGATTTTTTATATTAGAAATCAACTGCGTAATCATCAATATATTTATTACAAAAGCTCTAATATCTCCATTACCATCTATTTTCATAGTTTTTATTATAGGAGATAAACCTTCAGTCTGAAAAAGAGCATGCTTGTCTAGCCCCCATCCTGTATTAATAATACACCCTATATATGATAATTTATCTATTTTTGTAATAACAATAGATGTTGCATGGCGGCCAAAATTTATTGGAATTATTAGTGTTGATTTACAAGGATCTTCGTTTTGACAACTCAAATTAGAATTCAAAAATTCTACAAACCCATCAATTGTTGATTTGCAGCGTTTATATAACTTGTCAAAGTTACTATTTATTTTACTTAATGCTGCATCGTAATAGGGAGTATACGAAAAAATATTCCATTGTTTTATAAGCTCAGGATCATTTATGCTTTTTTTTCCCCAATATTGTTTATCCCACATTTTATTTTTAGGAACCAAGGAATCATGCCAATTGAAATCAGCGTATCCTTTAATCTCGTGGGCTGGTGCTTGGGGATCGAGCCAATCCGGATGGTACAATGGGGGGTCTACATACTCCGACATAAACAATAGCTCTTTATCCCGCTCCCCTTCACCAGTATTATCACCCTCTGTGACTATACGAAAAGATAAATCATTAAGTTTTATTTGCAATTTTTCCATAAGTTGTTGTAAATTTAGTAAACTAGAAGTGTTTGACAAAAATGGTAGTGTATATTTTTTATCATCAATTGAAATACTACAACCACCTAACATTCTTATAAAAGCAATAGTATTAGAAGGATTGGTAGAGTAAAAATAGTCTTCATTCATTTGATGATCAAAAAAATGATAGTAAAAAGGTAATATAACCTTACAAAAATTATGATCCGTCTTATTCTTGTAATCTTTAAGTAAATTAAAGGGATGTTCCTGTTCATATTTATAACAATAGCTATCTGATTTGAAGTTAGATATTTGATGAAAAAGAAAATAATTAGGCATTAACATATAGGGTATTTCCTTGTTGGGTATCTCGTATGGATTGGAAATTGAAAGTTGAAAGTCGTTACAGTAATTAATTCCCTTCATGGTATATAATGATAAGTTATCTAAAGGAATAAATAGTTTTTCAAGCCTATTATCCGTGTCATCATTAAATTCATACCAATAATTGTATAATCTTTTATATATTTTTTTTTTGGTTTCTAAATCAATTTCTATATTGTCCTCAAATTTTGTTCCTTCAACTATCATCCACTTTATCAAATTACCTGGTACATTTAAGCTCGGTCCGTCCGCTATGGCATATTCAGACCAAAAAATATTACCCCCACCTGGTATCTGAAAAAAATGTTCTATTATTATGTTAAGACGTTTAGTTAAACCAAACTCGTCCTCTCTCTCAGTCAATTTAAATTTTTTTTCTATGTATTTAATACAGGTAAGAAAAGAGGGCTTCCGATGACCGTAATCTTCCCTTTTTGTACCTGCCCTTGGGGACTGTGATCTAATGTGCATTATGAACTCTTCCTTTGATATGTCGTCGTCGCTATATTTATCGATGACCTCCACCAGAGAAACACCGCGCTTTTTAGCCTCTGCGCTGAGCTCACTTTTAGACATGCCTTCCAATTTTTTTTGAGCTAAGGATTCAATATCCTCTTGTATCAAAAGCCCATACAACCCTGGATTAGGATGGTGCCGTTTGAGTAGCTTTTCTCCCGCTGTCTTTTCTTTCATCTGTTGTATTTGATTAAATAATGAATTTATAGTCTCAGGAGAAAAATAAGACATTGGAGTAAATACTTCATTTGAATACAATATATTAGAAATTTTTTTACAAATTTGTTTTAGATAGTTCACTCGCTCTTTTATTGGGACTTTCTCAGTCTCAATGCCTGATTTAAATAATTTACCATCAATAATCATTTCAAGTTTATTAAGGCGTAACTGTATTTCTGACTGTGGATTGTATTCGGGATAGTCTGCTCCTAGTATTTGATTTTCTTCAATACTAATATCTAAGTCATCGGAAGAAGACTGGTGGGCCGGGAATACACCGCCTCCGAATTGTATTTCAGAAAATTGTTGATTGGTATTATTCATTATTAATTTTTTAAGTAATAATTTTCCTTGTTTTGAATTAATATCAAGATCTTGAAAATTCTTCGGATTTCTAATTATATTATACATATATAATATAAATATAAAATAATAATTATTTTTATGTTTAACGACTTGAACATTTATAAATTACCAGATTTAAGAAATAATATAATTCATAAATTATGAAGTATTAAGTGCCTTTATCATAAATATTTATCTTACAATTATTAGATAAAATTAATATAAACACATGATATATATGAAGTATACGGTCTTAAAATTTTAAAAAAACGCATATTATAAGAATGTTATAGAATATTATAAATGTCCAAAGAAGATTATACAGAAAATAACGATTTTGAAAATTATTATGCAGTATATTATAAAATTGTAAAAAATCAAAGATTTAGAGAAGATGATGATGATTTAGTAAGACTTAAAATTGTCTTTGATACTTGTTTTGATATTAAAACTACAATAGAAAAATTAGAATATGAATTATATAATTTAACTATTGATAGTCCAACTCTAGTATTACTTAAAGATATTAAACATAGAATAGAAAAATTAAAAGAGCTTTTTAAGGAAGCTTTAGAAAAAAAGTCAAACAAAAAAAATAGTGTTTTAGAAACTTGCATAAAAACTTGGGATGATATTAAAAATAGATTAGAAAAATTAGAAATTATATGGTATAGGGATGAGTTAGACCAATTCTGCAAAGATGTTACACATGAAATAGAAAAATCAAAAAACCTTTATATCGCCGATTTCGAAGAATCAGAAAAATCAGAAAAAAACTAAAAATCAGAAAAAACAGAAGTATTAAGTACTCCTCCTGTGCTTGCGAAAACATCTGTTTTTACCGATTTAATGTCTCCTATAAAAAATATGTATCTTACAATCATTAGATAAAACTAATATATAAATCAATAAATAATAATAAATTTATATTTATTATTATATATGTATAATTACATTAAAGATCCTCTTACTAATAATTTTGTTACTATCAATTCAAATTTAGGTAAAAGTATTTTAAAAAAATATTTAAATGTATTAAAAGGCGGTAGTTTTGAAATTAAAAGACCTATTAGTATGATAAATAATCTTTTGTGTACAACATCACTATATTATCATGAAATAAATTTCCCGGATTTACCAAAAAAAAATATAATTATTATAGGAGATACACATATACCTTGTAATGAAAATTCTACACATAGTAGTGATATTTTTTTAGATGAATTTATAATGGATATAATTGATAAATGTAAAAATAAAAACTTGTGTATTGATTTTTTTTACGAAAAACCTTTAAAACCTTTTCAATTTGGTGGATACAATACATCAAATATGTCTAATTCTTCTTTAGATACTTTAAATTATATAAGAGCATTATTTCATCAATGTAGTTCGATTAATTATAATTCTCCTGAAATTGATGGTTGTATTATAGAAACTAATAAATCAGAATTTACTAAATATGATAATTTAAGAGTTCATAATGTTGATTTAAGACAAATTCCTATTAATGATGATTCTGAGTCACGAGTTTGGCTTTCTATATTTCAAGCTCCTTTTACAATAGAGATATTACAGGCAGATGAAAGTTATCCTATCTTAGAAAATTTATATATATGGATTTTAGAAGGTAATAAGGATAAAGAACCTCCTAATATTCCTATTATAAAAGAAAATCCTTTATTTAATAAAACGTTTAAATTAATAATTGCAGAAGCTAAAAAAATGATTATAAAAATACATAAAGAAAGAATTAATTATAATGCTAATAAAATATATAATATTGAATATAAAGATATTACAGATACTTTCATAAAGGTTAAAAATGAATTAATGAGTTCTAAAAGAGTTGAATTTTATGTGCATCTTTTAGCTTTACCTGTAGATATTTATATTATATTAAGAATGTTGAAAAAATTCTCTCAAGAATCTGAAAAACCTAAAAGAGGACCAAAATTATGTAGAAATCAAAATAATGATATGAATAAAATAGTCATTTTTGCTGGTGACGATCATGCAATATTTTTAAGTAAAATATTGGAATATTTATTCAATAATTCTTGTAAATTTATAATAACAAATGATGAAATACTAGAATTAAGAAAAAAAAATAAATTTTTAAATACACAAAAAATAAAAATAAATTTTGATAATAATAAATTGAATAAATATGAATTTTCTAATTTTAAAGATATAATTAGACATTTTTGTAATGAAGTAAAAATAGACAATAAATATATAAATTTAAATTTAGATAGAATTACTAATGATACAATTGATAAAGATATTTTAATAGAAATTGCTAATGATTTTGATGTTAGAAGTGATTTAGTAAATAACTTTATGAACAATTTTATAACCAAAGAAATGTTTATTTATTGTATTAAAGCAGCCATCATTAATAGTATGAATAATTCTCAATTAAGTATTTTTATAGATACTTATTTAGATTATACTAAAGAAAAAAAGGACCAATTAAAATTAAAATTAGAAAGTAATAATGTTATAATTTCAGACAAAGTTAAAAATTCAATTCTAGAAAATATGGATTTACATCATCATTCTAGAAGATTATTTATAGATAGTAATAATATTGATCTTGTTGAAAATTTAGAATTAAGTAAAACATTAGAAAAAGAAGATTATATAGAATTAGCTATAAAATACAATTTAGATACGCATTTAGATCAACGGATTTTAATTAGATTAATTAGAATAAATATAATTAAATATAACATTGATAAATTTAAAAAACATGTACTAGATTTAGATTTATTAGAGAAAATAGAAGAAGGATTTTATCTATCAGATGAAGAATATAATTCTATTCTCAAGTACATTGATGAAATAAATGAAAAGTTACAGTATGAATTCCTTGAGTCATTACATGATTGGGAAGAAGAGGACGTTAGGTAAGTACGATTATAATGGAATATGATAATTTACAAGACAAAGCTAATAGAAGAAAAATCAAAAAACCTTTATATCGCCGATTTCGAAGAATCAGAAAAATCAGAAAAAACTAAAAATCAGAAAAAACAGAAAAAACAGAAAAAGAATGGTCTGACGATAGAAAAAATATATATGTATCAGATACTTGTTTTGATATTAAAAATACAATAGAAAAATTAGAATATCATCAAGAAAATATTAAACATGAAATAGAAAAATTAAAAGAGTTCTACGAACAAGCTTTGGAAAAAAAGTCAAGCAAAAAAATGTTGTTTTAGAAACTTTAATAAAAACTTGCCATGATATAAAAATAGATTAGAAAAATTAGAAATTAAATCCATTGATAATGAGCTTCTCGAATTCAGCAAAGATGTTAAACATGAAATAAAAAAATTAAAAGACCTTTACTTCCCTGTCTCATCAGAATCAGAATCAGAATTAGAATCAGAATCAGAAAAAACAGAACCAAGTGGTTTTACCAAACCAATCGAAATTTCTAATAATTTATGTAACTTCCTAAACATACCAAATGGTTCTAAAAGGGCACCTACTGAAGTTAATAAATATGTAATAAATTATATTAGAGATAATAATTTACAATCAGAACATGACCGTAGAACAATTAAACCGGATGTAAAACTAGCTCAGCTATTAAATTATAAAGAATACGAAGTGTTGACTTATTATAATTTACATAAATGGATGAGACCACATTATGAGAGGTAATTATAAATTTAATAGAAGTATTAAGTACATTTCTATTAACTATTTTAATGCCTTTATCATAAATATTTATCTTACAATTATTAGATAAAATTAATACAAACATAAATAAATAATAATAAATTTATATTTAATATTATATATGTATAAATATATTAAAAATCCTATAACAGGTAAAATATTGAATATTTATTCTAATCAAGGGAAAAATATTTTAAAGAAATATTTGAATTTACTAACAGGTGGTAGTTGGAAATTTGAAAGAAAAAACTTATTAATAGAAGCTATTGCTTGTCTTTCATCATTAGATTATTTTGAAATAGGCGAAAGTGAATTCCAAATTAATGATATACCTACAAAAAAAATTATTTTATTAGGGGATGTTCATATTCCATGTAATATAAATCGCCGAGACTTAAATAAAACATCCATTTATGTAGATGAATTCATTATGGATATTGTTGATAAATGTAAATCTAAAAATATATGTTTAGATTTGCTTATTGAAAAAACATTAGAAAAACATCAGTCTAAATTAACTGGAGGATTTTATAGTTCAGTTATATGCAATAGTAGAAAAGATACTTTAAATTTCATTAGAATGTTATTCGATAACTGTTCTACAAAAAATTATATATCAAATTCAATTAAAGATTGTACTATTGATAATGATATTTATGATAATTTAAGAGTTCATAATAATGATATACGATTAATACCAGATAACCATAAACATATGCAATGGGCGGAAGCTTTAGGTTTTACTAAAGATGAAAGTAAAAATCAGGAAAAAAAAGATTTATTGGATAGTAAGGAAGAAATTTTAGATAAATTATATAAATGGGTATTAGAGGGTGAATTAAATGAAATTACTTTTGATGAAGTACCGCCAGGATTTGAAGATGATTTTAATGATAAATTTTCAGTAATTTTAGAAGAGTGTAGGAGAATATTAAAAAAAATAAATAAAGAAAAAAATAGATATAATAGTAATAAAATATATAATATTAATTACTATACAATAATAGATGTTTTTTTAAAAGTAAAGGAAGAGCTATATACAATAGATAGACATTTATTTTCCAAACGGTTATTGTTGTTTATTTTACCACAAGATATTTATACTATATTAAGAATATTGAAAAAATTCTCATCAGAATCAAATAAATTATCAAGAGGACCTCAATTATGTAGAGATACAATTAATATGGACAAAATTATTATTGTAAGTGGTTATAACCATACTTTATTTTATAGTAAGGTTCTTAATTATTTGTTTACTAATTCTCATAAGTTTAGTTTGGAAGATAATACAACTTTAGAACCAATTTTTATGAATAAATCTCCTATAGATAGTAATCATAAAATAAATATTAATTTTGAAAATGCTAATATAAATATATATGAGTTATCTAATTTAAAAGGATTAATTAGTAAATTTTGTGATGAAGAACCTATATCTACCTATAAAAAATATAAATTATTAACTGATAAACAATTATTATTAGATCCTACAACAGATTTAGATGAGTTATCATTACAATTAAATATAAATAGGATTATTAAGAATATGTATAATGATAATTTTATAGATAGAGAAATGTTTATCTATCACATAAAAAAAACTATTATAGATAGTATGACTATAGCAGAATTTAGAAAGGTATTTTGTATTATAGATAAAATAGATGAAAGAACTAAAGACAACTGGGATAGATTATTAACACAAGATAAAACAAATTTTGAAAATTTAAAGGAAAGTATGACAAAAATACTAGAACCGAAATATTATCAAAGAAGAATTTTAATGGACAATAATAAGGAAAGAATTAAACTTATTGATAATTTAGAATTATGGAAAATATTACATAAAGATATTAAAGAATTTGCTTCATATTTTGGTATTGATTCTAGAATATATGATGAAAAAGATAGAGATAAATTTGTACATGAAATAAGAATTGAAATCTTGTTGGAACAAGGGCCGTTAGACATACATACTATTTCTGAAAAATACAAGGTAGATCCTGATATAATTAATCAATGGTTAAAAAAAACTATATCAATTCATGATTTTGTTGTAAAAATTATACAAAAGATTGATTCTGATTTACTGAAATAGTCTTGATAGATCATTTGTAATATTTTTATGATGTGATTCTTTTGTTCCTCCACCAATTTCAATTAGTTTGGCATCTCTCCATAGTCTCTCTACGATATATTCATCTACATAACCATTCCCCCCTAAGACCTGCATTGCTCTATCTGCTATAGTTTTTGCCATTGTTGCTGAGTATAATTTAACCCCATCTGAGTCTAATCTATTACCAGATTCTGATAAATTAAGCTGAGAAGCGGTATGATAGAGATAACTTTGACCTGCCTGAAATTCTGCATATGATTTACCAATCATTCTTTGAATTTGTCCAAATTCTTTTATTGATTTTCCAAAAGCATTTCTTTC
>TARA_Y100000385_G_scaffold58573_1_pt1 | contig 10185 bp, 8 predicted proteins | sample TARA_Y100000385 | Tara Oceans TARA_Y100000385 (sample SAMEA2620980) | marine metagenome | biome: marine biome (ENVO:00000447); feature: surface water layer (ENVO:00002042); material: "saline water (ENVO:00002010), including plankton (ENVO:xxxxxxxx)" | depth 5 m
AGTGGGTTTCTTTTTGGTGGACCTAAGCGTTCTTATTTCGAACTTCTTAAAAACAACTTGAGAAGAATTATTTACATTCACACCCAAGAGCCTCTGTTACCGATATAGCTTGATCATATTCCTCTTTTGAGTCAAAATCATCTTCACATACCTCTATGTTGTCAACATCATTTCCTGAAGCGTCAGTTAAGGTAACTTCATCAGGACAATCTGCACATTCAACACACTTTTTTGAACATCCAATTGCCATAAAACTTAATAAGAACACATAAATAAAATACTTTTTCATAATCTATTTGAGTTAATTTTTTTGTTAAACTTAAAAAATATAAAGTAAAAATAATAAAAAGCGGATAACTATCTCAAAATGAGATGGATTCCGCTTTGGTGGACTATTCGTAATCTTGAATTTTACATTAATTTACTTTCACAAACTGAATCAAATAATTAAATCTTTGTCAAATTTTTATTTTTTAACAATAATAATTTAAATAACTATTAATTTTTCAGCATGTTGTTTATATCTGTTTGCTCATGCACTCTATTTTTTGAATAGTTTTTGGTTTGCTTTTGAAATTGAATTTGTAACTACGATCAATTCGTTTTATGCAAAAAAGTCTAATGAAACGGTTGAACTCTTAGAAGACACTCAATTTATAAGGATTGAATCAAAAAAGATTCGTGAGTTTGCAAAAAATAGACATTTCAGTTAGTCATTTATTAACCTAAAACTACAAACAGTTTGACACAGAAATTGTTTATGGTATCGTGGGTTTACTTATAAACGGAAACACTTTAGAAAATGTATTTGCCACAATTTGTAAATAATTTTTAGCTTCTGAATACAATATTATTTTGGATGAATAAAACCAATTTTATTTTTTGTGAACAAAATAGCAGTCTAATACTTAAGCATTCTGTCTTAATCTTTTAATTACTTTTGTCTTTATATGAAAAGAATACTATTTCAACTAATATATCTGTTATTTTTTAAAGTATCACTTGCTCAATTTAATACTCCTTTAAGCCATTCTTACTATACTAATTTTGAAAAAAAATTGCATGCAATTGGGAATGCTGAACATACCTCCATTAAACCCTACAAACTATCGATTAACGATACCGTTTATTATAATGCTATTTCTACTATAGAAACAAAAAAAAAGTTTTTCAACAATTTTTTGAACGAGAATTTGTTTTTTGTCAAATCAAAGAATTACGAATTTTACATTAATCCACTATTACATCTAGAGATTGGTGCTGATGAACAAAATAGATATGTCAACACTAGAGGTGTAGAACTTAAAGGACGACTTGGCAGTAAAGTACGCTTCAACACCTCTTTTTATGAAAATCAGATGAATGTATCTGATTACATATATAATTATATGTTGACTCATAATAGAGTAGTTCCTGGACAAGGTATGGCAAGAATTAACGGCATTTTCACCAATACTGATGTAGATTTTTATTTTTCACAAGCTTATGTAAACTATCACGCTAATGACTATTTTAACTTCGAAATAGGTCATGGCAAACATTTTTTTGGTGACGGCTATCGCTCGTTACTACTTTCTGACAATAGTTTTAATTATCCCTATTTAAAATTAATTACTAAGATTTGGAAAATTAAATACGTTAATCTGTTTTCAAGTTTGCAGCAGTTAGAATTTAGCGCAGACCCATCTAGTGATATTAGTAAAGAAAAATTTAATGCCACTCATTATTTGAGCGTAAATATTGGAAATCGATTAACATTAAGTTTATTTGAATCCATAATAATTGGAGAAGACAGCTTAGGGAATGTGTTCAACATCAATTATATGAACCCAATAATATTTTATAGACCTGTTGAATACTCTGTTTCCTACTCCAGGCAAGGCAATGCCATCATGGGATTAGGCCTTAAATACAAGCTTTCCAATATGTCTCATCTTTATGGTCAATTGGTTTTAGATGAATTTACATTATCTGAGATAAAAGCAAAAAATGGATATTGGGCTAATAAATACGGTTGTCAAATAGGCTTCAAATATTTTGATTTATTTGGATTCGAAAATTTAAGTTTTCAGACAGAAATAAACTCTACAAGACCATTTACTTACAGCCATAAAAATCCCATTTTATCTTATTCGCACTATTCACAGCCCTTGGCACATCCATTTGGGGCAAGCTTTTTGGAAAATGTGAATATACTGAGGTATCGAAAAAATAGGTGGGCTGCTGACTTAAAAGTGGTCGTTGCCAAATATGGAGGTCAAATTAATGGAGACTCAAGAAACTATGGAAGCGACATTCTTGTTTCTTATGACGAAAATAGTGAGGAATATAGTAACGAAGTGGCTCAAGGTAACACAACTGATTTTCAATTTGTTGATTTTAGAGTGAGCTACTTGATAAATCCTATTACTAATCTCAAGCTAGAGCTAGGAATATCCAATAGAAATACCGAAGATTTAAGCCTAAGTACTAAAAACCAATATATATTCTTTGGTCTTAAAACTGATTTGAGAAATATCTATTATGATTTTTAGACCATTTCTTAATTAGAAAATATCTCCCCCTCCCCCTATAAGAGCGTTTCGAAATAAAAAAAGTGATTAATAAAGTTTAGAAGACGTACTCTTTGGTTAGCTATAATTAGAACTAATTATATTTATACTGAGAGGTTTGAAATTATTTTGAAAAAGAAGATAAATAATCAAAGGTTTCTCGTGCACACCTCTCCCAACTATAATCTTTGGACAAATTAAATGCTTTTGTAGCTAGAGTTTGACGTTGATCATGATTGTCAAGAAGTTTCTTTAAAGAAATTGTTATTTCTTCTTCATTTTCAGGGTCAAAATAGATTCCCGCATCTTGCAAAACTTCAGGCATAGGTCCATAGTTTGAGCAAGCTATAGGTAGTCCGCTTGCCATTGCCTCAATCAAAATATTCGGTAAATTTTCAACAGTAGAAGCAAATATAAATGCATCAGCACTGTGATAAGTAGAATTAATTTTATCATGAGGTACATTACCTATGTAATCTACAAACTTATTTTCAGGATCTAATTGATGAATAATTTTATTTAGTCTCTTTAGCTCTGGTCCGTAGGCAGGCCCCACCAACGTTAATTTAACGGGATATCCCATTTGAATCAGATTATAAACGACTTTCACCAATGTTGTTTGGTGCTTATACACATTGATTATTGAAACATATAAAAATTCAAACGGATCTTGTTCAGAATACTCGGAAATTGATTTTTGTACTCTAGGAGCCTTGATTAATTCAGGAGAAACACCATGAGCAATAACGGTAGAGTTTTTGATTTTTGAGTTCAAATGCTTTGTGATTGCTCCTTTAGCGAAATGAGATAAAAAAATAACTCCATTAGCTGTCTTGAAGGCTTTTCCGTGCTTTTTTTCTAACAAATGATAGCGGTACCTCATGTAGAATTTTCCAAATCTATCGCGTTCTTTTGGACTAAACGGTAACATATTATGAGACATTGTTACCAAAGGCTCAAAACTTGTAAAGTATAGAGAGCCAGGAATAAAAAGGACATCTATTCGACTCTTTTTAAATGTACGATCAGCCAGAAATACCTGCCAAAATAATCTAAAAAAAATATTCTTATCTAAATAAGGATGTGTCTGCTTATCTAACCAAGACTTATCTTCCAGCTGGTTTAAGGTCTTAGCTCCCGACCAAACAATAATGCTTGTAAACTTAGTTTCATTCTTTTTAAAAGCTGCTAGTAATTCCTTCAGATGGGTAACACCACCTCCAGCGCGAATATTTGATGCCTCAATTCCTAAAATCATAAACTAAATAATATTCATCCTTCACTTAAGCGATTAAAATCAATTGCACAAACTAACGCATTTTATTTCTTAAAAAGATTAAAAGTGGTGCTTAAAAGCTCTTTGTTGAGAATGTAGGACAGAATTATATAGATTAACGCACCACTAACAATACTAATTAAAACCGTTAAGTAATCATTAAATTCTATTAGTCTAGAAGTGATTTGAAAAATAATATACGCCATAGATATTGTGGTAAAAGTTGTGGCCAATAGATCCCTTAGTTGCTCTATAGCGCTGTACCCTATTAAATTTCTATTAAAGTAAACATTAATAAAAAGAGCTATCACATTATTGATAAGCGTGCTCCATATAAGAGCATATATCCCAAAGTTAACAGAAATTAAAACGGACAATAAAACCAGTATTTTTTTTATAACTACTGTTTTTAAAAAGAGATCACTTCTTCCAACTACTTTAAAAATATTTACATTAAAAGCATGAACAGGATAAAATATAGCCGACAAGCAAAGAATTCGAAAAAAAGGAATTGCTTTCACCCATTCTTCACCTAAAATAATATTAAAAAGAGGAGTTGCAATTGCAGCAAAACCTAACATAGTTGGCGCAATAATAAAAAAGCTAATCCTAAGCATTTTTCTGTAAACGGCAGTCATTCGTTTTTTATCATCCTGAAGTCCACTCAAAAGAGGTAGTGTAACTTTGTGGATAATACCACTTAATGTGGTTACGGGATAAGTTTTCAAAGAATTGGCGCGTTCAAAGTATCCTAACTGAATTACGCTGAAATATTTTCCTATGATAATATTGTAAATATGATTAAAAGCCGTTTCTATAATTCCGCTTAACATTAATTTATATCCAAAACTGTAATGAATTTTGAAATGCACCATAGAAAATGTGAAAGATGGTTTCCAGTTTGTAAAAAACCAAAAGAATACACTCTGTATAAAGCGGATAAAGAGGTTCATATAAACGACACTCCAAACACCATAATTATTAAGAGCCATCCAAATACCTATCAAAGAACCAATAAGGTAACTTGGCATACTTATCAAGGTGATTTTTTTGAAATTCATTTGTTGGTTAAGCAATGCAATATGAACAGAAGAGAAGGCATTTAGAATGAAACTTAAACAGTAAACTCGAACCAGGTTCAAGAGTATATTTTGTTCAAAAAAATCAGCAATCAGTGGAGCCGAAAAATAAAAAACACCATAAATCAACATTGACATTATAATGTTTGTATAAAACACCGTTGAAAGATCTTTATCAGTAACATCTTGTGTTCTGACTATTGATTCAGATAAACCGCTTTCTTGAATGATATTACCTAAATATATAAAAACGGTTATCATCCCAATTAAACCAAAGCTTTCAGGCCCTATTATGCGCGCTAAGAAAAGAGAAACGAAAAAAACACTTCCTTTTAGGAAAAAAGCATTTATCAGAGACCAGGTAGCACTGACGGAGACCATTTCTTTTAGAGACATTTTCTAATGTGAAAGATTAAAATAAATTGCAGCCGAATATATAAATAAATAGTCATAGTATTTTTAGTCAGCTTGTTTCATAAAAACATATGTATATGGTTTTAGTCATTCAAACTTTTAACATTTAAGATTTTTTTTATCCTAATTTTTAGAAGTTTTTTTATGAAATTTATAGTATTTTAGAGTCATGATTCTTAACAAGAAGATTGCTATTATGCAATCGTATTTTTTTCCATATGTAGGCTATTTTCAGCTTATTAACGAAGCTGATATTTTTGTTTTATATGATAAGGTGACTTATAGAAAATCTTCTTGGCTAAATCGAAATAGGATCAAAGAAAAAGGAAATTCTAGTCCAGTTTATATTACCGTTCCAGTTAAAAAGCCTAGTTCCTATAACTTGATTGAGGAAATTGAGATTTCTGAAAATAACGATTGGAAAAATAAACTCAAAAATTTAATCTACTACAATTATAAAAGAGCTGCGTTTTTCGATGAAGTATACACGGATATTATCGAGTTAATTTGCCACGAGGAACAATCTCTGCATTTATATAACAGTAATATTTTAACTAAACTTTGTGACAAATTATGTATCACAACGCCTGTAATAACTCAACATGAACAGCATTCTATAATTGAAAAGCGTCTCATGAAGGGAGATATTTCTCATGAAGATGTAAAACAACAAAGAGTGGTTGAATTATGCAATCTATACAATGCAAGTGTTTATATTAACCCAATCAATGGTATGGATTTATATAGTTTTGAGTTTTTTACTCAAAACAATAAGGGTTTGAAATTTATAAAAACTGATTTTATTGAGTACTCACAATTCAAGGCCCCTTTTCTAGAAAATTTATCTGTAATTGATGTATTAATGCACAACGGATACGAAGAAACCAAAGGATTATTAAAAAAACGAAAGCTAATTTCAAAATGACACTAAAAGAGTCAGTAGATATATTTGTAGAAGAACAGATGGATTATTACAACCAATGGATTCTTGATGAGCCTATATTCATAAGTGAAAGATATAATGATAATCTTGGACAACTTCAGCGTATAATGCACAAGCTTATTTATGAATTTGTTACAAATTACTCTAGCTATAAATTTCTGATGCCAGTATCTCCTGCTGTAGAACGAATTATTAAATTATTTAGTAGTAAGCCATATAAAATAGGCACATATAGAACAGACTTTGTTTTTGATTCAGAAAGACAAGTAAAACTAATAGAAATCACATGCAGATTTGCGATGAATGGGATTTTTTCATCATCGATATTAAATCAAAGCGCTCAGAATTATATTGACAATCAAAAGATTAGTTGTCAAATGATCGATTTTTTTTCTCCTATTTTTAAAAAGTTAAACGCATACCTTGAAGGTGTTGATTCTATTGTAGTGCTAAAAGGCTCTGATTTAAGAAACGAGTCAAAAATATATACTGCTATTTTCGAAAGAATTGGATTAAAAGTCAGGCATATACATTACAATGAAATAAGCAATAATTTGCATGAAATGCAGAATTCTTGGATTATATCAGAGCTTTCTTTTGAAGAAATTCTATCCATAGATTTCAGCACATTAGAAGCTCTAATGCCACTAGATGTGATAAATGATTTCAGAACAGTTTTTCTCATTCATGATAAACGCTTTTTTGAGGTTTTAGGAAACCCCGATTTACTTAAAAGTGTTCTAAATGAGAAAGAAATTCTTTTTTTTGATCAGTATTATATACCAACATACTCCTACGACACTAATTCTGAATATTGGAAAGAGGCAAGATATAATAAGGATAATTGGATACTGAAGCACCGAGCACTGGGCAAGAGTCAAGACATTTATGCCGGTATTGTCACCGAACAAGAGGAATGGGAAAAATTGTTTCAATCCGACAAAATCAAAGAGATGGTTCTCCAAAAGTGGATTAATCAAACAAGGTATAAAAACACATTAAAAGGAGAGCCAATAAATGATTATATAACCGGGACACTCCTTTATTTTGACAATGATTATTATGGTTTTGGAGATTTTAGAACATCTTCATTTCCTGTCACTAATAAAGTTGATCACAGAAAAATGGCAGGATTTATAGTGGGTGATAATGAAAATAAAACATTAAGACGAAAAATATTTAAATGAAAGATTCTTTCTTAATAAAAACTGATTTATTACCATCATTAGAAGATATTGAATTTTACAATCAATATGGGTGGTATAAATCACCAGTGATATTCACTGATGAAGAGATGGATAGCGCTGTTAAAGGTGCTAAAGATTTTTATGATGGTAAGGTTGACTTTTCTTTACCAACTAAGGAAGGAATAGCAGATGATAAGGTTGATGAAAAACTTGCTATTCGAAATAATGAGTTCGTTACCCTTCAAAAAAAAGAACTCAGAGCGATAGGTTGACATCCAATGATAAGAGAAACGGCTAAACGCCTTACAAATAGTTCTTACATTCGCTTATTTGCAGACTCTCTTGTAAATAAATTACCAACGAACAATATTGATAATGGGATTATAGGTTGGCATACTGATAAAGCATATTGGCCCACCTGTTCCTCAAATAAGCTTTTAACCGCTTGGATTCCATTACAAGACTGCACCATTGAAATGGGTCCCGTTGTTTATATTGATGGTAGTCATAAATGGGAAGTAGAAGAGGAAATAAAACAGTTTTTTTCATTCAACAACCAAGATTTAAAGTCTTTTGAAGTATATTTGCACAAGAATAAAACAAGTTTTAAGAAGTCGTTTATGACGTTGAAGAAAGGTCAAGTGAGTTTTCATTCTTGTAACACAATACACATTAGTTCGCCAAATATTTCCAACAAATCTAGATTAGCTCTTGCTGTCCACTTACAAGACGATAGTAATCATTATCAAGAAGCCTTTATAGAGAACGGAGAAAAGATTATTATTGGCTATGATAAAATTTGTTTGAAAGATAGAAACGGTAATCCTGATTACGGCGATAAATCAATTTTTCCGATAATATAATAATTAGAATAACAAGTTCATGTTAAATTATTTTGATTTAGAAAATGAAAATATTCAGTTATCTGAAATATCTAAAATAGCAGCTAAATCTATTTTTGATGAAGGCTATATCATTTTCAGAAATTTCCCTTTTGATTTAGATGATTTAGATAAAACAAAAAAGGTATTCACTGAATTGTGTGAGCTTATTGGAACTCCTATTTCTCACGACAAGAACAACTCAATCGTTTGGGATATTAAAAATGTCCATCAATCCTCAAGTCTAATTAAAACCTATTCAGAGCATAGCCATGAAGCAGCTCTTCACACGGATAGTCAATACAGCTATTATCCAGAAGACATGTTCGGGTTATTAACTCTTGTAAAAGCAAGCTGTGGGGGTGGTTCGTCATATTTATTAAGTTTAGAAGATATTTTGCTAAGACTGAATGCTTTGCCAGATGGAGAAGAAGTAATAAGGATTTTATCAACTACGGATTTTCCATTCATAGTTCCAAATGTATTTAAGAAAGATGACTCCAAAAAACTTGAGTTTAATTTTGGTCCAATTTTACGAGATAATGAGATTAGATTCCGAATTGACACTTTTGAAAAAGCCCTGCTTTACGACAGCTCAATGTGCTCAGAAGAACAGTTGATGGCTTATCAGAAATTGAAGACAATCATTACAAACCAAGCGTATATTACGGAGTTTTTTTTAGAACCTGGCGACTTATTTTTTATCAATAACAAAACAATGTTACATGGTAGAAGTAAATTTGAGGATTCTAATCGTCACTTACTGAGGATAAGAATGAATAGGCACGACAATGATAATTCAAATAAATAAACCTTTTTTACCTGAAAAAGAGGCTTATAATCAACTTATAAGTAAGATTTGGGACAATAAATGGCTAACCAACTCAGGGCCTTATGCTGTTGATTTAGAGTTCCTATTAAAAAAGAGGTTTGACGTCAATCAATTATTATTTGTTTCTAGCGGAACCATGGCGCTTCAAATTTCTATAGCCGCTTTAGAGTTAGAAGGTGAAATTATAACTACTCCCTTTTCTTTTATTGCCACAACAACAAGTATTATATGGCAAAATTGTACGCCTGTTTTTACCGATATAGACCCCCATTCATTAAATATCGATGCTACAAAAATAGAAACAAGCATAACGCCTAAAACTTCTGCTATAATAGCTACTCATGTCTATGGTAACCCTTGCGATATAACATTAATCGAAAGTATAGCTAAGAAACACGGACTAAAAGTTATCTATGATGGCGCACATGCTTTTGATGTTAAGTACAATAACCAATCTATTTTTAATGCAGGAGACATTTCAATCTGTAGTTTACATGCTTCTAAGATTTATCATTCTACCGAAGGTGGATTTATCGCTTTAAATAATCATGAAATTGGAGGTAAAATTGCACGTATTAGAAATTTTGGTTTTACCAGTCCAACAACATTTAAAGAATTAGGTATTAATGGCAAAAATTCAGAGTTTCATGCCGCCATGGGTTTAGCTAACTACCCACATATCGAAAGTATTATTGAAAAAAGAAGGTTGTTAACGGAAAAATACGATGAGTTACTCAATGGTTTATCAGTGAGCAAACCTGTTTGGAATGATAAAGGGACTAAAAATTATGCCTACTATCCTCTGATTTTTAGGGAGGAGAAAACTATGCTGGATTTAATGGATTTCTTACAAAAGGAAGGCGTGTATACCAGAAGATATTTTTACCCTTCTTTGGCAAATTCACTGGATTTTTTACCTAAACAAAGCCTAACTGTAACTGACGATATCGCAAAACGTGTTTTATGTCTTCCGCTATATTTTGATTTGAGTTTACAAAATGTTGAAATGATCTGTAACTTA
>TARA_Y100000385_G_scaffold178560_1_pt1 | contig 10184 bp, 4 predicted proteins | sample TARA_Y100000385 | Tara Oceans TARA_Y100000385 (sample SAMEA2620980) | marine metagenome | biome: marine biome (ENVO:00000447); feature: surface water layer (ENVO:00002042); material: "saline water (ENVO:00002010), including plankton (ENVO:xxxxxxxx)" | depth 5 m
ATTAGATGAAACTACAGATGTAGTTACCCCAGCTGCAGAAGTAACTGCAATTCCAATAACAAAAATGGGATTAAGCAAAAATCTATATAGTGAAAAATGTTTATTATCGGCTGAAACATCAACGCAATCAGAAATATTAAAGAATGGAAAATATAGATTATTTAATGTACAGCTAAAAGCAACTGGTGTTATAGCCATACCTGGTATAGGATGTGGAATGGCTATACATGTTTCACAAGGAGAAGGACAAACGTCTGGAACAAAAACAGATGGCCGCTATGTAATGGCTGACATTAATCATGTATTTGTTATGGATGATGGTCAAATGAATTATACACAAGACATAGGATTAGTAAGAGAATAATATGTATCAATATGGAATAGTAGAAGATATAAATGACCCTTTAAAGCTAGGGAGAGTTAAGGTTAGGGTATATGGTGCCCATACTCTTACTAATGGCAGCGGTAAATATAATATAGAAACAAAAGATTTAGGTTGGTCACAGGTTGTTATGCCTGCTAATACACCTGCAATTGGTGGTTTAGGTCATTCAGTAAATTTAATCGCAAGAACTTTTTATAAAGATGGTGATTTATTGCCTGAAGTGTTTATAGATCGTTTTGGTCATGAACAATATGAAGTTAGTACAGAAACTGTACCGTCAATTGGTGATGAAAAATCAACTGGTTCATTAGTTTGTGGTATATTTTTAGATAGTGGTCAGCAAGAATTTTTAGTTACAGGTACACTCCCTACAAAAAGTCATGGTGAAGATGATAATAATGACAGGGTTAAAGGAATAGCTGGCATAGAATCATTAGACCCTAAAGGTGTACATGAACCAGCGAGTGGATATGCTCCAATCTATCCAAATAATAATGTATATGCGACAGAGAGTGGTCATATTAAAGAATACGATGATACTCCTGGAGCTGAGCGTATAAAGGAAAGACATAAGAGTGGCACTCAATATGAAATACAACCTGATGGAACAAAGGTTGAAAAGATTGTAAGGGATAACTATACATTAATCGTAGGTAATGATACACTCGAAGTCAATGGTAATGTTAAAATATATGTAGCTGGCGATGCTAATGTTGCAGTAACCCAAAATTTAACTGCTCAAGTTGGTAAGGATATGACTACTGTGGTACATGGTAATGCATATACAACAGTTGATGGCAATGCAGACTTACTTGTTAAAGGCGATATAGATGGTGAGGTAAGAGGTAGTATATTATTTGATGTTGGTGAAGGTAAACCTGAGCATGTCATTCATAAAGACGGCCTTGAAGTGCATCATCATGATTTAGATGGTTATACAAAACATCAAGCTATTACACAATGGTTTCCTCCAGTAATGACAGATACATTCACATTAACGTATAGAAATATGAGAACAGTTAAAGAGATGTCAACAGAAGAACAAGCACCATATGCTAGTGCACTTGCTAGCTTTGCAGATTATGATGCAAGCAAAGTAGCATTAGTTAATGGTATGTGGACATATCCAAATAAAACATCTTATGTGGCTGAGTATGGCGTTATTGAGCTACATACTGAAGGCAAATTAAAAGCTGTTATTGGTGGTGAAACAGATATTACAGCATTGCAAAGTGCTAAAGTGACTGCATTAGACAATATTACTATAACTGCTACAGGAGATGAAAGCATTATTGGTATGAACACTATAGGTGCTTCAAGTCAAATCAATGTAAACTCTGCTGGTACTCTTAAATTATTTTCAACTGGCACGACAGATATAGAGAGCACGGGTGATATGACATTAAAGTCAGCAGATATAACATTAGATGGTGATGTTGCAATAACTGGCGATGTTGTAACTGCTGGTACAACTCATACAAGCACATCACAATTGATTGATGGGCATAACCATACTATTACTGGTGGATCGAGCGCTGGAAATACTGGCAATCTTAGTTAACAACAGGTATAAATAAGATATATGGCAACAATTGCAAGACAAGAAACGTATAAAGATTTAGATTTTTCTTTTAAGCAAAATCCTAATACGAATGACGTTGGAATAAAGAAAGATAATGCATCGATTAAACAAAGTGTTTTAAATATACTTCAAACAAATCACGGTGAACGTCCATTTAATTATAATTTTGGTGCAAACTTAAGAGCATATCTTTTTGAGAATATGACAAATACTACAGCTGCTAATATGGCAACTTCTGTAAATGTTGCATTGGCTAATAGTGAACCAAGATTAGAGGTATTGAATACAAATGTTCAAGCACCAAGAGGCTCAAACGAAGTAATAATAACAGTAACCGGTAGAGTAAAATCAAGCAATGAAATAGTTGATATTGCTACCACAATAGAGAGATTACGATAATGGCAATAGAACGTAGAATTAACGCAAGTGAATTAGATTTCGATCAAATAAAAGCAAACTTAGTTGCATATATGAAAGCAACTGATACTACCTTTAATGATTATAATTATGAAGGCTCTGCAATGTCAACCATTATTGATGTGTTAGCATATGTAACTCATATTAATTCAATGAATGCTAACTTTGCATTGAATGAAACATTCCTTGATACATCTCAATTACGGTCTTCGGTGGTATCTCATGCTAAGTTATTAGGTTATACTCCAAGGTCTATATCCCCATCAACAGCTGTAATTAATATGAAAATGAATTATGATACAACTGCAACTCCTTTATGGAATCATGATGGAAGTAATATACCATTACCTTTGAGCATGCCAAGAGGAACAAAATTCCAAACAACTATCGATGGTGTAACATATCCAATGTTTTGTTCAGCTACTCATACAATTAACTTTGATGCAAGTACAGGTTGGAACTTTTCAAATGTTCAAATTGAACAAGGAACATTATCATCAATTACATATACATATCAAGATAACGTATTTGAGCAATATGTTATTCCTGCTACAAACGTAAACACTGCTTCGATTAAAGTTACTGTGACAGATTCAACGTCAACAGACGCATCTAAAGTTTATTCTTTAAATACAAACATGGTTAATCTTGATGGTACATCAGAAGTGTATTTCTTAGAAGAAGGTAGGGATGCCTTTTATGAAATTAAATTTGGTGATAATATTATTGGTAAGAGACCAGGTAATGGTAATACAGTCACTGTCGAATATGCCACAATTCCATCAGGCACTGATGTGAATGGTGCTTCAGTATTTACTATGACCGATTCACTTAATGGAAATAGTGATGAGGCAATTACACTTGTAACTAAAGCTACTGGCGGTGCAGCAAGGGAAACAAAAGAAGCAATTAAGTTTAATGCACCTCTTGCCCACGTATCACAAAATAGGGCTGTGACACCAGATGATTATAAAGCCATTATTAAAAACGAATTTGCCGATATTGAAGCTGTTTCAGTATGGGGTGGAGAAGACCATGATGTACCAGATTATGGTAAGGTCTATATCTCCATTAAGCCATTATCAGCCGAAGTACTCACCGATGCCCAAAAGAGCACTATTAAAACAAGTATTTTAAAGCCAAAAAACGTAGTAAGTATCACTCCGGTTCTTGTCGACCCGGAATACACCTATATCGACCTTGAAATATTCTTCAAATATAATCCTAACTTAGCTACAGTAACAGCATCCGGTTTGGCAACCTCAATAAGGAATACACTTGTGACACATAATAATGATGTACTTAAAAGTTTTGGTGGAGTATATAGAGATTCAAATGTTGTCAAAAAGATTGATGATACTAACATTGCTATCTTATCTAATATTACTCGTGTTAAAATGAGTAAAAAGATTACACCAGTTCTTGGTACAGCAACTAAATATACGCTTAAGTTTAATCAAGCATTGACTGATTTAGATGCTACTACAGGAACTACTGGCTCTTATGTATCTTCAACTAATTTTACATTTGCTGGCGTTACTGCTAAGCTTAAAGATTATTATGATAGTTCAAGTGATACACGAATTATTCAAATTGTTGATGCAGCTGATTTAGTGTTAGCTACTGATGTTGGTGATGTGAATGAAGAGGAAGGAACAATTACTCTTACTGCATTTCAACCAACTGCATTACCTACTGGTTCAACTACAATCGATGTGACGGTTAAACCTGCATCATCTGATGTATCACCAACAAGGAACGAATTATTAACTATAAATACATCAACTGCTTTAATCACAGGTGAAGTAGATACAATGGCAACTGGCGGTACAACTGCTGGTATTGATTATACAACGGTAAGTAACTAATGGCAAACGGACTTGGAAAATATAATATATCGTCTTATATAGATGAATTGGTACCAGACCATATAGAAAGTAAATTTCCTGATTTAGTTTCATTTCTTAAGACATATGCATTATATTTAGAGCGTTCAAATGATTCTGGATTCTATCTTAATGCATTAGATATCCAAAGGGATATTGACTTTGTTGAAGAAAACCTTTTAACTGAACTCCAAAATGAAATTGGTATTGCAGTACCAAGAGACTTTGCTGCAGACCCAAGGATGTTCTATAAGAGGCTTGTTGAATTCTATAAGTCACGTGGTACACCTGAATCAATTACATCATTCTTTAGAATGATATATGATGATGAGGTAGAAACATATTTTCCATTTGTAGATTTATTAAACCCTTCAGACGGCGATTGGACAGACCAAACAGCGGCTATTATAGCTGATAGGTCAGGTTTTACACCTAATCATACATTTACATTATCTGGAACACAAGCAAATCCAACAATCATTAGTGGAAATAATGATGCAATCCAAGCTGCTATATTTGATGACGATGTTGTATTTGTTAATAACGATTATAAAACTCCAGGCACAGATTATACTGAGGAAGTTTATTCAGAATCAGGAGTAACTAAATATAGATTAAATTTTACAACACAATTATCAGATGGCGATGTTGTAAGAACATATGCAAAGGGTTTATTTACCACAAATAATGGATTTCTATCAGATAAAAAGTTTATTCAAGACTCATATTATTATCAACAGTTTTCATATGTATTAAAAACAGGTGCTAATGTAGCTGAGTGGTCAAATGCATTTACACGATTAGTTCACCCTGCAGGTTTTAAGTTCTTTGGAGAGATATTAATATCTATCTTAGCGTTAGACCAAGGAAATACAGAAGCTCAATATGGTAACTTACCATTTGTTGGTAAGATTAACGTAAACACAGGCCCACATCAACATGGACCAACAGTATTCAATAGTCATCTATTAGAAAAATCATATACTCATTTTGCACGAGGAAGTTCAGAATTCAGCATTATAGGTATGCAAAACCATTGGGAAAACATGAAGTTCAGTTATTTAGGACCAAATTCAGATTTTGCTCATTGGACACTACAAGATAGTATAAATAACAATATAAGTACACAATTCGGAATGGGTGGAAATAACTCACTCGTTATAACATAAAAGAGGAAATAAAATGGCAGCAATAATCACAAGTAGATTCAGACTAGATTCAACAAATAAGTTTGTTGAAAGTCTTAGTGATAATCAATTCTATATGGCACTAGGAAGGCCTAACGCATGGACAGACGATGCATCTCCGGACACTCCATATGAAAATGACTATGCATCAAATACTTTGTGGGAAAACATGTTTGCCATGAAACGTATTGATGCTACAGACATTGTTCATAGTGCAAAAAGAAACCTATGGGTTTCTGGTACAACATATCCAGAATATGACGATCAAGATACAAATATAGAAGGCAAAGTATACTTTGTTATTACAGATAATAATAACGTATATATGTGTTTAAAGGCAGGAACAGGAGCAAGTACATATAATCCAGATACTATTGGTGTTCGTACATCAGGTGTTATTGGAACTGGTTCCGATAATGATGGTTATGTATGGAAATATATGTATACGGTTCCAGCAACTGACGTAACTAAATTCTTAACATCATCATTTATGCCTGTAAGATATCTTAGAGAACAACCAGCAGTTGGTTCTGATGCTGGATTAACAAATCAATGGTTAGTACAAACTAATGCAATTGATGGAGCAATATATAACCTTAAGATAACTACTGCGGGCGTTGGATATACAGCAGCTCCTACAATAACAATCACAGGTGATGGTTCAAATGCTGCAGCAACATGTACAGTATCTGGTGGAGCAATTAATAGAATTGTAATGACCAACGTTGGCTCAGGATATACTTATGCTAAAATTACATTAACAACATCAGGTTCATCTACAGCAGCGACATTAAGACCAGTGATTGGTCCAGCTGGTGGTTATGGTGCTAACCCTACTAACGATTTAAGAGCTCATTATGTCACAGTTAACACTACATTCACGGGTGATGAGTCTGGTAGTATTCCTGATTCAAATGACTTTAGACAAATAGCAGTCGTAAAGAATCCAATTAAGAGTGGAGCAACTGCAAGTGCTACGGTGACAGCTACTGGTTCAATGGTTGTAGGTCAGTTTTATAAGATTTTAACAATGGGTACTACTACTGACGCACTATGGGCAACTGCAGGTGCATCAGATAATCCAGTTGTTGGTGAAGTATTTAAAGCAATCGCTACAACAGTAACTGGTTCAACTACAGGCACAATTGCTGGAGTTGCAGAAGCAAGTGCATATAATCCATGTAAGAGTTTAATAACAGTTACAAGTGGCACATACCCAGCAGACCAATTAATTGAAGGTACATCTGGCGGCGGTGATGCAATGGTTGTAGAATATAATTCAACATCTGGCAAATTACATTATATACAAAACGAAGCTACAGGGTTTACACCAATTACTGCTTCAGATAATCTCCGTTTTAACGGCACATCTGGAAGTGGAGATGCAATAACATCAGTAGCTGCCCCAGACATTGTACACAAATCAGGTGATGTAATGTTTATAGAGAATAGGACAGCCACAACGAGAGCAGATGGACAAGTAGAAACAGTAAGATTAGTAATAGCATTTTAAATAGGACAGAAATATGGCAATTTCATTTAACGTAGAACCATATTGGGACGATTTTGAGCAGGTTGCCTCAGGTAACACGCTCAGCCCTAAAGAACAATATCAGAGAATATTATTTAGGCCCGGTAAGGCTGTACAAGCAAGAGAATTAACTCAGCTACAAACACAATTACAGAATCAGGTGTCATCACATGGTGACCATACTTTTAAGGATGGTTCAGTTGTTGTTCCAGGAGCAGTACATCTCCATAATAAAATTGACTATATTAAATTAGATTCAGTTAACTCAGCATGTGATACAGTTGATGAATTGGTTGGCACTGAATTTACTGATGGTACTAACGTAGCTAGGGTTGTCCATGCTACATTAGCAAGTGGCTCAGACCCTATTACTCTATTCGTTAAATATATATCAGGTACGGTTTTTGCTGATAATGCAACGATCACAGCAAGTGGCAGTAAGTCAGCTGAAGTAAAAGCCTCTGGAGCTACAGGATTTGGTTCTATCGTAGCACTAGAAGATGGTATATATTATATTAAGAAACATTTTGTTACAGCTAAGGCTAAAACAATCGTATTATCTAAGTATACACACAACGTGTCATTTGATATTGGCTTACTTGTCACTGAATCCCTTGTCAGTTCAGGTTCTGATTCATCATTAAATGATAATGCCACGGGTACACCTAATGCTTCGGCACCAGGTGCTCATAGATATTCTATTACAGCCACTTTATCATCTCAAGCAGTTAATGCAAATACAGGTAACTTTGTTCTTATTGCTCGATTAGAAGATGGTTTTATCACAAAGAACGCAGGAACTGCAGATTATAATCACCTTGCAGATGAATTGGCTCGTAGAACATTTGATGAATCAGGTAACTACTATGTTAATCCATTTAAGGCATTAGTTAAAGACCATGCATCAGACACTGCTAAATTAACCCTTGGCGTTGAGCCTTCAAAGGCATATGTAAGAGGTTATGAAATACAAACTCTTGGTACAACTAATGTTAATTTTGATAAAGCAAGGACATCAGAAAGAGTAACAGATAAAGTTACAGAGATTACCCATAATAACTATATTGAAATTGACAATATGGACGGCTTCCCTGATATCACTACATTTGGTGTAATAGATATTATAAGTGGTGGTTCTGCAGTTGGTACATGTCGTGCACGCTCAATTGAAAGAGTAAGTGGTAATGGTGGTACTACAGATTCAAGATATAGATTACATGTATTTGATGTTACTGGCACAATACCAGCAACAGCTGCTACCACATTAGATGCTCAATCATCATATGACTTTGCTGCAAACGTAGCTCAAACAGGTAGTGATAATTCATTTAACCTTGGACCAGATGGTCTAATATTTGAATTGCCATACAAACGAATTAAAACACTTAATACAACAACCGTAGCAGGTCAAGCAGCTGATTATAACTTTAGATATGAAGTAAATCGTATACATGCTGCTACTGGCTCCGTTACAAGTGGTGTAGCAGTATTCACAACAAGTGTTACTAATGAAGTATTTGGTTCAAAATCCCTTAATACAAATTGGATATTAGTAAATGACAATGGAACCGGCCTTACGGATAACCCTGCAGTTGATGTAAATAATATTGTATTTAGTAATAATACTCAAACAGCAACAATTAGTGGCTTAAGCGCATTTAATGGTGATACCTTACGATTAATTGCACCTATGGTTAGAACATTAGACCATAAAACAAAAACATTAAGTGGTAATACAGCTGTAAACTTTAGTGCCGGCGTATCATATACTGGTACTGGTCAAAAACTTGGCCATGCAGATGTACATCAATTAGTATCTGTTACAGAGGGTTCTGGTGGTGCTAACGTTACTGAACATTTTAATTTAGACACTGGCCAAAGAGATACTCACTACGATGCTGGTAGAATTACATTAAAGCCTACATCAAACTACACAGCAGCAGTAGCACTTGAAGTTACATATAAGTATTTTGACCATTCATCTGCTGGTGATTTCTTTACAGTTGATTCTTATGCAGCTATTGATTATGAGGACATTCCTAAGCATGGCGATTTAGAATTAAGAAGTTGTGTTGACTTTAGATCGCGTACAGGTGACGCTGGTAGTGTATTTACAGGGACAGGCGCAATGCCAACAGTTGTTCCTACAAGATTCTCACAATTCGAAACAGATATTCAATTCTATTTACCAAGAATCGACAAAGTATTTTTAGATTCTAAAGGTAATTTTGGTGTAGCTGGCGGTGTTCCGGCACGTTATCCAGATGCCCCTGAAATTCCAAGTGATTCAATGCACCTATATACAATGTCTATCCCGGCTTATACATTAACAGCCGATGAGGTAACCCTTGACTTTATTGATAATAGACGTTATACAATGCGTGATATCGGTCGTATTGATAAGAGAATAAGTCAAATAGAATACTATTCAGTGCTATCATTCTTAGAAGCTGAAGCACAGAACAAACAAATTTTAGATGGTTCAAATGACCCACGATGGAAGTCAGGCTTTTTAGTGGATGCATTTAGTAATACACGAATGGGTAATGCTGCCTCTGCAGAATATAGAGCATCAGTAGATATGAAGAATCGTATATTACGCCCTCCATTTGCTTCAGGTAATGCTAAATTATCTCATGATAGTTCATCTACAACTGTTAAAACAGGTGATTTGATTACATTACCATTTAGTTCAAGCGCACTTATATCACAAACACAATATTCAGGTCAAATTAATGTTAATCCATACGATGTCTTTAATTGGACTGGATCGATGGCATTAACGCCTTCTACAGATGAGTGGAGAGATATAGACCGCAGACCCGAAGTGGTCATTAACAATGATGGTGAATTTGATGCAATGAAAGCCGCTCTGGAGCCACAAGTTGGTACTGTTTGGAATGATTGGACAACTAACTGGACTGGTGAAACTACATGGAATAGGCAAGGTAACTGGGATATTCAAACTGAAAAGGGTGATTCAAGACGTACAGGTATTCAGCAAACAATTGAAGTACAAACATCTAGATTTAGTGCTGGTGACCGTATAGTAGAGGTTAACTTTATACCATTCATGAGAACACGATTAGTTTCATTCTCTGCTACTCGTATGAAGCCTGCCACTCAAGTATATGCCTTCTTTGATGGTGTATCAGTTGCAGACTATGTATCTACTACGGCATCATCATATTCGCCT
>TARA_Y100000385_G_scaffold291118_1_pt1 | contig 10175 bp, 7 predicted proteins | sample TARA_Y100000385 | Tara Oceans TARA_Y100000385 (sample SAMEA2620980) | marine metagenome | biome: marine biome (ENVO:00000447); feature: surface water layer (ENVO:00002042); material: "saline water (ENVO:00002010), including plankton (ENVO:xxxxxxxx)" | depth 5 m
TGCAGCTGGTAGATCATTATCGGGAAGATCATTCAATCGCACAACACCAACTGGAGGATTAAATCGTCAATTGAACTCAAGATCTCTGAAACCACTTAAGTCGGTAACCTCAGGCAGTTCAACAGAATCAACTGACACGACCTTCGGAGCAGATATTCACTTAAAAGTTGGATATAATGTAGAACATGACAGGTTCGGAAAGGGCAAGGTTACAAAGATTGAAGGCTCTGGATCAGATACGAAAGCGAGTATCTTCTTTCCAAGGCATGGCTCTAAGACTATGCTTCTCACTTTTGCTAAATTGAAGGTTCTTGATAACGATTAATCACCCAGAAAAGAACCATTAAGTCTCATCTGTATTCTTTTTAACGAATAATTATACGAGTCTCTTCGAACCTTTACCCATGATTTTCCGTCTAGGGAAATGAATGCACTAATTCAACACTATGAAGAGGAATCTTATTTTGGCACTTTTAGTTAGCCTACCTGTTATATCTTTCGGTCAACAAGTAAAGATGTTAGTTATGCTCAGTTTGACAATGGCCATCAATACCCTTTGATTGTTTTTAATAACAAAGCTGTGGAACTTTCCATCAATGAAGATATTGAAAAATCTGTAGTACATTACAAGGATCGTGAATTCTGTATAGGCCAATCAGGGTTCGTTCAAAAAACTAGCTTCATCCAAATTCACATTTATACGAGCTGCATCGACATGTTAGAAAGTGAGAATAACTACCATCTTTACGATTTGGAATCAGGAGAACGCTGCACAGTGTCATACATGCTCAATGACCGAGTTCAAAAAGAGTTCTATACCTTCTTCAAATCAAGAATAGGGTCATATTCTAGTTCACACTCCATTCAGCTTAATTAGGATGAGTCGAATAAGGTAAATTTAATAGATGTTAATGATTTCAGCACCATCTTTGAAACAGACGGCATACAGTTCACATCAAAAACAATAGAATCTTTGGCTGGGAAAAAGATATTTATTTCTTGGACGGACATCCAAACCTATCTTAAGATAGCATATATTTAGAAGGGATAACCAATACCAAAGTGTAGTTGCGGTGCAAATGGTTTTGGTAAATACTTTAAGTAAATCTTGTTTCCGTTAGCATCGATCCCAGGAAAAGCAAGCTCCCCCTCCGCTTCATATGCTGCTCTACTTTGAAAAATCCATTGAGCCCCTTTTGGTAGCGCTGGATTTCTCAGTGGAATACCTAGATCAACTCGAATTACAAAGAAGCCTAAATCAAAACGAAGTCCAAATCCTGCTGCAACTCCGAACTGCTTATACCAATCTTTCGTAAATTGCCCTCCTACTCTATTTGTGTCTTCAGCCACGGTCCAAATATTACCCGCATCAACGAAGAGTGCGCCTTTTAAGGCCTCTGTGATTCCAAAACGATACTCAGCAGATCCACCGATACGAATGTCACCAACTTGTGTCGCTGTACGATTCGTATCAAGGTAATACTTGTAATCTCCCGGCCCTAATGCTCGTGCCTTCCAACCTCTGTTATCATTTGCTCCACCTGCGAAAAAGCTGTAATCATAAGGCAATGAGCGCGTAGAATTCCCATAAGGTATTCCTCCACCCGCATTCAAATGAAAGTTTAAACTCCTTGATTTACCAACCGGCTGCGAGACGATGAGCTCATTGTCAATTCGAGAAAACTGTGAGTATCCAACTCCGAAGATCGTACGCTGCCCATCGGCTAATGTGTCCTGCGATTTCTTGAAGAATGACAGCATGTTTCCTGCCGCATCGAAATTTGAGTTAAAGTAAACCGACGTTTTGCTGTCCAAATTTCGTTTCTTCGATTTCCCCTCCTTATTCAAGGTATTCCTATTCTCTGGATTAAGATTGACTTCAAACCTAAACTTCCAATCTTGCCAAATAAATTGATCACTATAGGTGTTCAGAAGAAACAAATCATTCAAGCCTGTTAAAGTCTGTTCAAATTCTGGACTCTTTTCAATATTCACGAACTTGATCACCGAAGCAAATGGTAATCCTGCATTGAAAATTTGAGTTTTAGAAACATAGAATTCATACAGGTAATTCAACTGAAATATTCCTTGTGAGAAATCATCACGCTTTTGAAAATTGTAGGCCGTTGATATAATTGTCTTTGGTCTATGTCGCTTGGACAATTTTGTTAGTCTAATTGGCAATAACCCAGGAACAGCCAAAGAAAGACTTGGGCCGAACTCGAATGTATTAAAACTTCTGCCCGCAGTCTGAATCGACCCACCATCAAGGGTCTGGTCAAAAATTGGTGGTTGCGATTCAAATCCGCCAGAAAAGGCGAGCACTAGTTTTTCTCCACCTCGAAACAAATTTCTATTTGTATAATTCACAGACGCCGAGACACCTAAGAATCCATTCGAGTTCGTCGCCTGAGGTTCGATACCAAAACTTTGTCGTTTAGAAGGGACTAAGTAATAGTGAGCATCCAATTGATTTGTTCCTTCAACTTCAACCAAGACGGTTTTTATCGTTTGAAAAAGGCCTAGTTGGAGTAAACGAGTGTAGGAACGCTCGACATAATATCCTTTGTAGTAATTTGATTTCTCCAGATAGTTCTGCGACTCAAGGACACCTGGTTTCAAGAACAACTCTCCATTATAGGTGAAATTTGCGATCCTCAAGGGATCGATCTCATCTGTTCCAGGCATCATCATGGACTTGTAAACCAAGGTATCATTGGTTCTGATGAATTGTCCTTCTTCAATACTTAAACCCATATCTCTCATCGTAGAAGCAAAACTCCCATCGAAGAGTGTGGTATCAGCAATATGAAAATAGACATCGCGTATAAATGTCAACTGATGATCCAATCCTATTAGCGTATCCGGGTTATAAGATGGTCGCACTAAGCGATTTTCAAAGACTAGACCGAGTGAAACTTTCATAGATTGATTATTCGTATCAGCTCGGAAACTCAAATGACTCGCACTAAATCCATAATAGGCAGTGTTGCGCATAAAAGTCGCAACGTCATATCGGTAATCATCCAAAATATCAGCATCGAAGGGCTGCCCAATAAATGGATCTTGCTCTAGCTTCGACACATACTTTTTGTAGCTTGCCACGATAGAAGCATTATCCGAAATGATATAAACGCTATCGATCATGTATTGCTCTCCGGTAATCACGTCGTAAGAGACAATGGCCTTTCGATTGTCCTTATAGCGCACAAGTCCTGAGACACTTCCGTAATAATACCCTTTGCTTCTAATGTATGCGGATAATTGTTCTAGCGTTTTCTCGTATGGAATACTATCAAAAACTACTGGCGGATGTCCAATTTTGTATTTGAACCATTCTCTGAAAAACATCCTAGGATTAATTGTATCCTTCAAGGGAATGATCTTCTGAGTATAGAGTGTCTCTCCTTTAGCTCTTGCTTTGGCTATTCGTTTCGAATTTATCGTATTTTGTTTCGCTCGTTTCTTATCATTCTTTTTATGGAGCTTGGCATTCTTGCGAGTTCTCTTCTTCGCAACACGTGTAGAATCAACCATGTTATACGAGAGGAGTTTCCACTTAATGCCAGCCTGCTTATGATTTGGCTGCTGTCTTATTATTTCTTCAAGACCAGCTTGATCCATTTTACCTCCAGAAGAAGTGATTTCATTTTTCTTAAGAAGATACTTTCCTTCCGGGACATATTTCGTTTGCCTACATGCACTGAATGCAGTAATCAATATTAAGAGAATAGTTGTATGTTTGAGGCCTTGTATCAACAATCTGATCTATTTGAACAAAAATAGGTAAATAGAAACGTAAACGTGGAACCACTCTCTAAAAATAAGGTTAAATTAATTCGATCACTTCGATTGAAAAAAAATCGTATTTCCGAAGGATTATTCGTTGTTGAAGGAGATAAAATGGTTCGGGAAATCATTGACTCTCATCCTGACTTAGTAGAGTTCATTTGTACTACACAGGACGAACGCCTCCCTGTCCATTCTTTTCATACTGATGTTCGGACAATGAAAGAAATTACCACACTCACCAATCCACCTTCGTTATTGGCCGTCATTAAGAAAGTAAATCTTCCTCAATCCGATAAAGGAATTATTCTAGCGTTAGATGGGATACAAGATCCAGGGAACCTAGGAACTATAATTCGCACTGCAGATTGGTTTGGAATAAAGCAGATTATCTGTTCCAAAGAAACTGTAGATTGCTACAATCCTAAAGTAGTTCAATCAACAATGGGTTCCATTTTCAGACTTCGAATTGATTATTTAGACCTCAATGAATACATGACGAATTGTGATCTCCCGGTATACGGAGCGCTTCTCGATGGTAAAAACATGTATGAAACGACCTTTGAGAAAAATGCTCTTTTGCTTATAGGCAATGAAGGAAATGGCATCTCAGGGGATTTGTTACCCAGAATAACCTACCCCATATTAATTCCTCAACACGGAGAGGCTGAATCGCTCAATGCATCAATTGCGACAGCAATTATTCTTGCAGAGTTCAAAAGATGAGATACTATTAGTCGTGATCTTAACACGGATAAATGCCTTTGAGAACACTAGGAAGTTCCATCCGATTAGGCGAGCTTCTCGCTAATTTTTTCTATGCACTTCATCCCATCAATAGCCGCTGAGATAATACCTCCCGCGTACCCTGCACCTTCAGCACATGGATAAAGCCCCTCTACTTCTGGATGCTGACATGTCTCATCTCTCGGTATCTGAATGGGAGATGACGTTCTAGATTCTGGAGCATGAAGCACAGCATCATTCGTGAGAAATCCTCTCATCTTTTGATCGAATACGGGGAAAGCTTTCTTCAATCGTCTTGCAATCATGCTTGGTAAAACCTTATTCAAATCAACTGAAGTTAATCCGGGTTGATAAGATGTCCTCGGGAAATCCTTAGAAATTCTACCATTTACAAAATCTGCTAAACGCTGTGCCGGCACATTCTGAGTTCTTCCGGCCGCTTCCCAACATGCTTTCTCTACAGACCTCTGAAAATCGAGACAAACGAATGGATTCGTCTTATAATCCTTAAAATCCTTTGGCTCAACGCTAACTACAATTCCTGAATTAGAATATGGGTTGTTTCGCTTAGAGGGAGACCAGCCATTCGTGACCACCTCTCCTGGTTCTGTCGCACAAGGAGCAATTATTCCTCCCGGACACATGCAGAATGAATAGACTCCTCTATCTTCGACTTGAGCGACTAGGCTATAGGATGCAGGCGGAAGAAATTCATCATTCAACCTGCCATGGTATTGTATAGAATCAATCAAATCTTGAGAGTGCTCGACGCGCACACCAAGAGCGAATGCTTTTGCTTCTAACTTGATCTTCTTTGCATGTAACAACTCAAAAATATCCCTTGCAGAATGACCAGTTGCAAGAATTACATTATCGTATTTTAATTTCTTATCACCATTAATTTCAACACCCTTGATCTTACCATTCTCAATGGTTAGGTCAGTTAGTTTCGAATCGAAGTTTACTTCTCCTCCATGCGAAATGATCGTTTCACGCATGCTCACAATTATTTGAGGAAGTTTATTTGTACCGATGTGCGGATGAGCGTCAACTAGAATTTCATCCGTTGCTCCAAAATGAACAAACCATTCTAGAGCGCGCAATATATTACCTCGCTTCTTAGATCGTGTATATAATTTCCCATCCGAATAGGTTCCAGCTCCTCCTTCACCAAAGCAATAATTTGATTCAGGATTTACAATTGAATCCTTATTTAGGATCGCTAAATCTCTTCTTCGCGCTCGGACGTCCTTGCCTCGTTCAAAAATGATAGGCTTTAATCCTAATTCTAAGGCACGTAAGCCGGCAAATAATCCTGCAGGGCCCGACCCTATGATCGCCACTTCAGGTGCATCGTGCACATCTTTTGGATGAAAATCACCCAAAGGTTTGGGCTGTTCCTCATTTAAAAAGACGTCGAAACTCGCATTTATTCTAATCTGGCGCTTTCTAGCATCGATTGATCTGCGTGCCCAGACAAATGTGAAATCTATATCACTAAGTTGAAGCTCGGTTCTGATTCTACCTTTTAAAAACTTTTGATTCTTTGCTTCTTCGGGAGAAACTTGAAATTGTACTCTTTGCGACATCTATCCTTCAAATATGAGAGAGATCCACCAGGTACGATTATAAAGGTTATCAATCGGCCTTGAAACCACTGTATTATCCTGTATAAATGATCCGAAGATACCATGACTGTACTTGAGTTCTATTCCAAATTTGAAATAAGTGGCAAAAAACTCAATTCCACCGCCAATTTGACCCTGATAATCGCTTTTCTTAATCTTAATAAAGGGATCCGTAAAGCTTTGACTTGCTTCAGCCGAAGATTGTAAATCTAGGCTGTACTGAAATCCTACCAGCCCATAAGCCGCAAAATTATTGAGGCGATTTGTACGAAATTGCAGCATCAGCGGGAAATCCAATGAAGTAGAACTTACTTGCTCTTGATTATTGAAAGACCCTGTTACTGTAGAATCTTCAAATTGATAGTTAATAAAACGTTCTTGGAATGACAAAGTTGGAATCAACCTTAGTCGAACTATTGGTGTTCCTAGATTCATTGTAACAACTGGGCCAACTTGTCCGCCTGGCTGTGATTGATTTTCAATAGAAGTAATTCCGTATTGCTCGTAAATATCTTGCTTCTGAAATAGTGTGAAATCAGATACATTTCCACCCAACATAAAGCCAAAGTGAAACATCTTCTCATCATAACGATGATAATTCTTGGGCTTTTCAGGTTGCGCAAGTGATGTATAAGATATTACTACTAAGAGTAGCGTTAAAAACTTCATATGTCCACAACGGATTCGTTTCATGCTTATTGTTATCCTTTCTTAATTCCGGAGTAAATCGTTGCAATTCCTCCAGTAACTGTCTTCATTTCTACTTTGGAGTACCCAACTTTAGTCAAAATATCCAAAAATGCCTGTCCCTCAGGAAAAGCGGCAACTGATTCTGGTAAATACGCGTATGCTCGTTCATCCTTTGAAATACGTTTCCCAAAAAATGGGATAATTCGCTTGGAATAGAATCCAAATGATTGCTTCATTGGAAACTTCTTCGGTTTAGAAAATTCGAGAATAACTACCATTCCTCCAGGACGCAGAACTCTCAACATATCCGTCAAACCTTTTTCAAGATTCTCGTAATTACGAACACCAAAACCAACCGTGAGTGCATCAAAATAATCATCTTCAAAAGGAAGATCTTCCGAATCACCAATCTGCATTGTTATAATACCATCATGGCCTTTTCGTTTCATTTTTTCAATTCCAACGTCGAGCATTCCTTGCGAAATATCAACTCCGATTACCTCTTCAGGATTCAATTTTAGTGCCGCAATTGCAAAATCACCAGTTCCAGTTGCAATATCCAATATTCTCTTAGGATTTACTGCCCTTAACTTGCGAACTGCTTTTTTTCTCCAACGGCGATCAATTCCTAGAGAGAGAAAATGATTCAAGAAGTCATAACGCTTCGATATATTATTGAACATTTCTGCCACCTCTTCCTTCTTGGAAGATTCTTCCCTGTTATATGGTTTGACAACTGTTTTTTCGTTCACTTCTTTTTCGTTCACTTCTTTTTCCATTCCAATCATTTTATCCAACCATAGTGTGGCCAGATGGGTATTTGTAATTCTTGCTAATCACTGATTTACCAACCAGATATGCTATTGTTAGTGTACCAACACGACCAATAAACATTGCAATAATGAGTATAAATTTACCTGTTTCACTCAATTCTGGTGTAAGTCCAGTCGATAATCCTACAGTACTTGCCGCCGAAACATGCTCAAAAACGAGGTCCATAAAATCAAATTGGCCAGCTGTGAGTAGGTCTGCCTCGGATATCGCTAGTGCGAAAATCCCCACAACATTCCCAATTATAAAGAAGACAAATATTGCATATGCCTTAAGTACTACATCATTCGATATGGTTCTTTTAAACATTTCTGTTCGTTTCTTCCCCTTGATGGTAGACACAACGGATGCCCACATAGTTGCAAACGTAGAGGTTCTAATACCTCCGCCCGCAGAACCAGAGGAAGCACCAATAAACATTAGAAATAAGAACACAATCATTACCGGCATAGTTAGATTGGCTGTATCTACAATATTAAATCCTGCATTCCTCGTTGTCATCGATTCGAAGAGTGCTTGTATTACAGCGTCTACTCCACCAGTATCTTTCAAAGTGTTATTCCATTCGAAGACGAGAAAAATTGTTGCTCCGAAAACAAGTAATCCGAGTGTGAAATAAAGGGATATTTTCGTTCCAAACTCAATCGTTTTCCAAGGTTTTCTCATTCGTTCCCGTAATCTTGATACCTCAAAAAGATCAAACATATAAATCATCCCAAGTCCACCTAGAAAGAAGAGTATCATGATTATGGTATGTACAAAAGTATTATTGATCACATCTGGATGCATTACACCTCCGTGTAGGGTTGACAATCCCGCATTATTAAAACCTGACACACCGTGAAAGACAGATTGAAAAAGTCTATTTCCAGTATCCTCAAATACTCCTTGATTACCAAAACCGATGAACAAGAGTATGATACCTATAACCTCAATTGTTGTAGCCCAGAGAACAATTTTTGTAAGCATTGATCTAGCCTTCAAGATAGAATCCCGATTCACGAAATCTTCAATAACCTCATGATATTTGATCCCAACTCCAAACTTCGCTACAACAAGCATTAAGGCTCCAAAAGCAATTGTATTTAAACCTCCCAGTTTAATTAGAATTAGGACAATCATTTGTCCTTTGAAAGTCAGAGCTTCTGAGATATCCATAGTAGATAATCCGGTAACACTCACAGAGGACATTGATAAAAACAAGGAGTCAATAAAACTCATCCCGCCTTCAACTTGTGACATCTCTGGGAGCATCAACAATAACCCCCCTAGCAATGTCATCAGGGCAATAGAAATCATAAACAACCAACCAGGATGAATCTTCAACCACGGCTTAAATTGTTTCTCTTTAAAAAGGTTATTGATGATTATTATGAAAACAAATAGTTGTACAAAGATCGTAGAAAAGGTCGAAAAATCAGCGAACCCAATGGACGCGAACACCGACACTAAAAGCATGGTATCAAATAAATTATAGGCAACACCTTCAACCAATAGAAGAAGAATCACTATTGCCTCAAACCAGTTCTCTCGAAGAAATCTACGTGGATTAAAATCGTACAGAATCTTCACAAAAAAGCGAAGAATATAAAATGCAAAACTTGTTTCGAGAATCGTAAAACAAAGTTCCTTAGCTTCTGGAGTTAGTTTAAAACCGTAATAATAAATTAGAACTCCTAGTCCGATTAAAGACACTAAAACATTCAACACTGCGAAAACGCCAAGAACTCTTTTCTTAGAATCGTATAGGAATAAATTAACCTTCTCCCGGAGTTCCCGAATGGTCATGCCTTCATTAAATTTAATATCTCGGTCTTCAACTGATCCCTATCAATTGGAACGACTCCACTGACTTCACAAACTATTCCACCAGCCAAATTGGATATGTCCGCTACCTGACTAGGATTGAGCTCAGCAACCAAACACAATGTCGCAACTGCAATAACTGTATCCCCTGCCCCACTTACGTCTGATATCCGTCGAATGTGTGCTGGTATATAATCTTTTTTTTCTTGTTTTTTGACAAAAACACCGTGTTCAGAAAGCGTTACTAGAGTTATAGAATTATTAAGTTTACTTTCCAATTGAACAACTGCTGATTCAAATCCAGATTTACCTTCCTTAATATCAAACTCAACACCCAGGCCTTCTTTTAGTTCTTTGAGGTTGGGCTTAAAGAGCGTCACGTTTTTATATGCGAAAAAATTATCTTTTTTGGGATCGACCGTTACCGGGATACCCGCCGCATTTGCTAACGCGATAACTTCGGAGATTACTCTCGGACTCAATAAGCCTTTATTGTAATCTTCGAGTATTACTGCATCAACACCATTCGCAATTAATTCTGAAACGTGTGAAATTAATTGATGCTCTAGATCTGCGCTTATTACTGCCTCCTCTTCTTCATCAATCCTAAGAAGGTGTTGATTGTTTCCTATAACACGCGTTTTAATCGTTGTGTGCCGATCGCCACTTTTGATCATCCCCTCT
>TARA_Y100000385_G_scaffold260581_1_pt1 | contig 10165 bp, 9 predicted proteins | sample TARA_Y100000385 | Tara Oceans TARA_Y100000385 (sample SAMEA2620980) | marine metagenome | biome: marine biome (ENVO:00000447); feature: surface water layer (ENVO:00002042); material: "saline water (ENVO:00002010), including plankton (ENVO:xxxxxxxx)" | depth 5 m
CGTCGGTGCGGTGTCGTCGCAGCTCGCGTTTGTGACGCTCTTCGAGTTGCTTCTTGCCGCTGCCTCGTTCACCGTGCTCCTTGATGCGTGCATCGAGCACCTCGACTTCGACCGCGTGTTGCTCCGCAAGCGGGTTGGCCGCAGCATCAATGAGGGCAAGGAGACGTGCAGCGAGTCGCATCGCCACGGCACCGGTGCCATCGAGTTCCTGTGGTGTTTCGATGAAGGCCTTGCGACGGTTAGCCAAGTCGGGATCGGTCGCTAGCACGCGGGCGCGGTCAAGGTTGCCGAGAGCTGCCTTCGACGCGGTCATCGCACCTGCCGGATTGATGCCTTCAGTCAGGAGGCGTGCTGCGATGACATCAGGGCTGATCGTTCGGAAATCGATTCGAGCGCAGCGCGACGAAATAGTGATTAATTCGTTCGGCACGAAGTCGGCGAGAATGACGAAAGTCGTCGACTCCGGTGGCTCTTCAATCGTCTTCAGCAACAGTGCTGCACCATGGGGCGACAGGAGATGAAATTCGTCGAGGATAAGTACCTTGCGAGCGCCTTCAGTTGGTGCCAGTGACGATACCCGGACGACTTCCTTGGCTTGCTCAGCCGAGATCGATGCGCCAACGCGTTGTACTTCGAGGACGTCCGGGTGTTCGCCGGCGATGATGAGTCGGGCATCTCGATGGCTTCTAGTTTCTCCGCCCGACAGAATCGACGCGGCGAAAGCGCGCGCCGCTTCGAGTTTGGTCGACCCTGACGGCCCGACGAACAGGTATGCATGCACCGGCCCACGAGCGACGGCCGCCCGAAGGTGCCCGATTGCCTGCTTCTGCCCGACGACGTCTTCCCACACGTCACCCGGATCACCGAGGTTGAGTTGCGGTTGTTGATGACCGACCGCCGATACGTCGACGCTCGTAACTACTGAAGCTCCGTCAGCTGTGGGGGCTTCTTCAAGCTGTTCTTCGGTCAACTCATCGTCGTTGATGTCGCTCACAGCAAGCCTCGTTCCGTAAGGGCGGTGACGATCGTGTCCTCGACTTCTCCGATGGTGCCGTGTCCGTCGATGGTGATCCATCGCTCGGGCTCGAGCCCTGCCATCGTTCTGAATCCTTGAATCACCCGTTGGTGAAAGGCTTCGCCTGCTGTTTCGAATCGATCAAGATCGCGCTTGCGGAGGCGCTCAGCAATCATTTCCTCAGGAGTGTCGAGGAAGACAACGAGTTGTGGCCAGCGTCCAGCTGTCGCCCAGTCGTTGATCTGTTTCAGTTCCTCGACAGGAAGTTGACGACCGAACCCTTGGTACGCAAGAGTCGAGTAGAGCGAACGATCGCTGACAACATTTTGCCCGGCCTCGAGCGCAGGAGTCACCACTTCGACGATGTGCTGGGCACGGTCAGCGGCGGTCATTAACGCCTCGGCCCGAGCAGAGAGGTTTGTGACGGCGTTGTCGTGGAGAATCGCGCGTAATCGGGCACCAACCGCCGTGCCGCCTGTTTCGCGTGTGAGTACTGCACCGAGGCGATCGGCGAGTAGCGCAGCCTGAGTGGATTTGCCGCAGGCTTCAGCGCCCTCAAACGCAATGTAGCGAGGCGCAGTCACGGAGGTCGAGGTTAGAGGACGACGTGGCACCGAGCACTATGTCGTTTGGTCATCAGGTTGCATCATCAGCAATGTCAGTGATGATTGGCTTTTTGGTGGCTGCCTTTTTCTTGGGTGCCTTTTTAGCTGCGACCCTTTTCTTTGAAGTGCTCTTCTTATTTGCAGCTTTCTTTTTTGCAGCGGCCTTTTTCTTTGTGGCCTTGGCCTTTTTGCCTGGTGTGCCGCCCTTGGCAATTATTGCTTCGCGGCGAATGGCGAGCAGTTCGTAGGCGCGCTCGGGTGAGATTTCCTCGAGTCGGTCTCCCTTGCCCAACGATGCGTTCGTTTCGCCGTCAGTGACATAGACACCAAAACGGCCGTCCTTGGCGGTCACATTTTTTTCGCTTACCGGGTCGACACCGAACTCCTTCAGCGGGCCCTTTGCGGCGAGGTTGCGGCCGCCGCGCTTATAGACCTTTGGCTCGGAGAAGATCTTCAGTGCTTCGTCGAGCGTGATTTCAAGTAGACGGTCCTCGGAATCGATGTTCCGGTAGTCCTTCTCCTTCATCACGTAGGGCCCGTACCGGCCGTTGTTTGCAAAGATCGGAATGCCGTCGTCCGGGTCGTCGCCAAGGTGGCGTGGCAGTTGCAGCAGTTTCTCGGCGTCATCCATCGTGATGCTTTCAAACATCATGGTTTGGAACAGCGACGACATCTTCGGTTTATCCATGCTGGGAGGCGGATTGTCGTGGTCACCCCATTGTACGTACGGGCCGTAACGGCCGTTCTTTGCGAATACGGGGAGCCCATCGAGTTCGCCGATCGGATCGTCCATCTTCGGAGCGTTGAGTAATTCGATGGCTTTCTTGACGGTGAGTTCGTCCGGTGCAAGATCATCGGGGACTGACGCAGTGTCTTCGCCCCGTTTCACATAGGGGCCGTACTTGCCTGGCTTGGCGACGACTGCGTTGCCATCAGGGTCATTGCCGAGCGGGAAGGTGTTGATCTCGGCGGCATCGATGTGATCGAGGTTCTCTTCGACGAGTCGCTTCAGGCCGAGAAGTGCGTCTTCGCCATCGCCGGCCTCGGCAGTAATCGCAGGGACGGAATCGTCACCCTGATCACCCCAATAGAAACGTTGGAGCCATTTGTCCTTTTGGCGCTCGCCTTTGGCTATGGCGTCAAGGTCGTGTTCGGTCGACGCTGTGAACTCGTAATCGACAAGCGCCTCGAAGTGCTCTTCGAGCAACCGGATCACTGCAAACGCAGTCCACGTGGGGACTAGCGCTTGGCCCTTCTTCCACACGTAACCACGGTCCTGGACGGTCTGGATGATCGATGCCCAGGTGGAAGGACGGCCGATGCGTAGTTCTTCTAGACGTTTGACCAGAGACGCTTCGGTAAAGCGTGACGGCGGTGTCGTTGTGTGGCCATTTGGTGAAATAGACGAGATCGGTACGAGATCCCCCTGCTTGAGCGGTGGCAACAGTGCTTCTTTGTCAGCTGCATCTTCGCCGGTCTCTTCCCTCGATGCGACGTAGACGGCCCGATATCCGGGAAAGGTAATCGTTGTGCCTGAGGCGGCGAATTCGCAGTCGATTAACTCGCCGGTGGAGCGGTCGACGGAATCGGCAGCCAGGCGAATCGAGACGGTCACGCCGGCAGCGTCGGCCATTTGTGAGGCGAGCGTCCGCTGCCAAATGAGTCGATAAAGCGCGAGCTCCTGGCTGTTCAGCTCCGAAGACACGGCCACTGGTGACCGGTACGGCGTGGTCGGCCGGATGGCCTCATGGGCGTCCTGGCCTTGCGTCTTCTTCTTGTATTGCTTGGGTGCAGCGTTGAGGTACTTTGACCCGTACTCGCTTGTGACGGCATTGCGCGTTGCCGCCATCGCCTCTTCAGAGAGGATGACGTCGTCAGTACGCATGTAGGTGATGAAGCCACGCTCGTAAAGCCCTTGGGCGACTCGCATCACCTGGCTGGAGGACAGCCGGAGTTTACGGCCGCCCTCCTGCTGTAACGTCGAGGTCATAAACGGAGCCTTCGGAGATGATCGGTACGGTTTTTCCTCGATTGAGCGAACAGCGAACTGCTTGCCACCAAGCCCCTCCGCGAGCTCGTGTGCACGGGCCTCGGTTAACTGCACAGTTGTCTTGTCATTCTTGGACGTGACAATCTGGCCGCTGTCGTTGAAGTCCTTACCGGTCGCAACCCTGGCACCTGCGACGCCGACCAGTTTCGAGTCGAACGATGGGTCGGTGGCTGTGATGGCGTCGATGTCCCAGTAATCGGTGCTGACGAAGGCCATGCGTTCACGTTCGCGTTCGACAATCAGGCGAACGGTCGGACTTTGGACGCGTCCGGCTGAAAGGCCGCGATTCACGCGACGCCACAGCACCGGCGATACTTCGTAGCCGTAAAGACGGTCGAGGAGACGACGGGTTTCAGCGGCGTCGACCATGCCGTAATCGATGCCGCGGGGGTTGCTGACAGCGTGGTCAACAGCGGCCTTGGTGATCTCGTGGAATACCATCCGCTTCACGGGAACCTTCGGCTTCAAGTACTCGAGCAGGTGCCACGAAATAGCTTCGCCCTCGCGGTCTTCATCGGTCGCAAGATAGAGCTCCGAGGCGTCTTTCAATAGCGCTTTGAGTTCTTTGACTACCGTCTTGCCCCTATCCGTCAGCTCATAGGTGGGCTTGAAACTGTTCTCAACATCAATATTGAGCCCCTTGGATGGAAGGTCAGCAACGTGGCCCACAGAGGCGCGCACGTCGTAGTCGCTGCCGAGGAACTTGGACAGCGTCTTGGCCTTCGCAGGCGATTCGACGATGACGAGGGGTTTGGCCATGGAGCGCTCTCGCTAGGGGACTGGGATGCGGGATGTCAAGTGGCAGTGTGCCGGATCAGCACCGATTTCACATGGCAGGACGCTGGGGCGGGGTTCTCGTCCCGACTTTCCTGCATGCCCGCGACGGCTCAACGAGGTACCTTTCCTCTTATGCGGGTCGACCCTCAGCTCGGTCCATTGGGCTGGACCGAAGCATTTGATCGGCGCTGGCGGGATCTCGGCGCCCCTGGTCAGCCGGCGCGTGTTTCACGTATCGACCGCGGCTGGAGCACGGCGATCCGAACGATGGCGCAAGCCTGCGGTACCGATGAACCGATCCGCATGCGCAACATCGGTGCTGAGGTCGCAGTCGGCGACTGGATCGTCGTCTCGGACGACGGCGAGAAGGTCGACCATGTTCTGGAACGCACCTCAGCGTTCACTCGGCGAGCATCCTTCGATGGCATGCGGGCCGTGTCGCACACGCTGGCTGCGAATATCGACGTTGTCTTTCTTGTGCACGCGCTTGGGTCGCCGCCAAGTCCGCGCCGTCTTGAACGCGAATTGGTTCTCGCCTACGACTCGGGCGCGGAGCCGGTGGTCATCTTGACCAAGACTGACTTGGTCGACAATCCAGAGACAGGCCGAGTTGGGTTGGCTGATGTTGCACTGGGCGTCCCAGTTCTGCTTGCGAGCGGACTCACCGGCGAGGGCATCGATGACCTGCGCTGCTACGCCGCTGGGAATCGCACGCTGACGTTCCTCGGGGCAAGTGGAGTCGGCAAGTCCACGATTGTCAATGCGCTGCTTGGCAACGAACGGCAGGCAACCTCGGAAGTACGCAAAGGCGACCAACGCGGCCGCCACACCACGGTGGCTGCTGAGTTGGTTCCGCTCGCTGAGACCGGCTGGTTGATCGATACGCCTGGTGTGCGCGCCGTCAGTCTCTGGTTGTCGGGCAACGGCATCGAACGAGCTTTTGCCGACGTGTTCGACCTGATGGACGGCTGCCGATTCAGAAATTGTAAACATGACCAGGAACCGGGATGTGCGGTGCAGGCAGCGATTGTGTCGGGCGAACTTGACCCGGTTCGCTTATCGGCAATGGAGAAGCTGATTGAGGAAGAAGCTGCTCTTGAAGAAGAGCAAAGGGCGCGGGAGAAAGTTGCGGATCGACGACGAGGTGGCAAGAAACCGCCGGACAAGTCGGAGTATCAATGAGGCGCGAGATCAGACCAAGTCGAGATAACCGTGACGCAAAGACTGGTCGAGCACCGAACGGTAAGCCGTACGAATCCGTGTGGGACTTCCCACGTCCGCCAATGATCGAATCAGTCGAATGGAGAATTCGTGTGCGACATGCCGATGTCGCGATCGTAGACGCGCCGCGATGTCTCCGGGTTCTTGAGACGAGTCAGCCACCGGCGTACTACGTCGAGCCGGAGTTCGTGGATCGGACCCTGTTCATGGGGTCTGATCGAACGACCTCGTGTGAGTGGAAGGGCGTAGCTGACTATGTTGACGTGTACGCAGGATCGTCGGTAGTCCGTCAGGGCGCTTGGACCTATCAAAATCCCACCGACCGTTTTGCTTCCCTTTCAGGTTGCTGGGCGTTCTACGCGCAACGATTCGACGAGTGCAGAGTTGATGATGAACAGGTGACTAGCAACGAAGGCCAGTTCTACGGTGGATGGGTCACGGCGAATGTGACTGGCCCGTTCAAAGGAGCGCCAGGCACGTTGCACTGGTAGCTCAGCGGCGTCGCGGTTGCATCGGGGTGAGGCCCTGGACTAGGCGTCACGCGACAGCTGGGGTGCTTTCCAAGCTGCGCCTGCACGGGACCAAAAGTGGTGGGTATTCACTGCTCTGATCGGTAAGGGTCCGTAGATGTGGGGGAAGAGCTCATTGGCGTCGGGTGTGGGTGGCTCCCACAAGACCTGTGCAGGAACGAGTAGCGGGTCGATCGTGAGTAGCACCAGCTCGGTTAGATCACCGTAGAAGCGGTTCGCAGTCGCCTCGATCTGTTCTGCCGTCGAACAGTGGATGAAGCCCACATCGCCGAGCAACATCCCGCGTGTTGACACGGAGTATTCACCCGACGCAAAGGCGTCGACCCAATCGCCAGGAAGCGCAATGTGGAATATTGGACGATCGCTGCCGTTCTGATCGGTCACGCGATTGATGTCCTGACGGCAATGGCCTGATCCACACGTGTTCGTTCAAGTCGCATCCGTAGCCGTCCGTTATTGCAGACGATTTCAAGGTCGCCGCCCGCTTGGCGCGCTGCAGCCGCAGCGCCGAGTAAAACACCGAGGCCTGCGTCGTCTAGCGCAGCAACACCGTCGAGGTCAGCTACGACTAGTTCGCTGCTATTGGAATGGATCGTCCGTAGAAGCGCATCGCGGAAGATTGCGATCGACGCGAGATCAACGACACCGTCAACGGCAACGGTCGGAATGCCACCGACGGTGCTCGTAGTGGTTCGTAGATCCATAGCCCGACAGGCTACGGCTGTTGTGCCCTGACGCTGACTGCCTTGATCGAGTTGAGTGACCAAAGCACACATATTTCAATTGGGCCGCCGCCAGGGTTCTGGCCGCATCGTGGTGGCGGTCGAACTCGACGAGGGTTTGAGCGATCAGGCGGTGGACTCGGCGCCGTGGTCGTTCGGCCCCGGCGTGCCGGCCTGCACGTAGAAGACGAGCAGGATGATGACCCCAACCAACGGGATCAACCCCAGCAAGATCATCCACCCAGATTTGTTCGTGTCGTGCAGTCGTCGCACCGCTGCAGCAAGGCTCGGCACCAGCACGGCGAGGGAGTAGATCAAGTACAGAATGAAGAAGATGCCCGAGATGCCGCTGAGCACCAGCAGCACGAGGTAGACGAGGAAGTTCGCCAGTGCGAACCACCAGAATCCGGGCACCGAAAGGCGGCCCGAGAAGTTTGCGTAGTTCTCGAGCAACGCCGACTTGTAGGCGGTGGTTAACTTGTCCATGCCTCCGACGATAGTTCATTTGTGAATATCGAGCGTGAACATTGCGGGTCACGACGACGAGTGCGAAAGCCAGCGTCGACACTGATCTGGACGAAACCTGAGCACAGAAGTTGTTGCCATGAGGACGGCGACCCCTGCTTTGGTAAGACCGGTTTACTCGACGCTGGCACATAGGCCCACAGAGGCGCTCCGTGGTAGACGTCGCAACAGGGGCTGTGGTAGTTGTTCGTGCAGTTCTCACGGACTTCTTTCGTAACCTCGTAGGCCCACTCGGCAGGACACCCAGGCAGGGGGCCGCATCCCCTACTTGCTCACCTCGGTAGGCGCCGAGCCACACGGGGTGGCCGTTGGCGGCGGCCTCTGCGACGGCTGGTCTCGCTCACATCGGCACTATCATCTACTGCGGAGATGTCTGGGTACCTGGTGGGCTCCGCCGCCTTCAAAGCGGTTGGGATGGGCGATCCCCATCCGGCGGGTTCGATTCCCGTCCATCTCCGCCAATCGCAAGACCCCGCTCCGACCCGCACGCCCCGAGGGTTTAGGAGCGGGGCTTTTGCGATCCCAGTTCGAAAGAGCTTCTGGCGAGATCGGCCCATCGAAGAATTTACTGCCCGCATTTCATACGGTTACTTTCAGATCAGCATTTGGCTGTTTCGAAAAGCCTCGAAACAGGTGCGATCCAATTCGGAGCGGATTCTCGTCCCTCTCGGCCGTCAGTGAGCGGTTTAGGGTCCGGAACCGGCCCGGCTGCGATAGCGAACGTGATGCTATTTCTGACCGATGATGCCAAGCCACGATGAGACTCAGGCACCGCTAGGTCGGTAGTTTCGCGGAATGGCAGCTCTTGAATCCACCGTGGACATGTACGACCTTCGAATGTCAGAGGAGGTCCGACCGCTTTATGAAAAGGTGAAGGCCTTTATTGCCGAAGAGGTACAGCCAATGTCGGAGAAGTTCTTCGAGCTGGGCGCGACCCGCGAAGACCGTTGGGGATACGCACCCGGGCAGCTTGAACTACTTCAGGAAGTCAAGGACAAGGCCAAAGCAAACGGGCTGTGGAACTTTTTCCTGCCCGACGCCGAAACTGGCGAAGGTCTCTCGAATCTTGACTACGCCTACATTGCTATTGAGCTGGGCAAGAACCCGCTCGCCTCAGAATCGATGAACTGTGCAGCGCCGGACACCGGCAACATGGAGGTCCTGGAAAGGGTTGGCACAGAGGCTCAGAAGGAACAATGGCTCAAGCCGCTGCTCGCCGGCGAGATCCGCTCGGCGTACGCGATGACTGAGCCCGACGTGGCCTCCTCTGATGCCAAAAATGTTGCGTGTCGGGCCGAGCGAGATGGTGATGAATGGCTGATCAACGGCGAGAAGTACTACATCTCCGGTGCGGGCGACCCGAGATGCAAAATCATGATCACGATGGTGCAGACCAGCCCCGACGGTCCCCCGCACCAGCGCCAATCGCAAATCCTCGTCCCAATTGACACACCCGGAGTGCAGATCCTGGGCCCAATGCACGTGTTTGGCAAGGATGACGCCCCGCACGGCCACATGCACATCAAGTTTGACAACGTCCGTGTGCCGTACGAGAACATCCTCCTCGGTGAAGGCCGCGGCTTTGAGATCAGCCAGGTTCGACTGGGCCCCGGGCGAATCCACCACTGCATGCGAGCCATTGGTCAGGCTGAAAAGGCACTTGAGATGATGGTGTCACGCGGCCTCAGCCGTGACGGTTTCGGCAAGCCGCTTGCCAAGCTCGGTGGAAATACCGAGATGATTGCCAAGTCGCGCATCGAGATTGAGTCGATGCGTCGCATGGTGCTCACTGCTGCCAATGCGATGGACAAGCTCGGCAACTCCGAAGCACGCGTATGGGTGTCGGCGGTTAAGGCCATGGTCCCGATCCGGGTATGCGAAATCATCGACAACGCGATGCAAATGCACGGAGCGACAGGAATTTCGCAGTGGACGCCGCTAGCGGATATGTACACCTCACAGCGCACTCTGCGTCTTGCTGACGGACCGGACGAAGTGCACTGGATGGTCGTCGGTCGCAAGGAGGTCAATGATGGTGAAGAAAAGGCTGCCTCCTACAACCCGAAAGAGACGTTCCTCGCCAACACGAGCAACGTGAAGGAAGGCGCATTTTCGGGACCTGCATGACGTCCAAATGACTGCAGGCAGTGCCGGCCTGTTGCCACAATTCGTGGCCAGCGTGCCCGCCGTTGCGTGGTTGGTATCTGCGAGATACCGCCACCTTTTGGCACAGAGCGATGACAGTCAGAACTGGGTTGAAATTGCTTTCCCTGCTGTGATCCAAGTCCAACCTTGAGGTCCAACGTTTCTCAGGGATGCTTGAGTTGTCGGCGCTCGCCAACGAACGTGCTGGTCCCGTCGAGGAATACGCAAACCGAGGACTCGATTTCTGGTGTGGCGTCAAAGCCATCGGGTTTGAATACGCCGAAAGAGAACTCGTGCTGAAATCTCCGTGAGAGCGGACCCGCTAGTGGTAGCCAAGGTTCCATTGCCAACGAACCCGGCACGTTGATCAATTGTCATGCACTTTTGGCCGGCGCGGAGCCAATGGGGCTTGAGACAGGTGGGTGGAACTAAACGGCGAGGAGGTCTCGGGCGCCAGTGTCGCTCGAGGGATGACGCAGCTTGCTCATTGCACGGGCTTCGATTTGGCGAATGCGTTCGCGGGTGAGGTTGAAGTGTTCACCGACCTCTTCGAGTGTGCGCGGTTCACCGCGATC
>TARA_Y100000385_G_scaffold273729_1_pt1 | contig 10162 bp, 9 predicted proteins | sample TARA_Y100000385 | Tara Oceans TARA_Y100000385 (sample SAMEA2620980) | marine metagenome | biome: marine biome (ENVO:00000447); feature: surface water layer (ENVO:00002042); material: "saline water (ENVO:00002010), including plankton (ENVO:xxxxxxxx)" | depth 5 m
AAGAGAAAATCTCCGAAGAAAAATTCAGCGCGTCCAAAGTCACGGAGTCCTGCTCGTTCGGCGACAAGCGGAAAAAACCACTGATACAGCAGCCGACTAGCCCGTGCTGGGCGTGATGCAAAAGACGGCATCAGTGCCGCAGTATTGCGGTATCAAACCTTATTGAGCGTCGCCCAACAGGGCAGCGACTTCTGGTTTGTGTTCCTTTATCTCTTCAGGTGTCAGTCCTTGTAATTCGTAGGGTAGTACGAGCCATGCGTCCGTTTCGTGCAAATAGAAATCGGGTTTTCTGCCGGAGAGATTGCTCTGAGGTTTGTAAAAGGGAACGGCCACGCGGACCTGCTCGGGCATGTTGTTTCGGCACTGTCGCTCAAGTCGTCCAATGACTGCTTCTACGTTGTAGCCTGAACTAAATACATCATCAACAATTAGTAAGCGATTATTGTTGTCGAGATTTTCGAAAAGATATTGCAAACCATGCACGCGAATCGCGTCGGGATTGTCGATGAGGGAACCGTAGCTGGGTTGCCCGCGATACGATGTTCGAATGGCGATATGGTCAGTTTCAATGCCCAGATATTGCAGACACTCCTGCACATATATGCCAACTGAAGAGCCGCCGCGCCAGATGCCAACAATAAAGTCTGGACGAAAGCCACTGTCAAAGACCTTAGCCGCCAGGCGGAAAGATTCCTGAAGCAGCTGCTCTTCCTTGATGAATTGTTTTTTCATGGCGGATGTCGTCCGGAGAATATTGGTGTAGCGCAAACCGCACTATACTCCGTCCTACAAGAGAACCCGAAGCTATGACTGATAAACACTACCTCGCCGCCGAGCAGCTGCTCATTGATTCTTTCCGTCTTGCGAAGAATGTATTCGACAGCGGGTTCGAACCCTCAATGATTATCGCGATATGGCGCGGCGGGGTACCCATTGGCATCGCGGTTCAAGAGTTTTTTGCTTTCAGTGGCATAGAGACCGATCACATCGCTATTCGGACATCTTCTTATGATGCTGGCATCGATCAGCGATTGGGTGGTGTTCGTGTCCACGGCTTGAACTATTTGATCAAACACGTCTGCGCCCAAGACCGACTTCTCATCGTAGATGACGTTTTTGACACGGGACGCACGGTTGACGCAGTGATTGCAAGACTTGCTGAGTTGGCGAGGTTGAATACCCCAGAGGATATTCGGGTCGCTGTGCCGTATTACAAGCCACAGCGACGCGAGGTGGCTCGGGTACCCGATTACTATCTAGAAGAGACCGATGCCTGGCTTATGTATCCCCATTCTCTGGAGGGTCTGACGCTCGAAGAAATCAGAGCGCATCGCCCCGCGCTTTATGACATTGTCAAAGATCGGATCGCAGCGACACAATCCGCTGTAAAGTCCTAGCGTTGGTGGGAGAGGCAGCTCAGATCAGAACGAAGCGCGCCGTAAAGATAGCCGCCATAAACCAGGCGGCGACACTGACCTCTCCGGGTTTCCCTGCCGCGACTTTAAGAATGACATAGCTCAAGAACCCCGCTGCGATACCGTTTGCGATGGAAAACGACAGCGGCACCATCACAATAATCAGTAGCGCGGGTAGTGATTCCGTGTGATCCCGCCAGTCTAGGCGTTCCAGCCCCGACATCATCAATAACGCAACGTAGAGCAGTGCCCCGGCCGTTGCGAAAGGTGGGATCATGCCCGCAAGGGGCGCGAAAAATATCAGTGCCAAAAAAAGCACGCCTACCGTGCAGGCGGTCAAGCCTGTCCTGCCACCCGCGGCGACACCTGCTGCACTTTCTACGTAGGAAGTAACGGGCGCGCAACCAATGAGCGCGCCCGCGACACTGCTGGTGCTGTCCGCCACCAATGCCTTGTCGAGATTTTTGATATCACCCTCCGGATTAGCCAGTCCTGCTTGAGATGCCACCCCAACAAGGGTGCCGGCAGTATCGAAAAGGTTGACGAAGAGAATAGAGGCTATGGCGCTCACCATGGCTGTATCGAGCGCCGCGACAATATCCAATTGCCCGAGTACGGGCTCGATAGAGGGGGGCATAGATACAATGCCCTGATAGTGCACCACATCCAGAAGTAAACCCATGCCGGTGACGGCAAGAATTCCGATCAGAATGGCACCGGGAAACTGCCGCACGGCGAGACTGGTGATGATCAGGAAGCTCAGACCCGCCAAACCCGTCTCTACGACTTTGAAATCGCCGAGAGCCAGGAGGGTAGCGGGGTGGTCAATAATAATGCCGCCATTTTTGAGTCCAATGAGGCCAACAAACAGGCCGATTCCGGCACCCATCGCGATCCTGAGATTCCAGGGAATGCTGACCAGCATCCACTCTCTCAATCGCGTAACAGTGAGTAGGACGAACAAGATGCCTGCGATAAAGACGGCGCCAAGTGCGGTCTGCCATGAGTAGCCCATGTCGCCGACGATGGTATAGGTAAAAAAAGCGTTAAGCCCCATGCCTGGTGCGAGGCCGATCGGCCAGTTGGCATATAGCCCCATGAATAGGCACGCTATGGCGGCCGCCAGGCAGGTGGCGACAAAGCTTGCGCCTTGGTCCATCCCTGTATTCGCCATCATTTGGGGATTAACAAAGGCTATATAGGCCATTGCCATGAAGGTAGTCAGACCAGCGCCCACCTCTATGCCGACGCTGGTTCCTGATTTCGAGAGCCCAAATAGCCGCTCCATTGCACTCCCTTTTGCCAGTGGCACCTACCTTGGCGCTGAAGGTGGTTGCTCTGCAGCGCAGCCCGCTCGGTAAAATGGGTGTGCGCGTTTGCTTTAGTCTGCCGATAATGGGCGTCGCTAAAAGTCTACCCCAACCCTGACCATGAGCTGCCTTGGCGCAATAAATTGATCGCCCGTTGCCCCCACACCAAATACATCTGTGAATCGGGCATTGATGCCATCCTCATCAGTAAGGTTTTTGCCAATCAGCTCCAGGCGCCAGTTGGCGTCGGCCGGTAATAGCCTGACCAACAGATCAACCGTATCGTATCCATCGACCTCATCGGTGAGCGGGTTATTGAAAATACGGTGCCTGAAATCGCCGCGATGGGTGTAGCTGACTGTGCCCTCTATATTACCCCAAGCCGGCAGACTGTGGCTGTAGGTTAGTGCTAGGTTTGCGGTGAAGCCCGGGGTTTTTGCCAATTCATTTCCCTGCACATCGGCGATTTGAGAAGCTCTCGCTCTCTCAACCTCAGGGCTGAAGAGGTTGAGGCCTTGAGCGAGCAGTGCGTTGGTCGCTGCTTCTGAGGCCACATTATCTAGCGCAAGGTGACTCGAGGTGATTTCAGTGTCGAGCCAGGCGAGTCTTGCATCAAAGATCAGTGAGTCACTGAGAAAAGCACCCAGTTCCAATTCTGCGCCCATGATATCTGACTCGGGAATGTTACCTACCCCGCCCTGAAAAACCTCGGGATCAGTGGCCTGATATTGCAGGTTGTCATACGTGTAGAAAAAAGCCGCGCCGTTGAGCCTCATGCGGCCGTCCATCAAATCGGTTTTCAGACCGAGCTCATAGGCGTCGATGGTTTCCTCTTCAAACACTGGTAAAACCACGATCGGCGATACAACCGCCTCTCGACCAAAGGTCAGATTGGAGCCGCCAGGTTTGAAGCCCCGGGTATAGGAGGCATAGATCATAGTCGTGTCACCCAGGTCCACTTCAAGGGCCAGTCGACCGGTGACTTTTTCGCTCTCAATTTCGAGAATCTCGGTGCCCTCGCGGCCATAAAAGTTGGTCACGGCGCTAAACACCTCATCCTCTGTGTAGCGAAGCCCCGCAATCAGGCGACTGCGATCTGTCAGTGACCAGGTGCCCTGACCGTACAAAGAGATTGACTCCCTCTCAGGCTTGGAATCTGAGATAAACCCGACGTCGCCACCGTAGGCATAAATGTCGTCCAACGTAAAAGGATCGAAAACGCCATCGAACCCGAAATCGAGTCGCTCGAGAATGCTGATATCTACCTCGGTATCAAGATAGAAAATACCTGCTACCCAGTCGAGTCTGCCAAACGCGGGTTCGTTGGAGATCAGATTAAATTCCTGAGTAGTGGTTTTTTGTTCGTTAGTCTCCGGATCGAAGTAGCTTTGGAGTAAAAAGAAAGGAGGCAAGGTTCTGTAATCATGACGGTCGTTATCCCGCTGAATGGCAATGTCGTCATTCTGGTAACTTGTTAATGATTTCAGCGTGATTGATCCGAGATCCCACTCGAGCGTCAGGCTATAGAGTTGCGACTCCAATTCGTAGTGCGACAACGAATCTTGCGCGAGGTACCGCGAGCCGGGCGTGGGGTCATAAATGCCCTTCTGTGCCTGCCCATTCACGTCTTCGTCAAAAATCTGCGCGGTTACGGTCGCTGAAAAGGTATCGCTCGGTTGATAGAGGAGTTTGGCTCTAGCTGAGATGCTATCCGCGTCGTCAAGGTCCTGTCCATTCGCTACGTTATCGGTGAATCCGTCGTGTCGGTTGCTCATTACAGAAATTCGCGCCGCAACCGAATCTGATAGCGGAAGGTTTACCGCCGCGCGGGCTTTGACCAAACTGTATTCACCAAGGGTCAAGTCTGCAGACCCATAGACTTCGTCAAAGGTCGGGGCTGCAGTGATTACGTTGATACCACCACCGGTAGAATTCTGTCCAAAAAGTGTCCCCTGTGGGCCCCGTAGCACCTCTATGCGTTCAAGGTCCAGAAAGTCCGTTTGCAGGGCAAAGGGGGAGGCCACATAAACGCCATCAAGGTGGTAGGACACTGAGGGATTCGCGATCGCATTTTGATTCGCTTCGTTACCAATGCCACGAATGGTGATGACGGTTTTGAAGCCTTCGTTCTTGGCAACGTTGACACCGGGCGCGATGGCGCTGAGATCAACGAATGAGGACAACTGCCGATTTTCCACATCTTCGGCGGTAAGCGCAGTCACTGCTTGCGACAGGTTCTGAAGGCTCTCTGTTCGCTTCTCTGCGGTGACAAGGACTTCCTCAAATACCGGTATGTCCTGTGCCAACAGACCGGCCGACTGAGCCGCCAGCAGCGGGTGCAGGATAAGCACCAGTGCATAATTCTTTTTCACCTAAAACTCCTTTAGGGATTATTGATGGGGTGGCTGCGAAACAGCAACCTATATGCCAGTTGGCAAAATTGATTGGCACCAGTAAAGTTTGGTTTCGATTTATCTCAGAATGCTACCGATAGCGGCACGCACCGTGCCATATTTTGCCCGAAATGGGTGCGCGCAAAGCACTAATTTGGCGCGTAATTCCCAATATCCATAGTGCTTATGCACTTCATTTAGTCGGAATCAGCTTGAGTTTAGGTCTGCGACAAAGTCCTCCTTGAGTGTGCGCGCGCACAGTAAGAAACAGACCGAAGCGAGCAGAAAAATACTAGCGGTGGCGGCCATGGCCCATTTGAGTCCGGTCGAGTTTGCAGTTTTGCATAACGCTTCCTCAGTGGCGGATCGAGCGACCGATGCGGATTTACAGGATTCTGGGGATAGTAAAGTGCCGACATCAAGAGCTAGTAATTCCTGCTGCATAAAGTGGTCGCTCATGAAGCCAACAAAGTAGGGACCGATGCCATTACCGATGAGTGACACCGAGATAAGCAATACGGCAATGGCGGTGGCTCTGGAGCGGTTACTCACAACGCCCTGACCGATATTGTACTGGGCCCCGAGATAGCTGTAGTGGCAGACGGCGCCAATACCCCAGAACACAAAAACCCAGAATAAATCTACCGAGAAAAACGCCGCTATATAGGCAGGCACGGCGAATGCGATGCCGAACGCCGGAACCCATGCCACCGCTGTCGGAAAGCGAGTGCTCAGACGCTCGGTAATATAGCCGCCAAGAAAGGTGCCCACTGCGGCCATAAGTGACAGCGGTGCGCCGAACTGCAGGGCGGCATCCCTTACGCTCAGGCCGTGTTCGCGCTGCAAAAACGGCGCTTGAAAGCTGATCAGCCCATAGCCTACGAAGGCCACTAATGAGGCTGCTGCTGTCATCCACCAAAATGACGGTTTGCGCTTCAATTCGGCAAAGGTTTCGACCCACCCTGGAGCGAAATCTGCATTTTGCTCTGGCGGGTCGGAATAACCGCGTGGCGGCTCTTTAATCGTGAGCCATACCAGCAAAGCAACCAGTACGCCGGGGAGCCCTACGACCACAAACGCCACCCGCCAGCCCTCGATATTGATCCAGTCGAGCCCGCCGAATAACCAGTGTAGCCCCGCCTCGTTGAGCCATGCGCCGACGTCAGTTCCCTTCATCTGTGCGATGGGTCCGCCAAACACATTAGCCAATACGGCGCCGAGTGTGACGCCCATCGAGTAAACCCCGAGGGCGGTGGCGCGTTTACGGGCGATAAAGTAGTCCCCAATCAGAGAATTTGCCGGGGGCGTACAACCGGCTTCGCCGATTGCGACGCCAATGCGAAACATCAACAACGAGACAAACCCCATCGCAACGCCGCACAGTGCAGTCATGATCGACCAGAGCACGATGCACAGGGCGATAATGTTTACTCGATTGGAACGGTCGGCCCACAGCGCTATCGGGAGCCCCATGATTGCGTAGAAAATTGCGAAAGGCGGGCCGTAAAGTAAGCCCCACTGGGCGTCGGTGAGCTGAAATGACTCAATAATGGGTTGAGCCACCACTGCGATCAGCGTGCGGTCAATAAAGTTCAGCGTGTAGACCAGCATCAGGAGCACGAGGACATAGTGTCGGTAGGAAGCAGATCCGTAGCCCGTCACGTGTCCCGCGACGGGTTGAGAGGGTATAGCTGACATAAATTGCGTCCGGCCAGGGTTAACAGAGTGTACCAATCAAAGTCGCGTACTGTGGCACTCGGTCATAACTCTTCTAAGAGCATATTACCTTTCAGGTAGCGAACAAACGGTGCGGATTGCAATAGTTGTTCTGTGGGGTCGAGCTGAATACGCGCGTCGACCCTGTCGATCACCCAGCGGGTAATGCTAGGGAGATCGAGCTTGCGCGCTTGGTTCAGCGTCAGCCAGTGGACCTCATTGAGTTCACCGCTGATCTTAGAGACCTGCTCGGGGTCATTGTGAATAAAGCGCTCATGGACGAGGAAAAAGCGGGTATCAAAGCGGCGCGTGCTTTGCGGCGGAGTAATTGCACGTGCAATAAAGTCCATGTGCTCCAGGGGAGGCTCGACACCATGTTCCAGATAATCACGCCAGACAGGATTTTTCGTGATTATGGGGTCGGTGGCCTTCCGCCCAATAATGATGCCTGTCTCTTCAAAAGTTTCGCGAATTGCCGCGAGTGCAAGACCCCGTAGCTTGCGGTCGGTTACGGTTTTGCGGGTTGCCTTGCGTAGTCTTCCCAGCACTGGCGCACTGAGGTCGCCGGGCACGTTTAAGCGCTGGTCAATGACGTCGAGGCGTCCACCCGGGAACACAAATTTATTGGGCATGAAACGGTGGCTGGCAGCACGCTTACCCATCAAAATTCTAGGCTCTGGGCCATCACGGACAACGATCAGTGTGGCAGCCTCTTTGGGCCGCGCAATTTCAGCTGCGCTGCCACGATATTCTCCCGAGCCGCTGGGAGTGCTGGGGCTACGTATCACTCAAGCCGACACGCGTGAGCGCCGGCATCTTGTCTGCTGGTCAAGCGCAATCATGTGAAGTCCCGGATGTGCGATAAAAAATGCCAGCGCCCCAGATATTTGAGGGTGCCCCTTACTATGTATTGCCAAGAGCCAGGGATTCACTCTCGCCCTCACAGTCACTGGCGTTAGGCGTCGTTGTGACGTCCGAGGTTAATTCTGCTCTGGCCGCAGCCATCGTTGCCCCGAACAAAGCATTATTCTGTAATTGTGCGAACGCGGCAGCGCCCACCGCCATACCCGCTTCCGTATCGCTCATCCAGTGCACATTGCAAACCATTCTGCTCCGAGCATATTCGCGACCTCTGGCAAGAATTGCTTCCGCTTTGTCGGGTACCAACTGAGACAGGGTCAGTGCCCATCCCCAACCAATGGCACTATGCCCGCTGGGATATGAGCCATCACCCTCGAGCAAAGCGCGATCATCAGGTGTGCAGATCGCCCTCTTATTGATCAAGAAGGGCCTAAGCCTCTGATGAGCTTGTTTGGCAGGGTAGCTCGCCAAACCAAAATCTGTGAGGGAGCGTTGCATCAAGCGGTATAGCGCCGGCGTTGCGCTCTCGCTGATTTCTATTCCCAGCGCGCAGCTAAAAATACTGGCGGCAGCAGGAAAGGAGAGATCAGCATCCCGCGCGGCCATTGTCCATCGGGGGGACCCCTCCAGATTGGCGAGGGCCTCGCTAGCGGCGACATCAGCCTGATATTTTGCCGAATTATCTGCAGGCGGCGTGGGGAGAAATGCGGCACTGTTGAGGATAGGCTCTTCGTGCAAGTAGCCCTGTATCAAACCATGACGTAGCTCTGGAACTGGCGCAAGGATGTCCATATCGGCAACCTGTTGCTGGCATGCTACCAGTGAGATTGAGACTAGCGCGAAAAAAGAAATATATTTCATGTTGGTTCCAGTCGGTTGATAGCGAGATGCATGATATTACCGTATCCAAATACTTCGCTGTAACTTTCCCAAAGCTGAGTGCAAACCGGGTTATTCATTGGCTTTCCTTCAGTTGCTTGCCTGAATATCGTCAAAGTGGTGAGCAAAGACGCCGGGTGCAGAACGAGATGTGAGTGACAGTAAGTAGTGAGCCAGATCCCGAGCGTAGACACTACGATATCGGCGCCAGGGACCCAGCATGAGGGAGTCCGTGACGGGGGCGAGTGCTTGAAGGAGAGACTCGATAGGACGATGCGCCGCTCTTCTCCCTAAAAGTAGCCCAGGTCTTACGATATCAAGGCGCGTAAATCCAAGGTCCGAAAGGTCCCGCTCCACTTGGCCTTTCACCTTGGAATAGAAAACCGACGACTGCGGATTTGCCCCCACCGCTGTCACCACAATGAAGTGTGCCGTCCCGGCCGAACGCGCAGCAGCAGCGAATGCCATAACAGCCCCGTAATCAACTGCCCTAAACGCATCGCGCGAACCTGCCGCCCGGATAGTTGTGCCAAGGGTGCAAATAGCGGTCTCGGCCGCGGGTAATGCCGGGAAATCAATAAGATTGGTCACAACTTCTTCGGCGAGTTTTCCTGTGGCGCGACGGCCCACACCCACCAGCTCGATGTCAGCTTGCATGCCCGCCTCAATCACCGCACTGCCCACCAGCCCGGTACCACCTGCCAATAAAGTGCGCATCAGGATGGCAGGCTGGTAGCTTGATCGCCAGTCTCGGTCACGCTGCCTCGTTCCGGTGCCTCCGTGACTGACCCGCTGCTCAGTGATAGTGCACCAAGCACGAAAACTGCGACGACGGTCGCGACGACCATGACAGTCATTATTGCTGCAAAAATCTTATTCAAGTTGCCAAGATCGCTTTTAACGGGTGTCCCTGAAGTTTATCAGGTGTTTTATCAAGAGTTGGATCGACGGCGCATGAACATCTCGTGCTAATTGGAAGCGCGTGTCAAAATGACCAGCCAGTGAAACGGATCGGTTGACAGATGGTCCTAATTGAGGAGCAAGCGGTTGATGACAACAAATCAGGGTGAAGTGATCAGTTTGTTTTTGGGCGCACCGGGAAGTCTGGAGAAACTAGCGCAAGCCGAGCTCGAATTTGATTTTGATGGCATCGTTGGGGACCGACATCGCGGTGTCACTAGGCGAGCTTGGGAGTTGACAGATAAGCAACCCGGGGGGACGGAGCGTCGCAATGAGCGGCAGTGGTCAGCCGTTTCGCAAGAGGACCTGGATGCTGTTGCCACTCAGTTGAGACTGGCACAGTCGTTAGCGGCCGGTGATGTCGCTGTTAATTTGGCTGTCTCGGGAGTGCGAAATTTTTCCCGATTACCCAGAGGTACCACGCTCGCTTTTGAGGGCGGTGTAGTACTCATGGTGGAAGAATATAATCCTCCGTGCACCGCGATGTCGAAACACCTCGCAGCAACGCTAAAAACCAGCTCCGGCGCACCGATCGCGGACGATGCGTTTATCGCTCAAAGCAAGTTTTCACGAGGGTTAGTGGGTGTTGTCGAAGTGCCAGGCATCGTCAAGGTAGGGGAGCGCGTTA
>TARA_Y100000385_G_scaffold55298_1_pt1 | contig 10139 bp, 10 predicted proteins | sample TARA_Y100000385 | Tara Oceans TARA_Y100000385 (sample SAMEA2620980) | marine metagenome | biome: marine biome (ENVO:00000447); feature: surface water layer (ENVO:00002042); material: "saline water (ENVO:00002010), including plankton (ENVO:xxxxxxxx)" | depth 5 m
TTTTTTTAATTTTTATTATTAAGCTTTGTATGAAGATTTTAAAATATTAAGGATTGCAGCACCTAACTCATCAGCTTCTTCAACTTTAGCTTCAGGGTTAATTGAATCTTCTTTAGCCTCTAATGGCTTTCTTGAAGCTTTCGCTTTATCCAACTCTTTCTTTAATTCTGCTAACTCATCATTTTTAGCATTGATTTCAGACTTAACAGATGCCATTAATTCAGCCTTTATAGCTTCAACATCTATTTTGTCTTGTGGCTCTTCTGTAACCTCTTCAACAGACTCTTCAACTTCTTCAACAGATTCAACAGTTTCTTCAACAGCCTCAACCGTTTCTTCTACTGCTTCTTCTACTGCTTCAGCTTTTGGAGCTAGTAATTCAGAAACATAAGCCTTTAACTGGTCTAATAGACCTTCCTTGTTTTCAGACATATTCACATTATTTAATTGATTTACATAATCTTTAGGAGTATTTTTATACCCCAATTTAGCTAGGTCTTTAACAGAAGCAAAAGCAGCAACCTTTTTACCTTCTTTAACCTCACTAACAAAACCTAGTTCTAAAGCTTCTTCGCTAAATATCCAAGTTTCTGCCTTCATCATTTCCTGAACTTTCTCTAAATCTAAACCAGTAGCATTAGAATAAATCTTAGCTATCTTTAAGTTTAAAGAGTCCATTAACTTAGCATCTTTTTCTAACTCTTTTGTGTAATCTCTTATCTCTTCGCTGTTCATACCTTCCATTGATATAATAGGCATCCAAGCATTATGAATCATTATTACACTATTCTCAGTCATAGTTGGTAAAGTATTACCAGCCAAGGCTAACACAGAAGCAGCAGAAGCAGCAACACCAACAATTTTAACAGATACATTAAGATTAGAAGTTTTCAAGTAGTCATAAATGGCAAAGGCTTCGAAAACAGAACCACCCCCACTATTTATAGTAAGCTCAATATTTTTAGAACCGTTGCTTTTAACTTCTTCTATAAAGTCTTTAGCATTAACACCAAAAGAGCCTATTTCCTCATCAATAGATATTGATAGATTATTAATAGAATTTTTTACATTATACCACTTCATTAATACAATTGTAATAAAACAGTATTTAATAGAGTGTTTATTTTTTAAACAAAAAAAAAGAGCCGTTAAGCTCTATTTAATTTCGTTCTCTTATTATTTTCCTAATGTGGTTTATTGATAAATCGTATTTAACAGATAAATTGTAGTAAATATCCATCGTTTTATAAATGGGTACTTTGTACATAATATCAAAATCATTAACTACGGCTAAATCTCTTACTACAGTTTCTTTAATAAGTCCAGCATCTAAAAGTAGTGTAACTGTATGCCTAATATCTAAAGCCTCTTTAACAACTGAATAAAGTGTATGGGTTAACACATCTCCCAGCTCTTTAATCTCTGATTCCAAAAGTTTATTACTCTTTTTCGGCATTTCCCACATGATGGCACAAAGTTAGGTTCAATGTTTTTAATAAATAAATCAATTAAGTAATCAATAGATTTTGTATCAGGCATCATTTTACCAAATGTTTTATTAACGGAATCTTTAATTTTTTCCCTAGTTTCCTGGTCTAGGTTTTTAAGGTTTTCATTAATATCAAAATCTACCATTTGTTTTTAGGGCATTTTTCATCTTCCCAGATTGTTTTAGATTTTAAAGCACATTTACAAACTTTGCATTGTGGTTCATTTTTTTTAGTCTGAAAAAACATTTTAAAATCTTTTCTGTAGTTGGTGCATTTTTGACAGGTAGAAAGTCTTTTTTTTTGGATAATAGAAGAAACTATTTCACTACTAATATTTTTAACTTTTCCAAACAAATTAGTAAACCACATGAAGCAAATATAATAATTTTTTTAACTTTTAAAATCTCTATAAATATATAATACTCTTTATCTTTATCTTTATCTTTATCCTTACACCCTTACAAGGGGCTTATAAGCCCCTTATTTAGAGTGTAAACTTTTTTTAAAATAAATTAATTTTTTAGGTTTTTTATCCAAAAGTTGCTTCAGTAACTATGTTATTTACTTTGACTGCTTCGCTTACCGTATCTGTAGCATTATTAACAACTTGAATAGCTCCAATTGATTGAGTTACGGCTGCTGTAATTTCGTTTCTTAAACCTACCATATCAATAGAATTACCACCACTTGTAAACCCACCATTTGCAAAACCTATTCCTATACTTGGTTGAGGTTTATTCATTCTCATAGATTCTAAAGCACTAACTAATTGACCACCTCTTTGAGATTCTAAAACGTTTTTAGGTACTACGTATTCATTCTCATGAACTACACCAGCTTGTTTAAATCCTGTAGCATCAGGAGTACCAAAACCACCACCAGTAAACCCACCATCAGCAAATGAAGATTCAGGAAAATTTTGTTTACTAATACTAGCAACCTGTGCACCTGTTTGAGCTGCTATTAAACCAGCACTTGCAAAACCTAATAAACCACCTTGCGCAAAACCTTTGCTAATACCTAAAGCACCATTTATAAGAGCTTGAGCAATATCAGCTTTTTTCTGAGTGTTAAAAGCTTTTTTCTCTATTTCGTATCTTGCAAGTGCGAACTCTTCTTCTGAAATTAAACCTCTTTCTAGTTTTCTTTGCTGTGCTGATAATTCTAAGTTAGCAATAGAATCTATTAAAGACTTTGTAGAGTTAACAGCAAATTGAGCAGTACTAGTAATATTTTTAATTTTATTATCTCTATCTGATATTTCTTTTTCTTTTGCTTTATCGTCAAAAGTTTTATTTATTGCATCTTCTTTAGCCTTAAAACTAGAATTTAAAGTTAATAACGTGTTATCTAGTTTAGTACCTTGTTCAACTTTTAAATTAGCTTCTTCTATTAAAGCTTCTTTTTTAATTCTAAGCTTTTCTAGTTGTAGCTTTCTTTCATCTTCTATAGCTAATAAAGAAGCATCTTTTTGTAGTTTATTAACTTTATCTATAAAATTTTGTTCAGTTTTTAACCTTCTAGCGTCTTCAGATTCTTTTGCTATTCTTTTAGCTTCTGATTCTTTTTCTTCTTTAGTAATCTTTTTCTCTTTTATAACAGATTTAGACTTTTCTGATTCTTGAACTTGTTTTATTCTCTTAGATAACTCAAGCTTTTCTTTAGCTGTTTGTTTTTCATCTAAAAATGCTTTTTCATCTACAGCATCTTTAAAAGATTTAACAGTAGCATTTTTAAAATCTAGAATAACTTTACCAGTTTCAGAAAAAGCTTTATTAAATGATTCAGAAGTTTTATCTGTAAATTCATCAACTGTCTTTTTAGAATCAGAAAAAGTTTTATTAACAATGTTTGGTATTTTACTAAAATCTTTATTTACAACAGCGTTAACTATTTTACCTAAACCACTAAAACTATTACCTATTACTTTAATATTAGTTTCAATAGATTTTATAATAGTTTTAAAAACTAAACCTAAAATTTTAAAACCATTTACAGTAGTAGTAATAAAAGTTTTAATAGTACCTAAATACGTTTCAATAACTGAGTTAGATACTCTTAAAGTTTTAGTAAACCCTGTAAATTCAGTATTAGCAGATTCAAAACCACCTGTAAGAGTTTTAAAAGTTTCAAAAAGTATAGTTAGAGGTACTAAACCTAATTTAGCAGTATTAATAAACAACCTAAATAACTCAGTAAAAAAACTAGTTTCATTAGCCCATTCAGAGAAACTATTTACACCTATAGCAATATCATCTATTAACTTAGTTATAGCACCACCCTCACTACCAGCACCAATAGTTAAATACAATTCATCAATAGCACTTCCTAACCTTTTCTGAGCCCCATCAAGGTTATCAGTCATTACGGTAGCCTGTCTTTGTGCTATTCCGTTAACATCTAAAGCTTTTGTTAATCTTGCAACCTCTGACCTATTTTGTATCACAGATAAAGCTGCTTCAGCGTTTTGTTTTCCAAACTTTTTAGCAAGTGCTCCAATTTCTGTAAAGCCTTCTTTAGCTAGGTTATCTAAAGCAGTATTTAAACCAACTACACTAGGTCTAAAATTCTCAGTACCTGATTCTAATTGAATAAGTATGTTTCTTAATTTCGTACCACTTTGCTCAACTGTTTTCCCTACAACTTCAACAGATGCAGCAGCCTGAGCTACACTAAGCCCTGACTTTTCAGCAATACCCCCAAACTTGGCTAACTCTTCAGCTAATTGAGGTATTAAAACAGAACCTTCAACAGAAGCAGCAGCTAAAACATCAATTACTTTCGTAGCACCACCAGCACTATCACCAAATTGATTTATAGCAAGTGTAACAGCTTGAGCAGCATCAGCAACATCAATACCAGCAGCCTCACTAAGTGTTATTGCAGCCTCAGTAACTTCAATTAACGCATCAGCATTTTTTAATAATTCAGGTCTTTTTGAACCTACAACAGTAAAAGCTTGAGCAACTTGAACAGCACTTTTAGTAGTTTCTTTACCCATTCTACGGGCTGCATCAGATAGCTTGTCAAGCTCTTTACCTGATTGACCTGTAATAGCACTTAACTCACTTATTGACTTTTCAAATTGCTTGTTAACCTCTAAACCTTCATTAAATATTTCAAATACTTTTTGAATAGCAAATAAACCAACAAAAGCACTACTAATACTAGTACCTAATTTTGTGAATGATTTACTTAGTTGATTATTAGCCTTACCTAGTTTTGTAGTAAAAGAATCCATTCCTAGAGTCTGCTGCCTAGTTTTTAAAAGCTCAGACCTAGTTTGTTTAAGTTTTACATTTAAAGCAGCTCTTTCTTTAGCTTGCTTAGTTGTTAACTTAGTGCTTTTACCTACTTCTTTATTTAATGCTTTTCTAGCACTTGTTAACTCTTGTAAATCTTTTTCTAATTGAATTAACTTTTTTTGCTGTTGGTCAGTACCTTGTAGGTCTACCTTTATAGCTATTGTCTTATCTGCCATATCTTATACGTTAACTGGTTCTATAATTCCTGTAATTGGGTCTTCAGTCCATACTTGTATTAGTAAGTTAGAAGCACCCTCTATAAATATACCTTGTGAAGTTGGTGTAGTATTTCCGTTATCAATTATACTATCATTATTTCCTTGCTGTGAGTTATCAATTGGAACGCTCCCCAAGTCCTCAAACTTAAATAAACTAACTTTTGTTAAACCGTTTTGAATAGGGTTATAATCTATTACATTCTCAATAAAATAATAACCTGTTATATTACTAGGTCTATCAATATAAATTATACTTCTAAAATCTAAATTACTTATATCTGTACTTGATAAATCAAAATAAGCTATCAATCTACCACCCTCCTCAAGGTTTTTAAACATATTAGAGTAATGACTAGCAAATAAACCATCATCACCAGTAAAGCTTAAATTTTTAGGGCTTACAGTATTATCATAGGTTTCAAATATTCCATAAGGTATAGTAGTTGTAGATGTACCGAAAATATTAATCTTTCTATTAGTAGAATCTATATTTGTTTGACCACCATTATTAAAGAAATATATCTTAGGGTTATAATTATCTATCCTATCAGCTGGTTGGGTATCTATGTACTCAGCCCATTCTCTAATAGTGACAATACTTTCTGAGTCAACAAAAACACCATTATCTAAAGGAGTAACTTCATTAGCTCTTTGACCATAAGCAGCACTAAAAGTATCTAATCTAAGTTCATCAGTACCCTCAGTAAATCTATCAGGTAAAACATGATTATAATCAGCGTAAATCCTTTTATTTTCATCTTGCCAACCTTTTAGCCAGTCATCATTATTTAACTCTTTATAACCAAACTTAATATTTCTTTTATATTTTGATATGTAATTAACTTCAAATTTATTACTTAAATCAAGTTTATCACCCCAATTAATAGCACTTGTTTTACTTTTAAAAAATGTATCCCTAGGCTCTAAATAAATAGTTTTAGTTTTAATATCAGTCCAATAATAAATATTAAACATTCTAGTAAAATCATTTATAATATCTAGTAAAGTGTATTTATCAGGTAAAACATTATTTAAAGAAAATATATCGTCTTCTCCTATGTTGGTTAATTTAACCATTGAAAAAGTATTACCAGTTAGTAAGGTAAAAGTATAAGGAGTACCACCACCAGCAGCTTTAGGATTTATATAAATACTAACTTTATCACCAGCAGTAAAAATATAATTATTAGTAAACTGAATTGGAGCACCACTTAATGTACTTACTGAAGTTTGAATAGTATCTATAATAGTACCTGAACCTATTGAAGTTGCTGAATCTCCATTAACTACTACTAACATATCTAAATCAATACCAACAAAAACACCAGCAGTAAGGTTAACTTTAAAAGATGGGTTTAAATTATAAGTACCGTTTTCAGGCACAATGTATTCACTATTTACAGTATCGTAATTATTACCATTATCAAAATAAGGTGATGTATCTTGATTGTAATTTAATCTAAAAAAAGTATCAGCAGCTATTACTAAAGGTGATTGACTTCTATTAACAAAAACGTCTGTATCTTTTACATCTTCATCAGTTGATTTAAACTTTAAAGGAAAATCACAAACTAACTTTTCAATATTTATATCTTGTAAAAATGTACTAGATACCTTATAACCTAAATCATTTAAACCCCTGTTAATAATACTTTTTAGATAAAATACAGGTTTAAAGTCTATAACCTCAGTATCACTAGGCACTTGATTACCACCCCTTGAAATATAAGGATAAGCAATGTCATAAGTATCAGAATCACCAGCGTTAACAGTATTAATGTTTGATTTACTATAAACCTGATTAACACCTACCCAATTAATAGTATTAATTTTTAACTCACTAGCTTGTTTAACCCAATCAATGTTATTACCAAAAAAAACAAGTTCAAAGCTATCAACCTCAAAGCCGTTAAATACTTTTGATACTTGTATAAAACCTGTATCAACTTCACTATCATTAATAATAACAGAACAGGACTTTCTATTTAACGCATCTCGATAATCTTTACGGCTGTTTATATTTTCTACGTTACTTAATAAAGTAGCATTGTTTTTAGTGTTAGGTACTTTAAAAGTTTTTGAATAAGTACCAGTACGAGCTTTTAAGTTATCAAGGTTTACAATACCTAAATTAATAGTAAAAGGAAAGTCAGTAAAATTAGATAAATCTAAATCACCTAGTACATTATTAGTGTTATCAATAATTCTAATTACTACATTATTCATCCTCTTAAACCTTTTTCTTTATTTGCAAAACTATAAACTAAAGTAAATTGTATCGGCACGTTTTTTTCATCTCTAATTAACAGACTTTCATCTTCTATAATTATTGGAAAATAACTATTATTAATTTCTACAAAAGCCATTTTATTAAACAAAATACTAGATAAAAAATTATATTCATCTTTACCTATTGAATCTGTATAAACTGTAAATTTCCTAGTACCTACATTTTCAATAACGCTAAAACCTCTATTAGAGCTATTATAAGACGTTTTAAGAGCCTTTTGATAAATTGTAGACTTATGGCTTAAAGTTTCTATTTTATTCCCTTTAAACGTGTAAGAATCCTGCTTTCCGTATTTATTTACAAAATGTATTCTAGTATCAGTATCACAAGCCTCTACAATGTTAAATCTTTTTTTCTCTGACTTATCACCATCAACATTAATAACCTGAATAGTATAATAAGCTACATTGGTTAAACTTATTCCCTCATTAATTAGGTTTTGAGTACCAACGCATAAATCTATGTAAGCATTTACAGGATTAACACCGTATCCGAGTTCCCACTCTGGAATACTTATTACATCGGTATTTAATAAAGCATCTGAAGAGTTATAAGTTAACACCTCTAATCTAAAGTTTTTACTAGGTGCTGACTGGTGGTATAATATACCTATAAACTCATCAGAACCTAACTCTATTCTTTTCTCATAAGGTGTATCAGTTAAAAACAACTTTGTATCTGCTGTAAGTTGGTAGTCTGTAATATTAAAAGTGTTTAAATCAAAATGAGATACACGACAATTAAATACAAATAGCTGTGCTGTTGTAGCATCATAATCTACATTATTAGCATCATCAGGGTCATAATCAGTAACTATTAAACCACCAACTAAAGTAACTTCATAAATTTTTATATTAAACAAACCTTTGTTAGTATCATTATTTAATACACCATTTGAACCTATTGTTTTTGGTGTAAATAATAACTGCTTTTCTGCATCTTCTGAAATATCAACATAGAATGTATCTGTAGTGCCTAAATCAGGCTGAACAGTCCTAGCAGAAAATCTAACACCATTAAATAAAACTTCTATTATACAGTATTGTAAATCTGTAGCATTACTTGTAAACTCATAGGCTATAGGTTGACCTATTATCTGAGGCGTTAAAGAAACGGGCTGAGATGTTATTGTTATTGCCATTTAATTATTTTTAGTGTTAAACTCTTTTACTATTGTAGCTATTGCAGCGTCATAGCCTTTAAATACTTCTTTTTCTAATTCGATAAAAACAAAATCTAATTTATTATCAATTACAAAATCTATAAAACCTTTACGCCTTCCATTATTACTAAAACTAAAACTGTTTTTAGTTGGGCTTCCTTCTTTATGTATAGTTTGTTGAATAGCAAAAGCTAGGCTTTTAACCTCTTTATCTCCATTAACTATAGCCCTGTTTTCAATCCATTTAACTAATACATTTATAGGCACTTTTTTACCCCCAGCTTTACGACCACTATCAACATACTTACCGTAATCGTCCATAAGTATCTCTAATACCATTGAGTTAGGTAATTCAATTATCCTTTGCTCAAAGCTATTAACTAGATTCCCAGTAGCCTCATGACCTTGACCTATAAGCTCTTTTTGAAGCTCTAAGATTATCAATTTACCTATCTTATTATAGTCTACCATTAATAATTAAAAGTACCTGTTATACAATCAGAATCTAATTCAACAACTAGCGTATAAGTTGATTGTACTAGTTTATCATTGTGAACCTCATGAGCTAAGAATCCACTTAAACCAGTTTCTATAATGCTAAAACCGTTTGAGCCGTCTATATTTCTGTTTATTAACTCTGCAATATATTGGTCTAAAATATTATCTATTTCTCCTTGTTTTTCCTGTAAGCTTTTAACCTTTCTTTCTGCTGTGTTATAATCTCCATAACAGAAAATATTAAATGTAAACTGTTTAGCCCTAGGTAGAAAAAGATTGTTATTATTGCCTCGAACATAATTAGGTGAAGAGTTAACTAATATCATTGGATAAGCTTTGTCTTGTATTGTGCCGTTTACCCTTGAAACTTTATCATAAACAAAGTAATTAACAGCAGCAAAAGCATCTGATACCGTTTTAAATTCATCAATAATATCTTTGTATTTAGCCATGGTTTAAATATAATAAAATTAGTAATCTATCTCTTTGAATATACCGTTTAAAGTTTCAAATGTGGTGTGCATATCTCTAGGTAAAATATCAATACCAAAAGCCCACATTTCAAAGATAGCTAATAGCCTTCGAGTATTATTAGTATGGCTAGTACTTGAAAAAATTGAGTTTATTCTGTATTCAAAAGCTTTAACAACATCATATCTAAATGTTTCAAATAATTCTACAACATATCTAATATTGTCCTCTGATATGTTTCTACCTCTCCAGTCTTCTCTAATAGCATTAATATAATCAACGTGCATTTTGTTTTGTGCGTCTATTATGTGCTTTTTAAAAGCATCAGGAGTAATATCTTCAATATTTACTTTTAATATATCTTTAAAACCTATTGTACATATTTTTATCTTGTAGTTTACAAAATCTTTACACATTTTACTTTTAATAACATCATACTGACCATGAGTGTAGAACTTCATTAAAGAAACTTCTTTTTCTACCCTTACACAAGTATTAAAAAGGTCATGATGCTGTAAAGAGCTTATTGTTAATTTATTCTTTAGGCTTAAAACTCTATTTATCCAAACTGGTATATCCTTTTTAAATAAAAACATAAAGGCTAAAACCAATATAACTAAAGAGGATATTAAACTACCCTCTATATTTTCTGCTAATACTTTTAATACGCCTTCCATTTTATTACATTAACATAAAAAAGTCACC
>TARA_Y100000385_G_scaffold263476_1_pt1 | contig 10137 bp, 6 predicted proteins | sample TARA_Y100000385 | Tara Oceans TARA_Y100000385 (sample SAMEA2620980) | marine metagenome | biome: marine biome (ENVO:00000447); feature: surface water layer (ENVO:00002042); material: "saline water (ENVO:00002010), including plankton (ENVO:xxxxxxxx)" | depth 5 m
AGACAAGGATTACGAATCAAGACCTTCAGTACAAAGAAAATCTCTTAGAATTAATCTTAATGAGAATATTTACGGAACTTTTGTAGAGATTGGTGCCGGTCAAGAAGTAGCTAGAAACTTTTATAGAGTTGGAGCAGCCTCTGGTACGATTGCTAAATCTATGAGTGCTTATGATAAGTCCTTCAGTGATAGTATTTATGGTAAAGAAGACAATGGAAGGTATGTAACACAGAATCGTCTTGATAAAATGTTGAATCATGAGATGGATCTTCTTGAAAAGAGAATTTCAAGAGATAAAAATCCAGATAAATTCTTTTTTGTTTACGCAAACACAGTTGCTACTATCGATTTTGCAAAGAAGTTTAAAGGACATGGATGGATGGGTATTAAATTTCAAACCAATCCTAACGATGATTACTCTGAGATTAAACTTCACTTAAGGTTTCGTCAAAATGAGGCTAAACTTCAACAAGAAAGTCTAGGTATAATGGGGGTTAATCTTATTTACGGTGCTTTTTATAAACATAATGAACCTCTAAAATTAATGAAGTATCTAAGTGATCATATAGATGATCAATCAATTGAAATTGATACTATTAATTTTAGCGGACCTCTTTTTCAGGATGTAGATAATAGACTTATCAGCCTTGAATTAGTTAGATTAGGAATGACTGATGCGGTTATATTTGATGAAAATGGAACTAATGTACTTCCAGCTCAAGTTTTATATAAAAAGAACATTTTAACTCTTAGAGGTAGTTATAGACCTATTACAAAGGTTAATGAGGAAATGTTTAGGAAATCACTAGAAGCATTTTTAAAAGAAAAAAAGGTTAAGGAAGAAAATACTATTGTTGTTTTTGAAATAACACTTTCAAATTTAAGATCTACCGGTGATATTGATGACATTGATTATTTAGATAGAGCCAAACTCCTGTGTTCTATGGGTCACAAAGTTATGATATCTAATTTTTCAGAGTATTATAAGCTAGTTCAATATCTTACTACATATACAAAGAAACAATTAGGATTAACTGTAGGGGTAAGAAATTTTATTGAAATTTTCGACGAAGATTATTATGATAATCTTAAGGGAGGAATATTAGAAGCATTTGGAAATATCTTTAAGAATAATATGAAGATATACCTATACCCTTTACTAGACAAGGATAAAGGAGAAATAATTGATTCTAATAATCTTAAACTTGAAGATAATATGAAAGAATTCTATAAGTACTTCAAGGTTAACAACAAAATTCGTGATTTAGAATATAATAAGGAATTCTTAAAAATATTTTCGAAAGACATTCTGAAGCAAATTAAAAATGGTGAACCTGGATGGGAAGACAAAGTGCCTGAAGGTATTTCTGAAATGATAATTAAGAAAAAGATGTTTGGATACAAATAATTAGTCAATTATTTGATCTGTATGCTCTTTTGTATTAACCTTATCAATAACTCTTTCTATAATCCCCTCCTCATCAATTATAAAGGTTGTTCTAAGTACTCCTTCATAATCATTTCCTCTAAATTTCTTTTTACCCCATACTCCAAATGCATCAATTAAATTCCTTGAGTCATCAGCTAATAAATTATATTTAAAACCAAACTTATCTGCAAATTTGTTTTGTTTATCGACAGTATCTGGACTAACTCCAATTACCTCATATCCTTGACTTGTTAATTTTGAATAATTATCATTCAAGTTACAACCTTGTGCAGTACAACCGGGAGTATTAGCTCTTGGATAAAAGAATAAAACAATTTTTTTTCCTTTAAAATCAGAAAGGTTTAAAGATTCACCTTTATGAGTAGTTACATTTATATTTGGTATCTTATCTCCTACTTTTAACATAATTATTTTTTTTCAAAAGTAAGTAAATGAAACTAAAAGAAAAAGTTGATTTCTTAATTAATAAACTTGAAGAAATTTATCCTATTCTTGATATTCCTCTTGATCATAAAGACCCATATACATTGTTAATTGCTGTTTTGATGTCTGCACAAAGCACTGACAAAAAAGTTAATCAGATCACACCTATTCTATTTAAAAAAGCAGATAATCCATATGACATGATCAAAATGACTATCGATGAAATAAGAAATATTATTAAACCTGTTGGCCTTTCCCCTACTAAGTCTAAGGGGATTTGGAATTTATCAAAAATTTTAATTGATAAATATGAAGGCAAAGTACCTGAGGATATCCTAAAGTTAGAGGAATTACCATCAGTTGGACACAAAACAGCTAGCGTTGTTGTTTCTCAAGCATTTGGACAACCTGCCTTTCCAGTAGACACTCATATCCATAGACTTATGTATCGTTGGGGTCTATCTACCGGAAAAAATGTACAAAAAACAGAACTAGATGCTAAAAGAATATTTCCTAAGTCTAAATGGAATGAATTGCACTTAAGAATTATTTTTTATGGTAGAGAATTTTGTCCTGCCAGAGGTTGGGATATTAACAATGATACTATAACAAAAACTATTGGTAGGAAATCTATAATTAATAAACTTATTGAGTAATTTTGCATTTTTATAGATTTAATGAAAGACCTCTCAAAAGTAGATCCTAAACACAACATCATTATTAAGGGTGCAAAACTCCACAATCTTAAGAATGTTGATGTTGTAATTCCAAGGAATAAATTTACTGTTATAACTGGATTATCAGGTTCAGGTAAATCCTCTCTTGCATATGATACTTTATATGCTGAAGGTCAGAGAAGATACGTTGAAAGTCTTTCCTCTTATGCTAGGCAGTTTATGGGAAAGCTTAATAAACCAAAAGTAGATTATATAAAAGGTATTTCCCCAGCAATAGCTGTTGAACAGAAAATTAACACCTCTAATCCAAGATCTACAGTTGGAACAAAAACAGAAATTTATGATTATCTAAAACTTTTATTTGCAAGAATTGGAAAAACATATTCACCAAAATCAAATGAAATTGTAAAGAAAGATTCAACATCTGATGTTGTTGATCATATAATTAAATTAAAGGTAAAGTCAAAACTATTACTATTAGCTCCAATTGAATCATCCTCAAAAAAGATTTCATTAAATAAACTAGACATATTAAAAAAACAAGGATTTGTAAGGATATATAAGGATAATGAGGTTATGAACATTAGCGATGTACAGAATGAAGGGATTACCGACTTTAAGTTAGTAGTAGATAGGCTTGTAGTGTCAAATAATCCTGAATTTATTTCAAGAGTGGCTGATTCAGTTCAATTATCATTTTATGAGGGAAATGGTATTTGCTCAGTATTCGATATAGAAACTAATAAAGAAGTTTCATTTTCAAATAAATATGAAATGGATGGAGTAAAATTTATTGAACCTTCTGTTCATTTATTTAGTTTTAACAACCCTTTTGGAGCCTGTAAAAATTGTGATGGGTTTGGTGAAACAATAGGTATAGACGAAGAGCTTGTCATTCCAAACAAAAGTTTATCTGTGTATGATGATGCTATAGCACCATGGAGAGGAACTGGTTTAAGAAAGTATTACATGAAATTGATAGATAATGCTGATCTATTTGATTTCCCTATTTATAAACCATATAGTCAATTATCAAAAGAAGATGTAAGAGTTTTATGGGATGGGAATGAACATTTCGGAGGCATTAATAAATTCTTTAAATATCTAGAAAAGAAAAATTATAAAATTCAAAATAGAGTCTTACTATCTAGATATAGAGGAAAAACCCTGTGTAATGATTGCAGAGGTAGTAGGCTAAGAAAAGAATCATACTACGTTAAAATTGATGATAAAAATTTACCTGAAATTCTTTCAATGCCTATTGATAAATTAAGCATATTCTTTAAAGAAATTAATCTTAGTCAAACAGATAAAGATATTTCAAGTAGAATATTAAAAGAAATAAATAACAGGATAGACTATTTGATGAACGTAGGATTAAGCTATCTAACACTAAATAGAAAGGCTAATACCCTATCTGGTGGAGAAACTCAAAGAATTAACCTAGCCTCTTCTTTAGGAAGTAGTTTAGTTGGTTCTACATATATTCTAGACGAACCATCAATAGGATTACACTCGAGAGATAATGATAATCTAATTAAAATCTTAAAAAATCTAAAAGAAATAGGCAATACAGTAATAGTTGTTGAACATGATGAAGAAATTATTCTCTCAGCTGATCACATAGTAGATATTGGTCCAATGGCTGGAACATTAGGTGGAGAAATTGTTGGGGAGGGCAATGTAAAACAGTTATTAAAAACAGATACATTAACATCAAAATATTTAAATAAAATTGAGCGTATTGAATATCCAAGCTCTAGAAGAGAGTCTAACTATTTTATTAATGTAAATGGTGCTCAAGAAAATAATCTGCAAAATATAACTGTTAAAATTCCCTTAGGATGCTTAACTATGATAACAGGTGTATCAGGAAGTGGAAAATCAACATTAGTTAAAAAAATCATCTATCCTGCCCTACTTAATTATTTTAGAGATTATTCTCAAAAACCTGGTAAATTCAATGATATTTCTGGTAATCTAAGTAAAATTAAATCTGTTCAATTTATAGATCAAAACCCTATTGGTAGGTCATCCAGGTCCAATCCTGTAACATATCTTAAGGTATATGATGATATCCGTAATCTATATGCAAAAATTCCTCAATCTGTATCAAAGGGGTTTAAATCAAAATTCTTTTCATTCAATACTGATGGTGGAAGATGTGACGAATGTAAAGGAGAAGGAGTTGTAAAGATTGAAATGCAATTTATGGCAGATGTTGAACTTGAATGTGATATATGTAAAGGAAAAAGGTTTAAGGATGAAATAACTGCAATTAAATATAACGGAGTTAGTATTGACATGTTACTAAACATGACTGTTGATGATTCTATTCAGTTTTTTAGAAAGTATAATCAGTCAAAAATTGTAAGCAAACTATTACCTCTTCAATCTGTAGGTTTAGGTTATGTTTCGCTTGGACAGTCCTCTAATACTCTCTCTGGTGGTGAAGCTCAAAGAATTAAATTAGCATCTTTTATAGGTAAAGGTGATCAAATTGAAAAAACATTTTTCATTTTTGACGAACCTACCACTGGTCTCCATTTTCATGATGTCAGAAAACTTTTAAACACTTTTGATAAATTGATTAGAATGGGTCATTCAATTCTTGTAATTGAGCACAATATGGATATGATTTCTTGTGCAGATCATATTATTGATCTTGGTCCCGAAGGTGGAGATAAAGGAGGTGAAATTATTGCCGAAGGAACACCTGAAGAAATTATCAAGATTAAAAAATCATATACTGGACAATATCTTAAAAACAAGATTATTTAATCTACCAGTTCTTATTGAATTTATCAATAAAGATATTTACATCATCACTTAATCTAAAAATGTAAGCAGAGAGTGTATACAAGGTTAGAATTAAACTTGATTTTACTATTATATTAATTACGGGTTGGAAATCTAATTGAAGATTAGAGAAAATAAAGTATGCTAGTATGCTTAGAACAATGATCTTAATAGTATCCTTGCTATAAGGGTGTATGTTAAATTTAGCCTTAATTAAATAGACCTTTAATGTGTTCATTATTATCAATACTATAAGTGTTGCATAAGCAGCCCCAATTATACCATAATCTGTAATTAAATAAATGTTTAATACCACAGCTAAGACTGAGGAAAATAGGGAAAACCAAAATGTGTAGTAATAATATTTAGAATTTGAAATTATATTATTTATACATCCAATAGACATAGAATATAGTTTTCCAAATGAAACAATTATAACGATTGGAATACCAATTGAATATCCATCTTGATTTAGCATTTCATAGAAGTCATCAAGATTTAGATTTATTAAAAGAAAAAATAAACTAGCTACTAATACTAGGTTTGTAGAACTTTTTTTAAGAAGACTTTCTAGCTTTTTATAATGATTCTTATTTATAGCATTAGCCACTACAGGGCTTAAAATTTGAAACATTGCCCTACCTGGAATTTCAATTACAGCAGCAATAAATACAGCTACTGAATAATATGCAACATTTTCAACAGTTAGTATTGAAGACAACATTGATTTATCTATATCTAGGATTATACTAGATGCAGCACCAGATAAAAAGATTAACAAGCAATACTTAAAAATTTCATTAAAGTCCTTTTTAAAATTTAGATTAAGTTTTGGCTTGTTGACTATGAAAGAATATATAATAACAATTAATAGCCTCAAATAATACCCATAAATTAGAAAGAGTACAAAGTTCTCAAAATCTAAAATACCCATTGAGTAAGTAATTAAAAGAAAAGCGATTAAAAGTCTTGGATATAATTCTTTTAAAAAGTTTCCAAAAACAGATTTAAATTTAACTCTCAACCATGAATAGAAAACTTCAAATAAAGATGTTGAAACAGCAATAAACAAGATAACATAAGCATATTTTGATAAACTTTGATCACTCTGAAAAAGGTATTGTCTAATCTGATCATAATAGGATATAAATACCGGAATAAATAGCAGTACAATTATTAAAGGAATAATTATAGATAGCGTTAAAAGGCCATCTCTATCACTTTTTTTCGTGTATTTAGAATAATATCTAATTACGGCATGTTGTGTTCCAAATGAAATAAAAGGTTGAACTAGGTTTGATATGGCTAAAAGAGCAATTATTAATCCCTGAAGTTTGCTTCCAAGAAAAGTCGGATATAAGTAAAGAGTGTTAACAGCTCCAATAAGAAAGGCTACACCTATGCTTATTAGATTTAAGAAAGACTGCCTAACTACTATACCCATTTATTTTTCTTGTAAAGCATGAATGCGATTAAACTAAAGGTAATTATAATTGTAATTATTCTAATATTTATTCCTGTTTTAACAATTTGAGGAGAAAAGTAGAACTCTATTGTGTGCTTTCCATCAGGAATTACCATTCCTCTGAGAAGATAATTCACATCGAAATAATTAGATTTATTTTTATCTATATACACCTCCCATCCAGATGGGTAGTAAATTTCTGAGAAAACAATTAACTGCTCAGACAAAGACTCATAATTATAAGTAATATGAGAAGAAGAGTTCTTTATTTTTTCAATTTTAATTAAATCAGAGGAATTATATGACTTACCAATATCTTTATTAATAGAATTGTTAAGTCCTAATGCAACTTTACTTATATCAGTGTCTCTTAATTTAATTAATAAATCGTCTGGATTATTTAGTAGTAATAAAGAATCTACAGCCCATGCATTTCCTAGAGCATTAGTATTTTGGTACAATTGATCTTGATTTTGATCATCTTTTCCAATTATATATTTCACATTTAGTGCATTAAATAGCTTTTCGTTGTCATGAAATGATAGATAATCATAAAACTCCTGAAATCTTCTAAGCTTAGCTGCATGGTATCCATTTAAAGCATTATGATGAAAGGATGATGTGGCGTTTGAAAGACCACCAGAAAGATTAAAAACTCTATAATCTAAAGTGTCTAAAAGTATTTCGTTGTCAATTTCTGATAATTGATATGTATTGATAGATTTATCTATAAATAAATCCTTATCAATATATCTCTTATTTACTGTAAATAGGTCGACGAACACAATAATAGACACAATAATGAATGTAAAGTTTCTTCCTATTAATTTTGAAAATCGAAGAGTAAAAAATATTAATCCAGCAATTAATAAAGCTCTTAAAATATCTTTATTAAATATATTTTTTCTTTCTTCTATTATTTGGTTAAAAATTTCTTGGCCGTATCCATTAGAATAATAATCATCATATAAACCGGTAAAAGAAAGTGACCCACTACTCACTAATAGAATAATTAATGGAACTGAAAATATTGCAAGTGATCTTTTTATATTTTTTAAATTGGAGTCTGCTAAAAACTTATGAAGACCAATAACTGCTAACAGTGGTACTGCAAACTCAAGAATTACTTGAATTGAAGATACAGCTCTGAATTTGTTATAAAAAGGGACATAATCAATAAAAAAGTTAGTCAATAACGGAAAGTTCTTTCCCCATGATAACATTAGTGATAATAAAAAAGAGATTAGTAACCACCTCTTAAAGGGTCCTTTTACTACAAACAGAGATAAGATAAAAAGAAAGACAATAGATGCGCCTATGTAAGCTGGAGCCTCTAGAATAGGTTGATTCCCCCAATATGTAGGAACTGACCTTACAAATGAGTCTGCTTGAGGTTTTGGGACGTTATTGTCAATTAAAAATTCATACAGATCAGATTCATCTCCTACATCCTCAGATGAGGCACCGCCTTGAACTCTTGGTGCTATAAGATTTAGACTTTCAAAAATTCCATAACTATATTGAGTTATATAATCATAATCAAGACCTGAAGATTTTTGTTTTTCTGTTCCATCAGGATTTAATTTTAGTTCACTCTGAGATCTTGTTGAGTATTTTGAATAATCATAAGTTGATAAAATGTTAGGTGCATTTAAACCCAGAGAAAGAATACCTGCCAGTATGAAAATTCCAATATACCTTAGAAAATCTTTTACATCATTTTTTTTATAAGAATCAACTAAATAAACTATAAAGTATATTCCTAGTAGAATTAACATATAATAGGTCATTTGGTAATGATTAGCTCTTATTTGCAATGATACAGCTACAAGACTCAACAAAAATCCTGGTAACAACTTATTCTGCTTTAAAAGAACTAATCCTGCAACTACTAATGGTATATATGAAATAGCAAGGGCTTTAGTATTATGCCCAACCTGAAGTATAATTAATAGATAGGTTGAAAATGCAAAAGCAATAGACCCTAAAACAGAAATTCTCCATGGTATTTTTAATACCATTAATAGAATATACATGGTTAATAGATAAAGGAAAAGTGTGTGTGCAGGTCTAGGAATAAAACGGAACAACATATGGATTGGATATAATATATCATATGCGAATTTTGCTCCTAATTGAAAGGTAGGCATTCCACCAAATGCATTGTCTATCCAGTAAATTTCATCAGAAAAGTTATCTCTGTTTTCACTGATTTCTCTTGACATCCCCTCATACTGATTAATATCTGATTGAAATAGTTTTTCACCATTCAAGAGAGGACTATAGAAGATAAGTGAAACAACTGCAAAACCAACTGCAGTATACAGATGTATAAGAGATTTACTAATTTGAACCTTGTTAATCGATATCCTCATAATCTATATATTCTCCATATTTTTCATTGGTTTTTTCTTTCTTTTTTGCAGAGGATTTATCAAAATCAGACTTTTTCTTTGCACTTTTAAAAATATCTGCAAAAATCATTTTTAGCATCGAAGGAATAAAGTACCTGATAAAGAGATAAATAGCAAGAAATATTAATAAAAGCTTCATAATTTACGGCTTTACCAAATTTAGTGAAATCTTGAAAAATAACTATTTATTGTAACTTGTATTTTTAAATGAAAGTCAACTCAAAAATTACCATAAAAGAAGTCCAAAATAGTGATGAATTAAAAGAATTTGTCATGTTTCCTCATGATCTATATAAGGATTCCAAGTATTGGGTTGCTCCTATTACAAAAGAAGAATTAGAGGTCTTAGATAAGCAGGTTAACCCTGTTTTTAATAATGCTATTGCTCATTATTTTCTAGCTTATATAGACGGGAAAATTGTTGGAAGAATTGCTGGTCTTATAAACTGGGTTGAGATTAATGATCTTAAAAAGAAAAAAGTAAGATTTGGTTGGTTTGATTTTATAGATAATAAAGAAGTCTCAAAAGCTCTTCTTGAAAAAGTAAGAGAAATTGGAATACAAAACAATTTAGAATTTATTGAAGGACCTGTTGGTTTCTCAAACATGGATAAAGCAGGAATGCTTATAAAGGGTTTTGAGAAAAAAAATACAATGATTACACTCTACAATTATTCTTATTATAAGGACCATATGATTGAGCATGGATATAATAAACTTGCAGAATGGGTTGAGTATGAGCTCAAGATTGCGAACTATGATGATGCTCCTGAAAAAATTAAAAAGTTTTCTGACTTGATACTAAAAAGATATAAACTTAAGAAGTTGAACTTTACTAAGACTGAACAAATAGTTCCTTATGTGGATCAAATGTTCTATTTACTTGGTAAAACCTATGATAAACTTCAA
>TARA_Y100000385_G_scaffold291416_1_pt1 | contig 10131 bp, 9 predicted proteins | sample TARA_Y100000385 | Tara Oceans TARA_Y100000385 (sample SAMEA2620980) | marine metagenome | biome: marine biome (ENVO:00000447); feature: surface water layer (ENVO:00002042); material: "saline water (ENVO:00002010), including plankton (ENVO:xxxxxxxx)" | depth 5 m
CCCTGCGATGAAAGTCTTTTTAGTGCTAATGTGATAATATTTTCATAAGTTTTGAGATCAAATTCATAGGGTGGATCAGCAAAAATCAAATCGTATCGACCTTTATCTTCCTCTAAATAAGCAAAGCAATCCTTTTGGATAATTCTAATGTCCATAGCGAGCGATTCTGCAGTAGATTGAATAAATTGAATACAATGTTTGTTTTTATCTACTGCTGTAAGTTGGGTAACTCCTCTCGAAGCAAATTCATAGCTTATGCTCCCAGTTCCAGAGAATAGATCTAAAACTGTGATTTCAGAAAATTCAATTTGATGCTGTATAATATTAAATAATGCCTCTTTCGAGCGGTCTGTGGTTGGTCTTACGGGAAGTTTTTTTGGCGCTTTTAATCTTCTACCTTTATGAATACCAGATATGATCCGCATCACTCCGGTGATTTAGCAAAAAATGGAGCAGGATGTTGATCAATATCAATCTTATTGCAGATTTCACGATCCTCAAAACGAATTATTTGATGGAATTCTTTGATGGACTGATAATACTTTTTGAAAGCTGTAATTTTTCCTAAGAATACAATTTCAAATTGATCGGAAGATAGTTTATACTGCTCTACAACAAAAAACACATAATATAAGAACTCGTCCTTATTTTGTATACCAAAATGATTTCGAAAAATCACATAAGAGTTTTTAGTTAAATACAAATCCATTGCATCTTTCTGAAGATGAATATAAAGCTGGCAGTCCTTTTCTGAGAAATTGGATAGCTTATTAACTTCTCTATATAGTAAGCTATTATAATGATATAAAGTAGCATTATTTATATGTTGATTTAAAATTTCTAAAATTATTTTAGGATATGAATATACATTAACCTGACTCTCTTCTTTTAATAAATCAAAATTTAGACCAGAATTTTCATTAATATTTCCCAAAATTTGCAAGTAGTTTTTGAGTAAATTTTTATCGAAAAATTTGATAGGGACAAAGGTAGAAGGTTGATGATATGAAATAATCTGAGAACCAGAAAACATCTCTTTAGGGTGAAAGTTGAGAAGTTCTTCCAAGGCTGACTCAAAATCACCAATATTATTAGTAATAGGGATGAATTCTGTTCTGGAAGGTGTATAAAAAGAAAATCCATTCACAAAAAGGTGAATGGATGAGTTAGTAAGTGCTATGGACTTATTCTTGCTTGGCATCAAAAATAGTCGGCCAGTTTCCATTATTACTCACATTGTTCAGCGAACCTAAAATAATCTCCGAGCCATTAACACCGTCAACAGAAACCGTTTCATTTTCTTGTCTGACTAGGTCAGAGTTTTGATCATAAAGAATAATGTTCTTTGTAACTTTAACTTCAAAAACAGGTACTTTATATCCGTTTTTATTAATAACCTCAGCGTTAATTTTAAACATACTGTCTTGGACTCCTTCGATAGGTATATAGGCCATTTTTTTATAGCTATTTGAGTCACCAAATAAAGAATCTTTAACAGATACTGTGCCTAATGTATCTATAACAATAACCTCACGAAGCATGTCAATACGATAAGTTCTGTCGTATTCTAGGTAAGAGGAGTCTCTTTTTTCAATAAGAGTGAAAATTCCTTCATCAATAAACTTGATAAGACTGTCAAAATTGTTTGAAAAAACACCATTAACATCTTTATGCGCGATTTGGGCTTTACGAATATCTTTTAAACGGTTTATGACTTTTGCATAACGTTCATTTTTTATTTGTTTAAATTTAATAGGCCCACTGATAGAATCATAAATTTTGTAAGCAAAAAAGATTGATGCAATCCATAAAACGATTTGAATACCTAATTTCATTGTCTAATTTTAAATGATCAAAACAAAACTACAATTTTTTTTGAATCACAAAAGTATTTAAAATGAATTATATTTAGCCACTTGAAAGAATCAATGACTCCAAAAAAATTCTGTTCTCTGCTTGAAGCAAATTTTAGCTTTGAACCAACTGTATCCCAAAAACTATGGTTTCCAGCTATCTCAGATTTTATTTTTTCTGTTAAACCTAATACTGTTTTTTTACTAAAAGGATATGCTGGCACGGGAAAAACAACTTTAGTTAGCTCGCTTGTTAAAGATATATGGAAGACAGGCTTCAAAATAATTTTAATGGCGCCAACAGGTAGAGCGGCAAAAGTAATGACGGCTTACTCAAATACTCCAGCAAAGACGATTCATAAGCAAATTTATTATCCAAAAGCAGAGAAAAGTGGAAAGATGAGCTTCCAATTAAAACCTAATAAATATAAAAAAACACTTTTTGTTATTGATGAGGCATCAATGATAGGTGATGACAGACAAAACAAAAAACTCTTTGAAAATGGATCTTTACTTAACGATGTTATTCAATATGTAAGCAGAGGGGATAATTGCAAACTTCTTTTGGTAGGAGATCAAGCTCAGCTGCCGCCAATTAATTTAGATTTGAGCCCTGCTTTAGATGAGGAAGAATTACAGCAATTTCATTTTGATCAGGTTTTTATTGTGGAGTTAGAGAAAGTAATAAGACAAAAAAAAGACTCAGGAATTCTTAAAAATGCAACTCAATTAAGAATTGATCTCAACTATGGGGTTTATGATCAATTTAAATTTGATGTAAAAGGTGTGAATGACATTTTTTACACCAATAATGGGATGGATGTTTTTGAAGCAATCGAATCTGCATTTTCTGAAGGGGGTATTGATCAAACAATTTTTATTGTTAGATCTAATAAACGAGCAAATATGTACAATAAAAATATTAGAAGACGTATACTAGGTTTGGAAGAGGAATTGTCAGTTGGAGATCAGTTAATGGTTGTAAAAAATAATTATTTTTGGCTGGAGCCTGATTCAGCTCCTAGCTTTATTGCAAATGGAGATGTAATTAAAATCTTGTCTATCTATTCTCTGAAGGAGATTTATGGTTTTTCTTTTGCTGAGGTAAGTGTTAAATTAGTTGATTATTTAGACGAAAAACCTTTTGATACGGTCTTGTTGCTTAATACACTTGAAGCTGAATCTGCTTCACTTTCTTTAGAAGAAGGAAACCGTTTGTATCAAGCAGTATTGGAGGATTACTCTTCTGTTCGATCGAAGTATAAAAAATTTTTAAGTGTTAAAAAAAATCGTTTTTTTAATGCTTTGCAAGTAAAATATTCCTACGCAGTGACTTGTCATAAATCCCAGGGTGGTCAATGGGAATATGTTTTTGTTGAAAAACCATACCTTATTGAAGGACCTAATAAACATTATTTACGTTGGTTGTATACCGCGATGACACGTGCTACAAAACAACTTTATCTTTTAGGCTTTTCAAATGATGACTTTATTAATATTGAATAATGATGGCTAATCTGTTTTCTCGAATTCTTTTTTTTAAACTTTTAAATTGGAAAATAATTGGAAGATTTCCTTCATTTCCCAAATATATTATTGCAGTGGTTCCTCATACCAGTTGGCTAGATTTTTTACTAGGTTTATTGGTCCGAAGTATTTCAAATGAACAAATCAACTTTTTGGGTAAAAAAGAATTATTCTCCCCACTTACAGCATGGTTTTTTAGAGGACTAGGTGGAGCCCCTATAGATCGTTCTGGAAAAAAAGGTTCTGTTGAGGCAATTACTGCTGTTTTTGATGCACATGATAAATTTCGAATTGCTCTCGCTCCTGAAGGGACCCGTAAAAAAGTAAATAAACTTAAAACAGGGTATTATCATATTGCTAAAATTCTTAAAATTCCAATAGTACCAGTTGCCTTTGATTATAAAAATAAAAAAGTAGTTATTCACCCTGTTTTTTATACAACAACAGATGAGACAAAAGATTTAGGTAACCTAGAGAAACTTTTTAAAGGTGTGGTGGGATTTTCAAAAGAAAAAAGCTTTTAGGAAATCTTATTCTTTAATTTCTAATGTATGATATACATTTTGGACGTCGTCATCTTCTTCGATACGTTCGATTAAAGATATTACATCTTCTTGATCTTCTAAAGATAATGCTTTGGTCGTTTGAGGGATGCGATCAAAACCAGAGGATAAAATTTCAAACTTTCTGTTTTCAAGTTCTGTTTGCACTTCTCCAAAACTTTCAAAGGGGGCGTAAAGTAACATCCCGTCATCAACAATAAAAACCTCTTCAACACCAAAATCAATAAATTCAAATTCTATTTCGTCAGGATCATGACCTGAAGCATCGATTCTAAAATTACAACTATGATCAAATATGAACTCTACTGAACCTGCTGTTCCCAGATTTCCATTCGCTTTATTAAAATAGGATCTGATATTGGCTACGGTTCGATTATTGTTATCAGTTGCAGTTTCAACCAATACAGCAATTCCATGAGGGGCATAGCCTTCAAATAAGATTTCTTTAAAATTTCCAGAATCTTTATCAGAAGCTTTTTTTATAGCACGCTCAACATTCTCTTTAGGCATGTTTGCAGCTTTTGCATTTTGAATTACTGCGCGAAGTCTGGAGTTATTAATAGGATCAGGACCTGCTTCTTTTACAGCCATAACAATATCTTTACCTATTCGGGTAAATGTTTTGGCCATTGCTGACCAACGTTTCATTTTTCGTGCTTTTCTAAATTCAAATGCCCTGCCCATATTTTTTTAATTGCGTTGCTAAATTAAAAAAAATAGGATTAATTACTTTTCTGCTTGATGCTCAGATCATTCAGTACATCAAAATAAGAAGGCAATATATGGCTAGGGAGTCTATTCACTTTTGGCAGAGTAGCAATATATTGGATTGTATTGGAAATATAAACATGCTTAAAAATTCCTGGGGTATGATGTCTTCTTTTAACAATATTGTTTATAAAATCAAAATGTGAAATTAAATCTGTACTGCCTAAATGAAAAAGTCCTGTTTTTTTATGATTTATCAAATAGTGAATCTGTTGACTTAGCCTGATATCGCTGTTTACATTAATAATTGAGTTAGGAAACACTTCAATCATTTTATTATTTTCAACAGCTTTATCAATTTCAATAGTTCTAGGGGCGTTTAATCCAAAAATCATAGGAAGCCTTGCTATGATAAATTTTCCAGTTGGAAGACGCATCAATTCATTTTCTATTTTGATTTTAAAGCGACCAAAAATACTTTTAGAAAATGTTTTATCGTACTCGTAGGAGGGGTAATGTTCAAATGAATCAAAAACATTTGAAGAAGAAAGGAATAAAATTCTACAGTCACTTTTTTTAATCAATTTTATCAAAAAATCATGGGTTTCTAATTGGACATTAAAATCCCCTCTTAATGCTGAAATTATAAGTTTAGGCCTAACCTCTTTAAGAATTGAATCTAACCCTCCTTCCTCAAGATTGAAATAAAAAAAATGCTGATTATTGCGATAACCTTTAGCAGTATTATAGGTGGCAAAGGTGTTATAATAAGGAGCTAACTCTTTGTATAGGCAATTGCCTATAAACCCACTTCCTCCTAAAATAAGTATTGATTTCAATAGCTAAGATTTAATAAATGGAAGTTTGATAACCCGAGCTGGACAGTTTTTTTCTCTAATCAGAACATTGATTTTGGTCCCTGGCTTAACAAAATCAGCATCCAAATATCCCAGTCCAATTCCTTTTGAAAGTGTTGGCGATTGGGTTCCTGAGCTCACTTTACCGATGATGTTATTTTCCTTATCTAAAAGAGTATGTCCTGATCTTGGGATAGCTCTTGATTCCATAAGAAATCCAATCAGTTTTCTAGCCGTACAATTTGTTATTTCAGCTGAAATTTGAGCCGCATTTATACAGCCTTTTTCAGGTTTACTAATCCATTTTAATCCTGCAGCAATGGGTGAACTAGTATCGTTAATCTCATTACCATACAAACAGTACCCCATTTCAGTTCTAAGCGTATCTCTTGCAGCAAGTCCGATTGGAGCAATATTGTAAGCTTTACCTGCCTCAAGAATAGCTTCCCAGACTAAAGGTGCTTTTTGTGAGGGGAAATAAATTTCAATTCCACCCGCACCAGTATAACCTGTTGTTGCTATTAAAGTGTTTTCGCAACCTGCAAATTTATCTATTGTATGTGCGTAGTTGGGAAGTTCATTTAAACGACTGTTTGTAAGTATTTGCATTGCTTCTAAAGCTTTAGGACCTTGAATAGCGAGTAAGGCAGTCTCGGTACTCCGATCTTCCAATATAGCGCCAAACGCAGTATTGTGCTTCTGAATCCATTCCCAGTCTTTTAAAATATTTGAAGCATTTACAACAAGTAAATAAAGTGTTTCTTCTAAACGATAAACAATTAAATCATCTACAATTCCTCCAATCTCATTTGGAAAATAATTGTATTGTGCCTTACCTACCGAAATTTTTGAAATATCGTTACTACAAACGTACTGAAGCAAAGGGAGTGCATTTGGACCAGAAATGTAAAACTCGCCCATATGAGAAACATCGAAAACACCAAGATTATTTCTGACAGTTAAATGTTCTTTCTTAACCCCTGTATATTGAATAGGCATTTCAAACCCTCCAAATATGGTCATTTTTGCATTCAGTGCAATATGTACATTGTAAAGTGTAGTTTTTTTCATAAGTTCATCCAAAAATTATTATATGTCTCCAGTACTTAATTCTAAATTCTATTTCACACTTTCTTTCACAGTATTCTTTTTAGCTGCATTTATAGAGACCTTTGGACAAAAGTCGGAACTTTCCTTTGAATTTCATAAAAATAGACGTGCTGAATTGAGACAAAAATTGCCGAACAATAGTGTGGCTGTTTTCTTTTCATCTCCTGTTCGAAACAGAGCAAACGATGTTGATTATATCTATCATCCCGATCCTAATTTTTTCTATATGACCGGGTGGAATGAACCCCATGCAGTGTTATTGGTTTTTAATATTGCTCAAGAAGACGAGAATGGTGTGTATTACGAAAAAATATATGTGCGTGAACGAAATGCAAGAAATGAAATGTGGAATGGAAAACAGTTGGGAGTAGAAGGGGCAACTAAAATGAGTTTTGATCGAGTGGGAAGTAAAAAAAAGTTTGTAAAGAGCTCATTAGATTTAGATCGATTTGATACTGTTTTGATGTTTGATTTTAAAAATGATGTGCGTGATGATAAAAGTGATTCCAGCGATCTGTTCGACCTACAGCGGCACTTTAAAAATGCGATTAACTATCCCGATAATTTCAACCCTGAACGCTATAGACTCTATCAAAAAATTAGAACTGCCAAAGTAGATGAGAGATCAAATATCAAACGCATGATTTTGTATTATGCTTCCCAAGACGAAACAGTGATGGAAGATCCTATAATTAAAAAATTTTTAAATTCTCAAGAAGAGAATTCACTTGTTGATCTGCAAAGAAGAACATCCAACCTAACGCGTGATTATAATTTTGACATCGATAAACTTTCCTATTTGATGGCAAGTTTGAGAGAGAAAAAACAGCCTGAAGAACTTTCATTACTCAAAAAAGCAATTCAGATTTCAGCCCAAGGACAAATTGAAGTTATGAAAGCGATTCAACCCGAAATGACAGAGCGAGAAGTTCAAGGAATTCATCAACTAGTTTACAAGAAGTATGGTGCAGCTCATGAGGGATATCCTTCAATTGTTGGTGCAGGTAATAATGCCTGTGTTTTACATTACATCACAAATGACAAAAAAGATCTCAAAAATCAACTAATTTTAATGGACTTGGGGGCAGAATTTAATGGTTATACAGCTGATGTGACTAGAACAATCCCTGTCTCAGGGAACTTTAGCCCAGAGCAGAAGGCTTTATATGAAATTGTATATAATGCTCAGAATGCGGGAATTGATGCTTCTCAAAAAGGTGCTAGTTTTAGAGCTATAGCGGATGCGGCAAATAAAGTTGTTGAAAAAGGATTACTTTCCCTTGGTCTAATAAATAAACCAGAGGAATATAGGCGCTATTTACCCCATGGTGTTTCTCATCATATTGGTCTTGACGTTCATGATCCTGGCTTGTATGAGACTCTTGACACCAATATGGTTATCACTGTAGAACCAGGAATTTATGTCCCTAAAGGTAGTCCATGTGACCCTAAATGGTGGGATATTGGAATTCGTATTGAAGATGATATACTTATTACAGATGAGGGGCCTGTAAATTTGTCAGCAGCGGCTCCAAGAGCATGGGAAAAAATTGAAAAACTGATGAGGGAGAAGAGTCCTTTAGATGATTTTAAACTCCCTGAATTAGTAATTGATTAGCGATCTAAAAAGAAATTCTTTAATGATTTATAATCGTTAATAGGAATACTTAGCTTTGTTTTATTAAGAATTTTTTCAATTTGTTTTGGAGGATCGAGTTTGATTTTTAATGTGGTTTCCACTGTAGTTGCAAACTTCACGGGATGCGCCGTTTCAAAGAATATCCCCTGAGTAGTTTCATGTCCTAACTGGTCTAAATACCCTTTGAGTCCAAGATAACTCACCGCTCCATGTGGATCTGGAATATATTTACTTTCACTATATATCTCTTTCATTGCTTTTCTGGTTTGGGGGTCAGTGTAAGCATATCCAGTTATTACTTTTTTCATCTTGTGAAAATCATTATTGAATAATTTTTGAATACGAATAAAATTACTCGGATCTCCAACATCCATTGCATTCGAGATAGTAGAAACTGATTTTTTAGGCTCATAACTCCCTGAAGATAAATAGTTTGGAACTGTATCATTGATATTTGTGCTGGCAATAAAGTGTTTGATTGGGAGCCCCATTTTGAAAGCAACTAGACCAGCACACAGATTACCAAAATTACCACTGGGAACAGAAATGATCAGGTCTTTATGGGGGTTAGGTCTATTTTTATAAGCAATAAAGTAATAAAACATTTGTGCTAACCAGCGTGCAATATTGATTGAATTAGCTGATGTCAACTCTACATTCTGTGTTATTTCAGGGTCAATAAATGCTGATTTGACCATATTTTGACAATCGTCAAAAGTCCCATTTACTTCTAGGGCAGTGATATTTTCGCCTAGAGTAGTCAGTTGCTTTTCCTGTACTTCACTTACTTTTCCTTTGGGGTAAAGGATCACTACATCAATTCCTTCAACTTTAAAAAATCCATCAGCAACAGCTCCTCCTGTATCTCCAGAAGTTGCAACAAGTATGGTAAGATTTTGCTTTTCTTTTACTTCATGTGCGTAAGCGAGACAACGTGCCATAAAGCGTGCACCAACATCTTTAAAGGCTAGGGTAGGTCCACAAAATAATTCTAAGCTGGCAATGGAATTGGTTATAGGGATTATTGGAAAATCAAAATTTAAAGTATCCTCAATTATTGACTTTAGACGCTCTTTAGGGATATCATTTCCAATAAAAGGTTGTATTGCATTGAAGGCCAATTCGTGATTACTAAGGTTGGGGATATTCTCTATAAAATTTTGTGAAAGTAAAGGAATTGTTTCGGGAAAATACAAACCACGATCTGGAGCAAGTCCTTTTCTAACAGCTTTAAGAAAACCAACGGTAGAAGAGTTATAATTTAAACTATTATATTTCATTCTCTTCTCAAAACTTTGATTCCTTTTGTATTTATTTCTGATATGTGTAATTGATACTCTAAATTTATTTTTTTGTACACAGCCCCCATTGCAGCTCCAACTTTTTCAGCCGTTTCTCTTCCTTTAGAAAGTGCATAAATAGAAGGGCCAGAACCAGAAATACCACTTCCAAGAGCTCCAGAGTCTAAAGCGGATTGACGAGTTTCTTCAAATTTTGGGATCAACATTGCCCGATATGGTTCGATTACTTTGTCCTCAATGCTTCGAGAGAGTAATTCATAATCATTTGTATACAAAGCGCTTATGAATGCCCCAAGGTTTCCCCATTGTTCTGTTGCCTTATTAAGCGGAATTGTTGTTTTTAAAATAGCTCTTGAGTGAAGCGTTTTCAACTCAATTTTTGGATGAATAATTGTAGCAATTAACTCCGATGGATTAGGAAGCTTTATAGCATCTAAACTGTGGTTACTTCTAACAAGTGTAAAACCGCCTAAAAGAACAGGCGCAAGATTATCAGCATGAGCTGCACCACTTGCAAGAGCTTCTCCTTCCATAGCAAAGCGAATTAATTCGTTTCTTGTGTAAGGAGAACCA